>WNFL01420772.1_pt1 | contig 48207 bp, 87 predicted proteins | sample 5400361 | NCBI WGS metagenome assembly WNFL01 (sample SAMN13153351, study PRJNA577476) | soil metagenome | isolation source: 40 cm soil on Douglas fir-dominated hillslope | place: USA:California | collected 2013-09-17 | reverse complement strand
CAGGGCCGACGGACGGAGTCTTCTCATCAACGAAGACGCCGTACTTGCCGTAGCGGTTCCCGTACCGACCGAGCTTGAGCGACACCACGTCGCCAAGGCCCTCCGGGAAGGACGTCTTCAGCACGTCCCAGGCCTGCACAGACGCCCCAGCGGCAAGAGCGCCGAAGAGGTGCCCGTTCGCCTTGGCCATGTTCTTCTTCTTACCGAGGAAGTACATCGCTCCACCAGCGAGCGCCCCACCAACCATCGGGGAGCCCTTGAGGAGCCAGTCAGGAGCAGTTCCGGCGAGCATCTTGTTGCCGAAACCCTTGAGGAGGAGAGTCCCGCCGAGGCCGACCGCAGCACCGACAAGGACATCAGTCGTGTTGACTGACTTGTTGAGGACCCCAAGGCCGGGGATCTTAACCATCGATCCATACCGGCGATGGGAACGACGACGTCGACGAGCCATGTTCACTACCTCTACTTTCTTTCCGGTGCTTACGCACCCGTTACCGAGCGCGAACGCCCGGAAGTTTGTACCGCTGTGGAACTACGGAACTGGACGAACTAGCACCGCTTACGACCCTTCTTCATGCACTTCCGAACGCACTTCTTGAACTTGCCCTTCTTACGGCCCTTGCACTTCCGGGCACACTTACCGAGCTTAGCCATGTGAAACCTCTTTGTGGACGCCCAGGTGGGCAACAGCAGTTAGCACTTCTTCGCCTTGCGGCACTTCCGAAGGCACTTCTTGTACTTGCCCTTCGTGCGGCCACGGCACTTCCGGACGCATCCACGAGCACCACGTCGACGCTTCGCCATTATCGGACTCCTTCTGTGAATACTGCGTTTGACTACTTACGCTTGCTACGTTTATATGCCAGCCTACGTTTTTCCTGTGCCTCCGTGCATGCATCGTAACACTGGCGACTTTTCTTAGAGGCGCCATACTTTCTGCGCGTAGCACATTTACGAGCACACCTATGATGCGCTAATGCAGCCACACGAGACCGGCTCATCCTCCGTCGTTTTCACTTTCGACTCCTCTTTCGAAGACATTTCTTCATACACGGTTGGAACTTCCCGTGCCCTCGAGACCCCTTGGAACCCCGTGAGCATGACTTCGCGCACTTCTTGAACTTACCGCGAGCCTTGACGGCTTTTTTAGACTTGCTCAGCTTCCACTTGCCCTTCCACTTGCGCGTCTTCTTGGACTCGGTCGGGTTCGTGTACACCCACTCGCGCATGGGGCGCCGACGTGACCCTGGACGTCGACGTCGGGGGACGTGACGTCCGAACGGAGATTCGTACCCTTCAAGAATGGCAATGCGGTTCATATTACCTCCGACCCTTCTTGCGCTTCGAGATCACATATGACCCGACTCCGACCAGGAGAACCGCTCCACCAACGAGCGCGATCATCTTCGGCAGGCCGAAAATCCCCTCATCCGCAGGAGCCATCGGCACCGGAGCCTGCTGTCCTCCGATGAGAGATCGAACTGTGTCTAGAACAGTTCCTACAACCTCAGGCGCCGTAGCGCCGTATCTTCCATACCCGACAATCATGCTCGCACCTGAGGACTCGTAGAACGTGATGGACGTACCGCACGGACAACGACTGAGGCAACAAGAACGCCAGCCAGAGCGACTCCGCCCCACTGAGCGTACTTGATCAGCCTCTCTCGCATCTCGGCAGCATGCGCTTGATCGATGATCGACTGCTTATCGACTCGAGCCTGCTCCGCTACGGTGTACTCCTGCGTAGCGATCGCTTTCGTCTGTTGAGGAACAACCATGAGCGTGTCTACAAGAGAGACGGTCTTCATGGCCGTGCTGACGCCATAGAGGAAGTCAATCCCTGCTCCGGACTGTGTTTTTGGAATCCCGCGGCACCCTTGCCCGATGACACTCTTCGGAGAAGCCCACGGGGGACAGATTCCGAACGGACAGCAGCTCCACGGCTTCGACTTACATTTGATGCGATTCGCTTGGTCGTTCGCGTACATACAGTCACAGTACATCTCCCAGTCTAGCGACGAGCATGGGTCCACGTCCCCGTAGGAGGCGAAGCCTCGCATTCTGGAAGGAGTGCGAACGATCAAGTCATTCCTCGGTCTACTTCCTCATCACCATGTAAGCGATCCCGCCAACGATCATCAACGCACCTAGCCCCGCGCCGATGTACATCCCCGAGTGATCCGGCGGAGGCGGCATCGGAGGGGGGTGCGGATTGAACACATTGAGGATCCCTGGCAACGCTTGAATTCCCGCGCCGATCACCTCGGTCCACTCGCCGAAACCGTTGTAGAACCCGTAGGACATGCCATCTGGAGACTTCCTGAGGATCATCGAATCACCGTGAGGATCACGTTGTCACCTTGGGCTTACGAAGTACGAGTGCAATGACGCCAGCGGCGACTAGACCAGCAGCGCCGATGCCAAGCATGAGAGGGAGATTTGAAGGTGGAGATGGAGGCTTGTGGACAGCACCTTGTGGAAATTCGGCGCTTGTGATGGCCGGGATCGCTTGGAGTACGAACTCGACGATCGGCCAGAACCCGAACTGGCCGTACTGTCCGTAGGACATGCCGTCTGGCGAGCGGTGGAGGATCATTCGTCCACCACCTTCGCTGACACCGTGTATCCAGACTCGTAGCGGACTTCAGGTTCGAAATCGAGCGCCACGAACTCTCGTGGGTCACGCTTGGGGATTCCGACATACACATAGACTCTATCCATGTTGGTCTTGTTCGGTCCCCAGCCGTGAAGTTCAGCCTGGAATCCCATCGTAGAGACCAAAGCGAATAGCACGCATGGATCTACTCCACACGCCTGGAGAACGTCTTTACCATATCCTCTGACGACCAACTCCCTCACTTCATCGACTTGGCGATTTCGACCAGAAACCCCGTCGAACACGGACTTGAGTTCGCAATCATCGTCTCGTGATGTGCATCCAGACGACAGAACGATCGCCGTTTCACGAACGGTTGGATGCACGGACAGTCGCATCGTGTTTCTGACAGCCAGTCGGAGCGCAGACTTCATCTCGATTGAAGTCGTCATGGGCGAATCCAGGCGGTTGCTACTTCTCCGCTTAGAGGCTGCCAACCAACACTCGACTCGTCTACAGTGGTGTCGAGCCCAAGGACGTTGGTCGGGTCATCCCTCGGGAACCCAACTACAGGGTAAACGTGAACGTAATTGTTGTGCGAACGTCCCCACACTCGGAGCCCAACGGGGAAACCGCGAGCGCCTAGCAGGGCAACGATTAGCATTGTATGCCCGTCGCAGTCTTCGGCGCAAGCCCCTCGTTCGCACATCTCAAGAAGTCGATAAGGGGCCGTGAAATAGTCAGCCCAGCTCGGATCAGCGAGATACCGAACTCCGTTATTGAGCCCGCGAACCCGTGAGTCGCCATGCTTCACTGCTTCGAAGACCGCGGTTACTTCGCACTCGTCGTCGCCTGCACAATCCGCAGTAATCAGGTCCGCTGCAGCAACGATGAGAGGATGCTTGAACGAACGCTGCGCAAGCTCAGCGAGCTGCTGGAGCGCTTGACGTTGGGTTCCGGCATCGAAGACTGAGAGTTTCAAAAACGCCCTCTCGGAAGACCGAGAGCTGCGCCGCGCAGTTAGCCTATGGCTTCTGTTCGTTCAGTGTCAACTCGTTCGCCAATGGTGCCGCGTAGTTAGGCGCTGATGTACGCACGCTTTGACGGCTGGCACGAGTCTGTGCTAACGCAAACTGAACCGCCTCGAGCCACAAACGTGAGTGATTATGGTAGTTTATATGGCCGAACGAACACGACCCTGAACACGAACGCAAACGCGCTCGATCGTCAGAACTGGAATCCGATGTCGCATCCATGCTAGGCATACTGACCATGCACATCGCATCTGACAACCTGCGCGGCGACGTACGTGGTTATTCTGGCCTGAGCGAGTTCGACGCGACGAAGCTGATCGCTCTGGGCTACCGAACCATAGAGATCCGCACCGCGTACACGCCCCCGGTGACGATCGACCTACTCGCTCCGGCGGATCCGCGTACAGCCGCGCTCCTCAACAAGGTGAAGCCGGCGATCATCTTCCGTGGACTGTTGGGCGAGATGACGATCGCACCGTACGGAGTCCCTTCGGAGGGCGGCGGGGAGATCACTCAGATGGCGGTCTACGTCGGACTCGGGCTGGGCGCCACCATTTTAGGCGTAATGCTATTGGGCGGAACCGTCTTCAAGCGTTGAGTCCTTCTTCGGCTCCGGCTTCGCTAGCAGCAGCGACAGGATTCCAGCGCTAATACGTGTTCCCAGAGGAACATCGTCAGGACTGAGAGCGAGCTTCCGTAGCTTCGCGACCAGATCCAGGCCCTGAGACGACAGATGAGGTTCTAACAGCGGTTGGAGAGGTTCACTGGTTGTAAGGGGATGCACATGAGTGAGAAGAACGAACGACTGTCACCAGAGGAGTGACCGCCTCAGCCACGACCTCGAGCGCGGCAACTACCTCTAGGTTCGGGTTCTCACGGAACCTGGCCATGGCAGCAGCACGCGCTACGATGTGACGTTCTACCCGTCGTAGTGTGTCTGCCAGTTTAGCTGCGCGTTCGAAGTCGGTCATCATTCACCCGTTCGTCCATTGACTCAGGAGATGGAAGCGGACTAGTCATGAGAACGACACATAATTTGTGTTCCTAGACGCTCCACTGCTACTTCTCGCGAATCTCGTCGTCTGACTCTTGCCTCGCAGAACACACATATTACGAACTCCAAGCTTCGCGCCCTGAGGCGGTACAGCCAGATCAACAAGGCTGTACATGTAACGAACAGATAGACGTTCCAGCCGCTCAAGTTGAAACCCTCCGCTTGATTGGATCCGAGACGAAATCGAGGAATGGCGCCGACATTGTCCTCTCGAAAAGCCCCTCAAACATATTCGTCCATTGAAAAAGACGGAGGTCTAGGCTCACTAGACGTCCTCTCGGTTAGAATACCGAGCGCTGCGTTAGATCGATAGTCCCAGGTCGCCATCGATCTGTTCTGAGCTACTCCGCCATAACTCATTTATTGGTCACAAGAACATGAACTTCATCGTGGGGCATGCCTTCATACACATCTGCGGTATCCCCGCCGGCATACTGATCAGTGGGCCCACCCCATACGGTGCCCGTGTCAAACATTCGCCCAGCAATTCGGAGCCGCCCGGAACCTTCATGGATACGGACTCTTAGAGTGCTATTCATCGGCATCTTAACCTTGGTCGCAATAGCTTTTATAGCTGCGTTAAAATTCGCTCGACCAAATTCGTCAAGTTTAATCTTGATCACTTTTTTGAACGCATTCATGCCGCATCTTCCTCGGTGAACTGTTCCTCTTCGTCCTCGTCTGCCTCGTCTTCGAAGATCCCCTCTTTTTCCCCTAAGAAGTTGATCGCCGAAATCACCGAATTCCCGTATTCGATATACTGCGGATTCGCCATTATGAAAGCGCCCAGCCTCTTTTTAAAAAGCTCCTCCATCACCCCACCGACATCATCGAGAGCCGCAGCGAGATCCTTGTCCCCAGTCTGCAGCGCGTGGACGAACACCTTCGCGATCTCCTCCGGGGGCGACTGGACCTTGAACATGTTCTCCAAATGTTCAACCACGGTCTTCGCCTGCGGAAACCCTGGCGCCGGCACCTGAACGGTCTGGGTAACGGACGCAGGAGCCACTACCGGAGCAGCCTGAGGTTGAACCTGCACAGGTGGAGGCAACTGGTGCGGCTGAGGGTACGCGTACTGCCCGTTCGGGATCATCCCGTTCCCATTCGGACCCGGGTGCCCCGGGTGCATACCAGGCTGGAGCCCCATCTTGTTCATCGTGGCTGTCTGGTACCCCGCGAACAATGACTGGACTGCCTTGACGCCCTCACGGACCGCCTTCAAGGCCGGATGGTCCTCCTGCTTGCCACCGCCGAGATTCATGTCCGCGGCGCTCTGGACCAGCTCCATCATCGTCTGGGTCATGCTCGCCGTAGTCTCGGCCATCGAGTGGAGCATGGTCGACTGCGGCGTCTGCTGCGCGTTCGCCTTCTCGATCGTCGCCTTCAACTCGGAGAACAGTCGCTCCATCACAGGATCCACCGCTGGCTTCGCCAGCATCGCTGTCATGAGCTGACGGTTGCTCTCCGCCGCAGCAGCCGCTACAGCATCCTGCTGTTTCATCATCGCCAGGCGCATCTCGTTCTGAGCCGCGAGCATCTGTACGAGGATTGGGGTGGCCGCAGTGGTAACCGCCGCGATCGTCTGAGCGATGTCCGTCTTCGGGGCCTGACTCTGAGCCGCGACGAGAGTCCTCATCTCAGCTTGCATCTCACGAACTCGAGCATCGTTCTCACGCTTGAGAGAATCAATCTCGGCAGCGCGGCGCGATTCAGCAAGCTCCTCGCGCTGGCGACGTTGATCCTCAGCAAGTTCCTCTTTCATTCTGAGGAAGGAAGCCCTCTCTTGGTCAAGTTGCTGCTGCATTGCGAGATTCCGGTCGAAGGCAGCCTTGTCGAAAGTTGCTGGTGCGAATGTCTGAGATGTAGATGCCACTGGAGAAGAGGCCTGGGGCAGAGTTGAGGGAACCAAATACGCTGGGGCTTGCTCAGTCTTTTTGTCTTCAACGGAAGGCCAGATCAGGACACGGGGGCCGGTCCATGAGCCAGATTTCACAACCCGAGGGTCGATCTCACCGGGTGTCTTAGGCGGGAGGTTGTCCGTCGGTACGCTCACCTGAATCGGCGACCCGACAGTTTCAGACGGGGCTGTAGAATGGTAAGATTGCAAAAGATAGATCGGCCCTCCGCCGGAAATGCGTGGGAGCCACGTCTCCGGACTGACGATATGGATAGCCTGAGCATCTCCAAACGTGGCGACGGATTCGGGGAGACCTGTCGAATGCCTCTTACGGAAGACCTTGACCAAGAACGAGTCTCCGTTTTCCTTGGCCTTGGTGTTGATCAGCGCGAGTGTTTCTTCCTGCGAGAGTGTGGCCATTCGGTGTGGCTCCTTAAGCGTAACGGTACGAGTAACTGGGGGGCGTGGGGGTCGAGGAGAAGGAATCAACAGACGGCCCTTTTAAGTTAATATACTCCGATAAATTCGTTAAATGCCTCCGGCAGCTTTGTTTCTGTCGACACTTGACAGCGCGGCGCGGCTCCAGGAAGAAAACTGCCGGAGGCAACTTGTGCTGAATGCTTTCGAAGGTATGCTGCTGCTCTATCCAACAGCTCCGGAGAATCCTTAAAACCCCCAAGCGATGTGTTGCAAGGCGTACAGAGAAGTTCCCTTACTTTAACCTTGCCTCCGGCCATGCCTGTTTTGGGATCGTGGTCGACGGCTAAACGAAATGGATGCGCATTAGGCGGCGGATTCATACAAATACTACACCTCCCACCCTGGGCTTTTTCCATTGCTTCGTAATCGGCAGTACTCATCCCAAACTTGGTGAGCAGCATGCGCTCTCTGGAGCATTCTATACAACAGTTTCGACCCTTAGGCAGCATTCGCCCACATGGCTCGGCACCCGATCTGGCGCTAGGGCCAGGGCATGGCCTGTCTTCCTTAGCAAGATAGACGTCGAAATACTGCTTGTCACACTCCGCACATCTAGCGCTCCCCTTGATAGCAAATCTCCCACACTGGACCCCAGTATTGGGGCCAGGACAAGATCGGCCTTCCCTTGCAACCCAAGCAGTTTTCGATTCTTTGTTATGTGGTGCGCAATAGCTACGGCCCTTCACGCACATCTGACCGCACTGGACCCCCCTCAAACCTGGGCAAGGTCGGTCTTCCCGCTCACGACAATTACGCGCCCTCTCCGTGGAGCACTCGGCACAGTTGCCCTTACCCTTACGGGCCAGTCTTCCACAACGAATTCCGGTGCCAGGACCAGGGCAAAGTCGGCCTTCCCTAGAAAAACGGACATCAGCACGCTTTTTCTCGCAGTCCCTACAATTACCGCATCCACTCGCGCACATCTTGGAGCAATTAGTGATATGACGACCTGGGCATGGTCGATCCAATTTTTTCAAGTATTCTCGGTTACTCACTGTTACTCTTTCATCGAGGGGTTAAAATTCATCGCGATGACCTTGGCGATCTGCATCGTCGCATCCTTCACCTGAGCTAGAGCAGTCGGAAGCAGAGCGATCGCACATCCGCCGCTGCACACGCGTCCGTTTTCGTCAGCGATGGGGACGAAGAGGGCGCAGTTCGGTCCTTGGCATCCTATTGCCTCGCTCTGACTCGGAATATTCACACCGACGAGCCCGCCGCCTTGCTTGAGCCCGGCGATGGTAAGGTACGGGCAGAGTTTGCCAGAGTAACTGGCCAGGAGAGCGCGCTGGGCTTCGTCGTCAATCATTGGGTATCCTCATGTTCATCCTCCATCAGTCCCGCGAACTTCGCGAGCAACAGGTTAGAACCACACGTGAACAGTGCGAGCTTGATCGGGTTCTGATGCGTCACCAGCCCCCATCCGAACCCTTCCCAGGTACCGAAGCAAGCCGGACACTCCAGAAGAGTGAGAGCGAACAGTCGAATCACCGTCCACCATGGCGGGTCATCCCCGAACTCGTTACGCCCTAGCCGTTCGCGGAACGGGAGCGAGATCTTCGAATGACCTACGATGTAGGCTAGGCCGAACGCCGAGATCGTGTATACAAAGAGGTCGATCATCCTGGCCTCAGAATATCCGGTTGCTGTAGAGCACACCTCTTCATATGCACCTTGATCGCCACGTCGACCTCCCACTCACCACCGTCCACCCAAAGCTTGCAGGTAGGGCACTTGTGCCATACCAGATCCTGCTCCTGGCCGATCACTTCAGCGCCTTCACAATGAACACCGTTCCACTAATCCCGACCGTCACTCCTAGCACCATTCCAACCCAGAACCCGAGCGTCGGCCGAGGCGCGCTCAGGAGATCTGCCTTCATCTGACGATTCTCGTTGTCCAGAATCACGAGTCTGGAGCCAACGGTGGTCAGCTTATCCGACGTCAGGTACCACCCAGGGCCCAGTGAGCCTCCGTCAGGCTGTTCGGCGTTGACCACTCGGTACACACCTTTGGAGTCAGAGCCAGCATCGACCCCGGCGTCTTGCGCTTGGGCAGGGAGAGCCAGCATCAAGACGAGTGCGAGGGTTCTCATGCCTGAGCCCGGGGCAGCCCGCGAGCGGGAGTGTGGAGCGGCACTCGGAACGTCTCCGACTCTAGCGGCAGAACGAACTGGAACGAGCACTTCGGGCATAGGGCAATCCGCTCTGACGACATCGCTCGGTCTACGTCGAGGATGTTGAGTTCTCTACCACTAAACGGACAATCCGTCATGCTCCACTCGTCGTACGTGTATTTGTCGTGCTTGCCACTATACTTTTTCACCATTGCGTCGCTCCACTACTGCTCGCAGGACTTTCGCATGTCGAGCGATTGCTGCCAGGACATCCTCAGGAGGTGCCAGAGCGTAGACGTCTGCCTCGGCTCCGGGGAGACCAGTGTACCACGAGACATGGACTGCTGACTTCAGGTCTTCCTCTACCTTCGTCTTGAAGGCCTCAGACACAGAGCCCTGGACGAACACGACATGAAGTTGAGTCGAAGCCTCCGCCAAGGCGGTGAGGTTCGCGAATCCGTTGTCGTGGACGAAATGGCTCATCGCTCGCGTACCAGTGGTGCGTTCACTCCAGTTCCTCGTCTTCAATCTTCGCTCTGGCTCTCAACATCGCCTGCGCCATCTTGTAAATTCGTTCCGCTACGACATTGCGGTCCGCGTCTTTAATCCCCTTGTTCATCATCGTGTTCGCCATCGTGGAGATCATCCCGGCGAAGAAGTCTAGAACCGTGAGGTCTTCGGTCGCTCGGAGCATGCCGAGTGCTTGTGCATGGGCTTCCTGCTCGTCTTGGTCCTCAGGTTCGTCATCTTGTTCGTCCTGGTCATCCTTCGGCTCCTGCTCGTCGTTCAGGAGCGGCTTGCGTGGGATGGGGAACGGCTTAGGCGGGATGAGAGGCATCACTTGACCTCCGTTGTCACTGTAACTGCTTCTAGAACCTTTGCCGCTTCCTCAGCGCTCACAGGCGCGGGCTCCGGAGACTTCCCCAACTTCGACAACCCTCGAGACACTGAGTACCCAGCTGATGCCCCCGTGAGCATGGCCACCCCTTTTGTTACCAGGTCTCCATCCCCTTTGTATAGCCCGAGCACCACGAGCACTAGGCCGATCAAGCTCGGGACTAGAGCGAGCATGAATTCACTGGACTTCATCCCGGGGGTCATGGGATCTCCTCTCCATCATGGAACTCTCGATAGGCGGCCTCGGAGAACTTACATGCCTGCTCCGCTGCTTTCGCGAATTCGACTAGCTCCAAGTGGGTGAGGATCAACATGTTATACGCGAACAGGGCGCAATCCCCGGTGACTGTAGACACCTTGAACTTCACTCCAGGGATCATTGTATTGACCTCCACGAATCTCGCCCCAGTCTCCACCTTACTCACCTCACTCATGGCTTCACCGGTAGCTCAACCGGCTTCGGCAGCGCGGGGAGGAACGGGAGGAACGCGGTCACGGCGATCACAGTCGCGTCAGCCAGGAGCTGGAAGTCGAAACGCTTCCCGACAGCCATATAGTTCGAAACTCCCAGACCCACCGCTGTCGCTGCGGTTAGGGTAGCTGTGCCGAGCTTGGTCAAGAGCCACGGGAGGTACTTCGACCCATAGTGGCGAGCGATGTACACGATCAGGACGATGAGACCAGAGGCAGCAAGCTTAAAATTGCTGTTTTGAACCGCAGTGAGGATCTCTCGGAGGACATCGATAAGTGGTTTCTCCGCAACTACCTGAGCGAAGGCCTCAGCTGAGTAGGCCAATATATACAACCCAAGGAACAACGGCACACGACGTAATAGGTGTTTCACAGTGACTCCTCAGTTAAGGGTCTCCTACGACCATGGTCTGTATATCCCATCAGGATAAGGAATAACAAGGCGAACATAATCATGTGGCTATCCGCAACTTATGAGATGAATACTTTCGTAGGTATACCGCGGCTCTATCCAGTATTTCCAGAGAATCTCTGGCGAACCCAAGCATCTTATTACATGGAGAACATAGGAGCGCTCTAACCCGTCCAGTTTCATGATTGTGATCTACAACTAGACGAAACGGATGCGTATTAGGTGGCGGATCCATACAAAGAGCACACACATTATTTTGTGCTTTCTTAATCTCCCTATACTCAACACTACTCAAACCGAATTGAATTAGTATGTACCGCTCATGCGTACAGTGCGAACAACAGGTTTTTCTCGCTGGGCAGAAATTACCGCACCGGACTCCTGACCCAGGTCCTGGACACAGACGATCCTCACGGGCAAGGAGAGTATCACTGTATTCTTTTTGGCATTCTTTGCAATAGGCTCGTCCCTTCCTGGCGAGCCGGCCACATCGGGTCCCATTACCTGGACCGGGGCAAGGATTGTCTTTCCTGGTTCTGTAGACGGCTTGGTATTCATTCTTACACTTCCTGCACCTGATACCTCCTATTTCACAAAAACGACCACACCGAATTCCCGTGGCGGGTCCGGGGCAAAGTCGGTCTCCTCTGAGCAAGTTCTCCCGTTGTTTTTCTGTTCTAGAAAATTTCTTATTCATCATTGAGTTGACCAGCGTCTACGTTGAACGGGTAGTACCCTGCATCTCTGATCACGTCTGCCGCGTGGCTGCGGTCCGTATAGTCCATGTCTGTGAGGAAGAACATCGCGAGGGCTGAGCTGAGGACGAGTGGGGCGAAGATGCGCTCGATCATCTTCATTCCTCCAGGTCCCAATACGTTAAATCACGACTCAATGATTCAACTTCAACTAATTCACTAGCTATCTCCTGTTTTTCACGATCAATGTAATTCTTGTTCCTTTCTAAATAGTCTAGATAATCAGAATGACCCTCCGAGTCGAACCTGGGGTCATATTTATTGTTCGGTGACCCATATGCTTCGGCCAACATAACTTGGCATCTCGTCCGAACCATGAAGGCGGACTCCTCTTTGTCCCCTATGACTAATGGACCAAAAGAATGAGCGCCCAAATGACCTTGTGGTAGCCGACATTCCGGTAGGTCTGATGTACTAAGGGCTCGGCAAAAGATTTTCCAGGAGGGAATGGCGCGAGTCATAGTTTCTTCCCTGTCGCGACCTTCATCAGATTGTCGAACGTCGCACTCCCCATTCGCTCCGCAGCCTTATCCTTCGCCACATAGAAACCATTCGGCTGCGTTGGCGTACAGACCTCTCCTGGACAACTTCCGGTTGGGTAAACGATTACTGGAGTCGATCGGACCTCCGTGAGCGGCTCACAAACCCCCAAAACCGACAGAGCGTGCTCGACGTCCATGTCCCCCTCCTGAGAGAGGTGACGATCCTGGATCTTGGCATTGCTCGTCTGAAGCAAGGCGGCTCGGATTCCGTTGAGCTGATTCCGTTCATCGATCGGGGTCGTAGGATCCGCCCAGCGCGCGTAGAGGGCCTTCCACGCTCTCCTAGAAAACTTGGCGCATGAAAAACACGGGCGCCTCATCGCCTGAGCCATCTCGCCAGCCGTCGAGGTGTATACAATCTCACCGGGGATCGTCCCGACCTGCTTACCTCCACGTTGCATTGTCGTTGGGAGGTCCGTCTGGATGACGCGCTGGACGACCTGTTGCTCGGGCTCCACGCTCTTGCCCTGCTTGTCGACCATCGGCTGGATCTTCAACAAGTCACTGCGAATCTTCATTTTTGGCTTCCTTCCCGCAAACAATAGTATTTACAGTAACTTACATGGCCGAACGATTCTACACGTGAACTCAATTCCATTCATCCTCAACACCTCACGCGTATCGGCGTCCTACGCCCAAGGCCCTAGAATAATCCTGTATGTATTCGCGGGGTTGAACTTGTATTCAGCAAGCTCTTTCGTAGTACAGTTTAGACAACATGTCGTTTTATAATGTCTGCTCTCGGTTCTCGTACTCTTTGTGTATTCGAATGGTTGAATTTCTACACAAAACCAGCCGTTTGGTACTTCTATACGACCTGCATCATGGGTTGTTCCAATACCAGTTACACTACATCTGTGACATTCAAATGAAACAGTCATCCGTCCTCCAGCCGCGGGCCCACTCATCGCTTCGCCAACATTTCACGCGCATCCCCGGCCATCGTGTCGAGCAGCTGGGCGATCGCCTTAAACGACTGTGACACCTGGTTCTGTGCCCAAATGCGAGTCTCGTTGTACGCCCTTGCCCTATCCGCCGTTTGGATCCCGAGTTCCGGAGTCGCGGCAAACACCATCGCGAGCAGCGCGTTGACTGCTTGCGACGGCGATACAATCTCCTGAGCGTCCATGAACTCTTTCACCTTGTCCGCGTTCTCAGGGTGTAGCGAGAGTGTGAAGTGGCGATGGCTGGATTTCACAAACCCCTCTTTGAACGTTGGTGGAGTATTCGCCCGTTGATGAGAATTACACCCGTCTGTGTCTCGGAGACAACATACTTCAGTTCCTCATCGTGAATCTCTTGGAGCCTCAGCATCCTCATTAGAAATTCTCTGTCTATCTTCGAGTCTGTCTTCACTTGAGCCTCCTCAATTCGTTATCCTTGGCGACCAACTCCGCGGTCCAGAACTCTTTCGGATTCAACCCGAAGAACGTCCTGGCCATGAACCACCGTTCTTCAAGAGTGTGTGGGTGACTCATCGTACATTCCCCGGACGAGTCATCGTCTTCAATGCCTCGAGTGTCGCTAGAACCTCTGGATGATCTCGGTTGATCCAGATGTGCCCCTTCGCCGGGGGCACGAGCAGGTTCTTGAACCACTCCATAATCCTCGTCACTCGAAATCCTCCAGTGCTGCGTCAACCGCGTCTGCCATCCGTGCCTTCATCGCTGACAGTCCGAGGATCACTCCCTCACGGAACGCTTGTCGGCGGAACACGACATCCGCTGACTCTTCGGTGTGGAGAGCGAGCAAAATGAGCGTACGGATCGCTTGGGACGCGTTCATGCTGTTAGCTGTCATGTATACGTTTAGTATACCTTGAGTCTCTTGGTCGAAGCGTACGCATACGACTGGGGATAGGACCTTCTCCGTCTGGACCTGCGGCTTCACGTACGGTTTCTTCACGGCTTAGAGGGTGCCGCTAAGGACTGTCGAATGTCAAGCGTTCGGTTAGTGTGAGTGGAGTTGAAAGTGACGGGTGTGTATAGAGTTGGTGGAGGTTGATTAGATTTATTCGAAGGGTGGACATAGTCGAATAGATCTATTCGAACGATGAATATTTCGTAAGTCCTTGATTCGTGGTTGGACGTATGCGACATGCGTACCATGAATAGATGACCAGATGGAGTCGAATAGATCTATTCGAACGATGAATATTTCGTAAGTCCTTGATTCGTGGTTGAATAAACGTGTTCGATACAGCACTAAATCTATTCGGCTAGGTGAATATTTCGTAAGTCCTTGATTCGTGGTTGGGTATAAACTGGAGTTCCGGGGTTTGGGCTCCTCCGTGGAACATAGCCTATGTTCCACGGAGAGATACCGCCATTCAGTAAGTTTAACCACTTACGAAATATTGGTTGAGGTAGTGGCCTAGTAACATGGCATTCTACATAGGTAGTCCAGGTAACTTTTTTTACTTGGACAGTGATTTAAACATTTGAAATCATTGAAGGATAAGTACCAGTGCCTAGGTAACTAGGTAAAACACACATAATGTATATATATAGAGTAGTGGTACCTGTCCTTACGGTGATCCCCTTATACGTTGTACATACTTCTTCAGGCCGTTTTACCTGGATCCTAGGCACCATCGATTATTCATGAATGAATTCGTAAACTTACAGGTTTCGTGTAAGGTGGCAATACGTGGTTTCTATGCCACCCTAGCCACTCCCTGAGTTTGTGGTGTGGACCCCACATAAAATCGTCCGTTAGCCTGTTGACATGCGTTGTGGGCAGAGGTATTAGGTCGCGTTCAATCGGCTTAGGCTTTGGGAAAAGCTCTACAACCCCAAATCGTAATGCGGCCTTACCTCGGCTGCTCCCCTTCGCTGGCTACACCCCAAAGGTGGCTAGCGAAGGGGTCTTTTTACCCGTTTGCGGGCCTGGGAGTCTGAGTGTCGTTCCCTTCGTGGAGTGGCAAAGTCTCCTGGTACCACCACAAAAAAGACAACATACCGAAGGTCTATTCATTTGAATCTCTTGAGGAACTATACACATACCTGACGCCATACAGCGACGACGTCACATGTACTTTAACGGATTGCGTTGGGAAGGACTGCTCGAACAAAGATGGGATGGCATGGTCTCCGGGGGTGATCGAAATCGAAGGGCTCACTAGAGCTGGAACTAACACAGCAGAACTACATGTTGTCGGTATTGACTTAGACCAAGATACCAAAGGATTCCCAAAGCTTACGGAAGACATCCTCAAGGAGATCTGGACGCGGACCGAAGGAGTGGAGAGGTTCGTTCACTCCACGCATTCCTACCCGAAGAAGTGTAGTTACCGACTCGTTTTCCCGTTATCACGGCCGATTACGAGGAAGGAGTGGGACTCACTCCGTGCTGCTGTAGTCCGGAAGTTCGAACTCCCCGCTGATCCGAAGCCGAAGAACCAAGCGTCTCTGTTCTTCCTCCCGAGGGTGCCTCAGGGAGCCCCCTCACACCACGCTAGAGGGCCTGGAGAGCTGCTCGACGTGGACAAGATGCTAGTGGAGCACTTCAACGCCAGGAAGGAGCCCCAGGCCCCCTCAATGCGAACCCGCGAGGAAGGCACTACCGACCTCAAGTCGCTTCGATCGTACTTGGAGCGTTACGAGCCGGAGGATGACCCCGACGGTGAGAAGACGGAGATGATCCGCCGGGTACTGGCTGGGGAGCCGTTAGCCGACAAGCCGGGAGGAACCACCGTCAAGTCCGGAGGAGTTGAGATCTCAGGCCGTGACGATGCAGTTTTTCGTACGGCTACGATCATCGGTTGGCTCATGCCGACAAATGCTGAGCTTGACGCTGTTGTAGCACTGATGAGGGCGTCCATCGGGGGAATTCCAGAGTATTCGGATGACGGGAAGAACGAGAACTTCGATGGATGGATGGCCAAAGCGAGGGGTACGTACGAAAAGGCGCACGAGAAGAAATGCGTAGAGATTGAGGCGCGCAGCAAGCTCTCAGCGATCGCGAAGAGGGTCAAGCAGAAAGATCAACAGGAGACCAAGGATTCGGATTCAGATCCAACAAGTGAAGGATCGAACTCTGGAGGCGGAGACGGAATTCCACCATCTCCGCCTCCAGAGTTCGATCCTGACCAATGGGTCCGCGAGATAAAGACGAAGGTCAACAAGGATGGGTCTATAAGTATCACTGGCTTGACCTCGAACGCTGGAACCATATTAGAGAAACACCCAGATTGGCATAAAGTGCTCCGTTTTAACGAAGTAACGATAGACATCGAATGCGTTGGTGGACCGATAAACGATATAGACAAGAAAGCGGGGCTCCACACCGCAACCGAATACTGGCTGCAACGCAAGCTAGACTTGGACCTAAAATCTAGCCAAGTAGAAGCAGCGTTGCTGTACGCAGCTAGGCAGAACACATACAACCCAATTAAAGACAAACTGAACCCATTAGTTTGGGATCGTGTCCCGAGAATGGATACATGGCTCGAAACGTACTGTGGAGCCCAAGTTACAGATGATGGATACGATATCACTAGTTACATTAGGAACGTCGGCCCAAAATGGCTGATATCGGCGGTAGCGCGTGCATTGGATCCCGGGTGTCAGGCGGATGACGTGCTAATCTTAGAGGGTAAACAGGGGATTGGGAAGACCTCAGCACTGCGCATACTAGGTGGTAAGTGGTATTCGAAAGCTGAGGGCAAGCTCACGGACAAAGATACAAAGATGCTCGTTAACACCAGTTGGATTGTGGAGATGGCGGAACTATCCTCCATGAATAACACGGAGAGCGAGGCCCAGAAAGCGTTTTTCTCCGAGCGCGTAGATAGGTTTAGGCCTCCATATGGAAAACGAATGGAAGAGTTCCCTCGGCATTGTGTTTATGCTGGAACGACGAATGAGCCGACATATCTTCGTGACGAAACAGGTAACCGTAGATACAAGCCAGTAGTATGTGAGTGGTTTGATCTTCCAGCACTCACCCGTGATCGGGACCAGATATGGGCTGAGGCGGTTTTTAGGTTCAAGGCCGGGGAGTCGTGGCACTTCGACAAGAAATCCACAGAGGAGGCCGAAAACATAACTAACCGTAGATTACGTGGAGGGAACTTAGCAGACGCGATCTGGAGTTGCTGGGCGGAGATGGACCCAACGAGGCGACCGAAGCTATTCACAATCGCTGATGTGGTGATTGGATGGTTGAAAGTCCCTGCCCAGTATGTCGAAGAAAAGAGCGTCCATGTAGGCCGCGCAATGAAACGGTTGGGATTTGTCAAGGTTCGCGTCCAGAATGAGGGTATTAGGCAGTGGATGTTCGAACCCACCAGAGAGCAACTCAACGTTCCAAGAGAAATAGTTGGACATAAATCAAAGCTCAGGTTAATCGCTGGGGCAAAGGTCCCGGACCCGCCGGATGAAGTCGAGCATGAAATACCACCGAATGTAGAAGAAGGACATAAACCATGAGTCAACTGAGTCTTAAAGAAAGCCATGAACTCAAGATCGCCCTAGGGGCTGTCGTCACAGCTTTCGGAGAAGAGTTAGCGCAGATGATGAGACGAGTCGAACGATACCTGGGAAAATGTGACCTGGCTACTGACCCAAGGGAGTCGTTTTTTGTCCGAAGAGACGATCTTCGGGTCATGCTGGATGCCCTTCCAAATATGGAGACAACCATGACGGAAATGAGCAGTTCAGTAGCGGCTAAAATGAAGACTATGATACTGGAATACCGGAAGAAATGTAAACTAGCGGCCGACCCAACCGAACTCATTTTCGTCTGGAAGGGAGATCTTCGACTTATGGCGGCCAACCTACGCCTTGCGATGGATATAGACGCTCGGTTCAATGAGTAAGCGCGACAACTACGGCTCACCCATCACTCCGAACTTCGATCTCCGATACGTCTCTGTCTCGGCCATCGAGCGGTTCGGAGGCGCTCATGGGTCGTGCCCGACGAAGTGGTACCTGAAGTACATCCGTCACGAACCAGACCCACAGACTACGAGCCAGGCGGCTGGAGAACGTGCGCATAGCCAGGTGGATTTTTATCTCAGGAACAACTCGGACGTCCTTGGCCCGAACCTTAAGCCGTACCAACATCTCCTCCCATCTCCAGGCAAGGACCTCTTCGTCGAAGAACCTCTCTCGCCGGTTCCTCCAACTCCAACTTCTCCGATCGTCTCGCTCGTCCGTGCAGACGATGTACCGTTCGTGGGCAAGATCGACTGGCTGAATCCGAGAGGGGTCTACGTGTCCCCGACGTCGACCGAGGACAAGATCATTCTCCTCGAAGACCCCCCAGACACGATCGAGGTCGGGGACAACAAGACGACGTCGAACATCAAGTACGCGAAGACCGAGGACGAGTTAGCCGGGTCTGTCCAGATGAACGGTTACGGGATTGAGGCGTCGCTCCGGTTCCCTCAAGCGAAGTTCATTCGTCTAAGCCACGTCACTTTTCAGATGGGGAAGGCTAAGGCCGCGAAAAAGATAACGGTCCTTCGGGACTTGACATCGATTAAACAAGTCTGGCAGAAGGTCGGACATGAAGTCGTAGCTCGGATGAAAGTCGTCGCGAGGCTAAAAAATCTCGAAGAAGTCCCGAAGAATACTGGATCATGTACAGCGTTCAACCGGCCGTGCCCTTACCTTCGCATCTGCTTCCCCCAGCCCATCGCGAGGTTGCAAGCTAAATCATTGCTCCACTCGCTGAATCGAACACAGAAGAAATCCACCCCCTCGAATTCAGTCGCACCAAAGGAAGGTACCTCCATGTCATTGCTGTCGAAAGTCCGTGCCAAGACGTCTCTGCCCTCGAACGGTTCCGCAGGCCCTCAGGTTCCACCACCTGCTCCTCCCCCGGCTTTGGCCACTCCGCCTCAGGTCGCTGCTCCGCCACCCCCTCCAACTCCGATCCCCCCGCCGACCCAGGCGAAACTGCCTCCGCCTCCCGTTGCAGTGGCTCCGCATCCGCCACCCCCTCCTGCACCGGTTCAACCTCCCGCTCCAGTCCTGCGCCGCAAGATGGTCATCCACGACGAGGACCCGCTTCTCGCCACGGAGCCACCTGCCAGCCCCGCTACGACGTCAACGCCTCCTCCGGCTACCCAGGCCGCTCTGAGCATGCCAGCGCCGCTCATGGAGGTCCCCAAACGTCGTGGGAGGCCGATGGGTAGTAAAAACCGTAAGACCCTAGAGAGAGAGGCTCAGGAGGCCGATCCTTCCACCCCTGAACATGTGGAGGAGGCTATGGAGGCGCGTAACGAAACGACCGAGGAGTCGAATCGAGCGTTGGACACGATTCTGGAAGACGTCCCTCAGGATCCGCTTCCTACGGCCGACCTTGAGACAGTTGACACAGAGAAGCCTCGTTGGGCGCCAGGTGAGAAGGAAGAACTTGTGCGACGGCGAGAGGTAATCACGAAGCAACCGCTTCCGAAAGTTATCCAGGTAACCGAGCAGACGTTGACCGAGTCCGGCATCCAATTGTTCATCAACGCGATCCCACCAACGAATTTCTCAAATCTCGATTTTTACATCCGTGCGGCTGTTCGTCAGATCGAGGAACAGTTTCCGGATCTCTCAGACATCCGATGCCCTCCGAGCGCGGATCATAAACTCGGGTTTGGTCGCTGGCGCGGAGCCCTGGCCGCGATGGTCCGTGCTCAACCGCCTCAGGACGGAACGTACGTCGTATTCACTCGAGGTAGTGAGTTCGCAGAAGTTGTCGCTGAAGCGCTAATGCCGTTGTCGAAGGTTACTAGAGGAGTGTAAAATGGGAGGAACGCAAGTAGTAGAGACCGAAGAGGAAGGACTTCCGGATTCCATCAAGGAGTTTGAGAAGCAGTTGCAGTACGACTTCGCGAACGGAGCCGATGAGAAGGAGATCGAGGCTCGGGAGGAGGCAGACGCCCAGCAGGTCGATCCGTTTGGTCAACCCGAACTACAAGAGAGTGAGACAGTAATGCCGAAGCGCCGTGGACGCCCCCCCGGAAGTAAGAACAAGACAGCCAAGCCGGATGCAGTCGAAGCGAGGGAAGTGACACTGGAGGTTCCGCTTCCGAAGCGCCGCGGTCGCCCTCCGGGGAGTAAAAACAAGACCAGGGAGACGACCGAGACCACCGAAGCAGCTCCTCCGAAGCGTCGTGGCCGTCCTCCGGGAGTCAAGTCGAAGACCGCGTACGTGATGGCTGCTCCGAACCCGAACACCGCCGGGCTGGTTCAGGTGCTCGATCTCGTCACGAAGATCAGCCAACTCCCCAACGCGGAGTACCTCATGGGCGTTCTCCACCGGTTCGCTACGGTTCTGGCGGCATGAAGCTGGTAGAGATCGAACATGAACGGTGTAACGAGCCAGACAAGACTGTCTATTACCTAGCTCCGGAACATCTCACCGTTGAGGAGATAAAACGCGCTGTTGCTGAGGCCAAGAGATTGTACTTGCTGGCGTTTGAGAAGCAAACTTCGTCGGCGCCACTCCCGGCTAGACCTAACTACGATAATCTCCCAGACGCCACTACTCTCAAAGAAGCTAAACAACGAATGGCTGAATATGACCGATTGGTGAAAGAGAGGAATAGTTTGATACAGGAGACGTCGGAGTCATTCGACGCGTGCCTGAAAAGGGCTGGATTTATTAGTTTGCACGAATGGCCAGACAAGATTGAATGCGTTGCTGACTGGGGTCATAACCATGGGAAGAAGTTCAGTTACTAATTATGTCCCTCTTGGCGAAGGCTAGAGCCCTCTCTGGGAGGGCAGAGATTGCGACGGCGACTGAATCGCTCGCGGGCGGTACTTCCACTGACAAGCGGAAGCGCAAATCCGTCCGCGAGCGATTAGCCCGTTCAGTAGTCGAATGGACCCCTGACTTTGAAAGAGTGAAGAATCTTCCGCGCCGAATGAAGCCGAACGCGGAAGCGATGACAACGCTCGTCAAGGACATGACGGCGAAGCTGAAGCGTCCTGAGGGAACGCAGACGCTCTGGGCAACGCAGGCGTGGGTACTAGATGAGATGCCTCGAGTAGGAGGAGGGATCGGCTGTATTCAAGCAGGGGAAGGGAAAACACTCATGGGGCTGTTGATGCCCATGATGATGCCCGAGTGCCGCCATGCGGTGTTGTTATTGCCAGCGGGGCTGAAGGCACAGCTTTTCGATCGCGACTGGGAGTTTTACGGCAAGCATTGGAAGCTCCCTAACCTGTCCGGAGACAAGACTGGCCGATGGGTACAGGGTCGACCGACGTTGAGGGTGATCTCGTACAGCGAGGCTAGCATCACCAAAAACACGGAGATGCTGGAGCATGAGCATGCGGATCTAATTCTGGGGGACGAAGTCGCTTGCCTCCGAAATCCGGGCGCGAGTCGGGTGATCCGCTTCCTGAAACTCTTCGTGAAGCGTCCCGATACTCGGTTCTGTGGCTGGTCAGCATCATTGACTTCTGACTCAGTCAGCGACTACAGCCACCTCTGCGCGCTCGCCCTCGGCGAGGGATCTCCACTACCGCTGGAGCCGGAAGTTGTACAAATGTGGGGTGGGGCTCTTGACGCCGGTGCGACGACTTATGTAGACCCTGGAGTCCTGCGCGGACTCTGTGAACCCGGCGAGGATGTTCAGTCCGGCTATCGCCGTAGGTTGGTGGAAACGATCGGGTTCATCGCGACCGAGGAGAGTGCGATTCCATCGAGGTTGATTCTGATGGAGCGCAAGGCGCCGGAGATGGGCAAGGAATTGAAGGAGCATCTACGCGTGTTACGTCGTGCCCCCTCGGCTGGAGGGTGGAAGCGACCGGACGGTGAAGAACTCGAAGACGCGATGGCAGTGAACGAATGCGCACGACAGATGACGCAGGGGTTCCACTACTACTGGGCGTACCCAAGGAACGAGCCGGTGGAGTTGAGGGATGCGTGGTTTGCTCGTCGCCAGGAATGGAACCGTGAGGTCCGCGCGAAACTGATGATCGCGGAGAGGTTCCTCGAGTCTCCGAAGCTCTGTGAGAACGCCGCCGAGAGTTGGTTCGATGGCGGATGTACTTCATGTCCTAGGGGCCCTCAGGAGGCTCACGCTACTGGGTGCAAGAACGCTCGGACACACCCGACCTGGGCATCGCAGACGTACTTGGCATGGAGGGAGATTAGGCATCAGGTGAAGCACGAGCAACGGGAGTCGTGGCTGGACGAGTACCTCCTAGCGGATGTGAAGGAGTGGATGAAGACGCCAGGCCTGGTCTGGGTGGAGCACACAGCTACAGGGCATAAGCTGGCCGCGTACACTGGACATAGGTACTACGGCCTGGGGAAGCGAGCGTCGGAGGAGATCATCCAGGAGGATGGATCTAGATCGATCATCGTGTCGCTCGACTCTCACCGCGAAGGGAAGAACCTGCAGGGCGCGTTCAACAGGAACCTGTTCATAACGATTGTGGCATCGAATGCGCAGCTAGAGCAGGCGATGGCTCGGACGCATCGTAAGGGGCAGCCGAAGCCTGAAGTCACGGTGGAGATGTACCTGCATACCTCGGAACTGCAAGATGCGTTGGATAAGGCAGAAGAGAGAGCAAGATATGTAGTTCGTACAGTCGGCAGCAACCAGAAGTTGTCGTTCGGAGAGTGGAAGTAGCCAACGCAGCACAACTGTAGTAATAACCGTAGCAAACTAAAAGAGAAAAATAAATATGGCAATGACACGCGCTGAATTGTTGGCCAAAATCGCAGGTTCTTCTGTCAGCTCAGGAGGAACCAACCTCCGGGACGGTCGAGGTCGAATCGTGGTCAAGAAACTCACTCTTGATGACGGATACAACGGGGCTAAGTTTACGATGGACGGGGTAATCGTCAGTAGCTCGAAGATCCCAGTAACCGAACTTGCAACCGGAAAGGCGCTCGACATCACGCCGAACGAGCCGGGGACGGATGTCGGCTGGGTTCAACTGCTCGATAAGCACGACAGTGCGTTTGGCGCGGTGAAGGGATTCGTTCTCTCTCTGTTTGGTGAGGAGTCTTCGGAAGTTGATAACGAAGATTTCGTCTCCACGCTTGAAGAGTTGACCTCGAAGAACAGTGCCTTGGGAATGCAAGTCGACTATTCAACTTTTAGGAAGATCACAAGACAAAACAAGGTTGAGATCGTGTTACCGAAGTGGGCGTATGTGGAACAGTCTGAAACAGATATCGCATCGATGAAGAAATGGCTTAACGAGCTAGTGGCTCAACAAAAGGCCAGCGCGTAAAGTATGGTCTCTCATGTCCCCAACAAGTCCGAATGGGACCGTGTTTTCGGACACCGAATTAAAAAGGACGACAACGGATGTTATCTCTGGACTGGATACACCTCTAAAAGCGGGTATGGAAGACTTACGTATAACGGTAAAAAATCACGTAGAGCGCATTGTGTATCTTGGGAACTCTGGTTCGGAGGCCTCCCCAAGATCGAACTATCAGACGGACGTGGGACCTGCGTTTGCCATCACTGTGATACCAGGAATTGTGTTCGTCCCGAACATCTGTTCGCTGGAGCGCATATCGACAATATGCAGGACATGGAACGAAAAGGCCGCGGAAGGCATCTATCTGGCGAAGAACATTACTCTGCCGGAGGGCGCGGCAGACCTGAGATCCGAGGAGATAAACACTGGACGAATATCGACAAGGAGAAACGTCTCCGCGGTGAGACTCACGGTGTGTCTAAGCTCACTGATGATATTGTTCGTGAGATACGACACTTATATCCGGCAACCACGTTCACGGAACTCGCGAATAAATACGGCGTGACCATCAGGACAATTAGTTTAGCATACAAGCGAATTACCTGGGGTCATGTGAAGTAGATAAATAGTATTGATGACAATAAATACTTAAAACGAAGAAGGTGCGTAATGGCTAGCAAGCGACTGAACGACATCGCCCACGACTTCATCACGAAGCTCGGCCGGGACACCGAGGCGATGTACACCAAGATGGAGTCCCTCCCGAAGCTCACCGACGATGAGCGGAAGGACATCACCTCGCTGAAGAACGAACTCGACGAGTTCTATGCGAACCTGGATGAGGCGCATGAGTGGTGAGCGACAGGATGAAGGCCCTCGGACACGAATGTATTAATCGTGTCGGAGAGGTTCTCGTGGACGTAGCCAAGAGGATCGTATCGGCCGAGAATCCTTCGGAGGATGAGCTGCAACTCATCGCTGGGGCAAGAAAAGAACTCGCTAAGCTCATGGCGGAGTTGGACCATATGCACAAGGACATCGAGGCTGAGTGGTGGTAGAGTCTTCAGGCCGGGGTGCAACGTTCCCCGTATTCATCCGGGTACTACGGACCTCCGGATGCACGAACGTGACGTGAAATAGGTCAAACCGCGAGTCCAACAGCACGTTAGCGGTGACAGGCGGGGAGAGACCCGCGTTACTGCGCGGTGGGGCGGTCCCCACTCGAGGCTCATACCCTCTGAGGCCCAGGTTCAACTCCTGGCTGCGCTATTTCAGTGAATGCAGGGAAGGGTATATGAACGTCAAATTGGTCTCCGTCACGCCAGACGCCGAGAAGTTGATTGTCTACTGCGCGCGCGTCTCTAGCCCTCAGAACCAGGGGAACGAAGAGACGGGACCGAGGCTCGTCGCGTATATGCTCAAGCAAGGGCATCTAAGCCCGTTCGAACTGGGGCACATGACGGTCGAGATCGAGACGTCGAGGGCGATCTCGTCGCAGATTTTGAGGCACAAGAGTTTCGCTTTTCAGGAGTTTAGCCAGCGGTATGCCGAGCCGTTCGGGTTCGAGAAAATTCGAGCGCGTCGACAAGCGGAAAAGAACCGTCAGAGCAGTGTGGATGACCTTCCCGAGGCCGATCGTCAGTGGTTCGAACATATGCAGACTGTCAACGATCGGGAGTCACTTGCAGCGTATCAGATGGCTCTGAGTCGAGGAATCGCAAAGGAGTGTGCTCGTTTTTTGCTTCCTATGTCGACTAGGACTCGGCTGTACATGTGTGGCAATCTCCGATCGTGGATTACGTATTTGCGTCTTCGGATACAGTCGGACGTTCAGGAAGAGCACCGTCTCATTGCTGAAGAGTGCAAGCGGCTCTTCGTTGAACAGTTCCCCGTCGTCTCGGCAGCACTGGAGTGGGCGCCTTGAACACCAAGCAACGTGAGCGTTTGAGTAGGCTGGATCGGCCATGTCCCGGGCTGAACAAGGTCAAGTGCGGGCGGATGTGCAAGAAGGGGCAGGGCTATTGTGTGGAGTGCATTCGGGAGTACGCACGGAAGTCCCTGAGCAGGCTGGATCGACCCTGCCCTGGACGGGGCGGAGACCGCTGCGGTAGGATGTGTAAGAAGGGTGAGAGCGCCTGCGCGGAGTGTATTCAGGGGCGTCTGAATAGAATGGATCGCCCCTGCCCTGGCCCCAGCACAGGAATCCCGTGCGGTCGGATGTGCACGAAAGGATGGACTCATTGCGTGGAGTGTGAGCGAGAGCGCCAGTTGGTTATCAACTACGGGATCAACAGCGCTGAGTTCGAGCGAACGAAAGAAGCCCAAGGTAATTTGTGCGATATCTGTGGAGACCCCCCGCCCGATGTACACCCGTTCTGCTTATCTGTGGATCACATACCCGGAACGAGAAAAGTCCGAGCGCTCCTCTGTATGCAATGCAATACGGGGGCTGGACAATTTAAACATTCTCCCGAACTACTAGAAAAGGCCGCGGCGTATATACGAAAGCATCGACCAGTTGAGGGCGCATGAGTGTTATAAAAGACCTCTTCGATAAGCATACTGAGCAGATAGAATGCCTGATTACTTTGGATTTTGAAAGCCACTATGATTCTAAATCCGGATACTCATTATCCCGGATGACGACCGCGGATTACGTCCGCGACCCGCGCTTCGAAGCACTTGGCGTCGGCGTGAAGATCGATGAAGGTGAAACCCGATGGATGGAGATCCCCGCCTTCACCCGGTGGGCCCGCACCCTGGACTGGTCAAAGGTCGCCACATGCGCGTTCAACGCCTTTTTCGACAATTTTATTTTGTCCGAGCGTTTTGACGTACATCCGGGCTTCATGTTCTGCCCAATGACGATCTCAAAAGCCCTCAACTCCGGGAAGGGGGTCGGAGGTTCGCTCGCCAAGTTATCTACTCACTACGGCGTTGGCGTGAAAGGCGACGAAGTCATCCACGCGGACGGAAAGCGGCGGAAGGACTTCACCGACGAGGAGTTCGCCAGGTATGGGGAATATTGTCGCAATGATACACAACTGGCCTGGGGCGTTCTTCAAGCGGAGCTAGCCACGGGCTTCGCGGAGTCTGAGTTATGGCTGGTCGACCATACAATCCGCATGTACACCGAGACCTCCGGCCCCCGCGGGCTCGGGTTCGTACTCGATGAGCCGCTGTTGGAGGAATACCTCATCTACGAGCGATCGTGGAAGCGGGAACTCCTATGCAAGGTGGCGATCGAGGCGAACGCGAGGCTCACCGACGCTCAGGTCGTATCGATGACGGATGACGAACTCCTAGCCGCGGCTAAGTCGACCCTGATGTCGAACGACAAGCTGGCCCAGTTGTTAATCGACATGGGGGTGGAGCCTCCGGAGAAGGTTTCTGTTGCGAAAACGAAGACGGCTCTCGCTGCGGACCCCGATGCCGAGCCTGTGATGACCTGGGCGTTCGCGAAGTCAGATCCCGGCATGCAAGCGCTTCTGGAGCACGAGCGGGAGGACGTGCGAGCCTTGGCTGATGCCCGCGTGGGAGTAAAGTCGACGATCAACGAGACTCGGACGGAGAGGGTCCTGCGGATCGGTAGGGGTGGAAAGACGATTCCGCTGAAATTAAATTTCTCAGGGGCGCACACTCATCGCTTCAGCGGAGGGGACAAAATAAATGCTCAGAACTTCGAACGGACGTCGAAGAAAGACCCACGCAAAGGGACGATTCGGAAGGCCCTGAAGGCTCCGAAAGGACGCGTAGTTGTGGTGGCTGACAGTGCGCAGATCGAAGCGCGCAAACTCGCATGGCTCGCGCGCGAGGAGAGTCTACTTGAGGTGTTCCGAGATCCGAAGCGTGACGTGTACGATGAGTTCGCGATGGAGATCTACGGAGGAAATGTCGATCGTAAACACAACCCAGATGATGTCTTAAAAGGTTTTATTAGTAAGTGCGCCACGCTCGGGCTAGGGTACAATTTGGGCGCGTTCAAATTCGCGACCATGTTACTTCAAGGAATGCTTGGCGGTCCTCGAGTGCAGTTTAAACAGGAGGATGCAGATCAACTTCAAGTGAACCTTGGAAAGTTTGTCGCGAACGAGAACAAAGTCAACCGATGCGAGGAAATGCCGTTCGCACGGTTGACTCTTGAGGAGCGGATTATCCACACGGCCGTCGCTGAGGCGATCGTATACAAGTGGAGGAACGCTCGGCCTAACATCGTCGCGTTCTGGAAGCTCATGGAGGAAGTTCTCACCGCTATGGAGGAGGGCACCGAGGCGACGTTCGGGCCTGAGTCAAAAGACTTCCCCGGTGGATGTCTTCAGACGATTCGCCATGGGATCGTAGGACCCAACGGGCTCGTCATGTATTACCCCGGCTTGCGGAAGAGTGAGGATGGATACGGTTATAGTTACATGGGCGGAGCGACGAATAAGGAGCGTAAGCACATCTACGGTGGGCTCTTAACCGAGAATATCGTTCAATATTTGTCGCGGGTCACCGTGACGGATCAGTGGCTGAGGATCGCTGGGAAGTTCGGTCCGGAAGCGAGACCGATCCTGTTCGCTCACGATGAGCTGGTGTATCTGCCGAAGGAGTCTGAGGGTAGACTCTTGTTGGAGCGTGTGGTACAGGAGATGAAGGTTCCGTCCGAGTGGGCGGAGAATCTCCCGCTCTCCGCCGAAGGTGGGCTTGGCCCCAGTTACGGTACCGCCAAGCCATAGGAATGCATGAAGAAAACCATGGTCATCAACAAGCGGAGCGGTCAACCGTACGACCTGTACATCGGTCGTCCATCGAAGTGGGGCAACCCGTTCAGCCACCTGAACAACACCATCGCGAAGTTCAAGGTCAGTACCAGAGATGAAGCGATCCGGAAGTACGAGGAGTGGGTGGTCCAGCAACCGGAACTGATGGCCGCGCTTCCGGAAATCGAGGGGAAGATCCTCGCATGCTGGTGCGACCCGCTCCCGTGTCACGGGCATGTGCTGGTCAATCTGCTGGAACAGGTACTAGAACAGCTGCTGGAACAGAGACTCGAGAAGAAATAACATGTCATGTCCTACTTGTGACGAGAACTTGCTGTGCAGTAAGTGCAGGCGACCGGTATTCAGCGGGGAGGCACCTGACTATCCCGGACGACTGTGCAGCGAATGTTTTTATGGTGGAAGGTATCTGCCAAAGAGGTCTACGGTTCAAGTGCCAGAAGAACCCAAGGAGAAGTGAATGTATCGAGCCAAGGTATCGAAGATCAAGCAGTCGATCTACATGAAGGGGGAGTTTCTAGACGAGTTGAACGCCGAGGCGAAACGGCAGGACAGATCGTTGAGCTGGCTCGTGACGAAGATCTGGGAACTGTCGAAGGGTGAGATCCGGAAGTTCCCAGCGGTCGCTGAGGAGTTGAAGGCGGACGAATGACCGAATGTAGGATGTGCGGCGGTGAGGTCGAGTGCCAAGGTGACCTTCTGACCGGATCAGGCGATAAGGCCAAGGTCTATGGGTGCTCTAAGTGCGGTCTACTATATTTCAAGCCTCCTCCTTCGGCCGAGCGGGGTGGGTACGATGTTCAGTCTGTAGAATACCGAGTTGACCGGCTGGAACAAAGGTTCGAGTTCTCGAATGAGTAAGGGGCGCTTGGAAGCGGAGGTTAAGGCCGGTGTCCTGGCGTATCTCGCGACCAGGGGCGACAACTTCTGCTGGGTTAACAATTCGGGGATGCTGTACAACCGGAATGGTACCCCCGTGTTTTATGGGTCCCCAGGGTCATCCGATATCCTCGGGCTCTTGTCTGACGGGACGTTCTTCGGCCTTGAGTTGAAGAGGGAGATTGGCGGCGTGGAGTCGAGAGATCAAGAGACGTTTCGAGAGAACGTTACCAGGCATGGAGGGATCTGCGTTGTGGTGAGGTCTGTAGACGAGGCGCAGGCAGCGCTTGGGCCTGTTCGAGCACGAGTGGTTCATGTTCCACGGCGTAAGAGAGCGTACCACAAGTGATCCTCAGTCATGTCCCTTCACCGTGGACACCCCGCCCTCTCCAGGTCCAGGTACTGGAGGAGGCTTACGCGGCGTTCGAATCCGGAAAGATATTCGTAATTGTAGAGGCTCCAACAGGTACAGGAAAATCACTCATTGCCGCGACGTTATCCAGGTACCTCGGCAAGTCCTACGTCTGCACCTTGACCAAACAGCTCCAAAACCAGTACGTGGACCTGTTCTACGACATCGGCGCACGAGTCCTCAAGGGCAAATCTTCGTACCACTGCGACCAAGCCGGAGCGACGTGCGAGATCGGCTCCGAGCGGTTCAAGGACGACAATCGCTGTTCTCCGTGTCCGTACCGGATCGCTAAGGCTGCAGCGTTCGCGGCTCCCATGGCGATCTGCAACTACGCCTCGTACATGTGGAACGTGAACGGGATGCAAGGCGGAATCCGTCCACTCCTGGTGTGCGACGAAGCCCACACTTGCGAAGCCACCCTCCTGGACCATATCAGTGTGACAGTCGATGCCACCACGCTCCCCATCCAGGTCGACACCCCAATCCCTCACGCCTTGGATACTGAAGCCTGCTTCGAATGGCTCGTCGACTTCCTCCTTGTCGCTGACCGAACGAATCCACAAGAACTCTCGGACAAGGCGAAGAAGGAGTTCGACCGACTCGTCAAGAAAGCGACATACGCCCTCGAACTCCGTCACCAGGAGCGGTGGATCTCCGAGTCCATGGATCGCCGCACCGGGTTCGTTCTCAAGCCGCTGACTGTGAGATCGTTCGGGGAACGCCTGTTCCGGTACGGGGAGAAAGTGCTGCTCATGTCCGCGACGATTCTGGACCCGGAGTCGCTGGCTGACTCACTGGGTATTGAAGATTACGCGTACGTCCAGGCTCCATGTCCGTTCCCGAAGGAGAACCGACCCGTCATAGTCGGGAGCCTGGACATGACGAAGAAGGCGCGCGCGAGTTCATGGCCGGCGATGGTGCAGCAGGTCGAGATGATCATGGAGGGGCACGACAAGGAGAAGGGACTCATCCTCACCCCGTCCATCGAGATGTTGAAGTACATCGTCGATAACCTGCACGTTAGCCAGCGGAATCGGCTCGTGCTCGCGTACGGAGCGGACCGGATGACGGCGTACCAGCGCCACCTGGATTCGGAGGAACCGACGGTGCTAGCAGCTCCTGGGTTGTGGGAGGGAGCAGATTTGAAAGGCGATTACTCCAGGTTCCAGATTGTACCTGCAGCGCCGAGGCCGTTCTGGGGCGGTCAGATCGCGGCCCGGGCGAAGATTGATCCTCGCTGGTATCGGAGAGAGACGTACAGCCAACTCATTCAGGGTTTGGGCCGGAGTGTCCGCGACGAAAAAGATTTTTGTACCTCGTACGTTCTCGATGTGGACATGAGGAACGAAGCGCGACGGAGCGACACGTTGATTCCATCATGGTTGGCGGAAGCCTTGGAGTTCACATGAATGCAACTAATGTTGTGATTAATGGCGTTGTAATCGGTAAAGTCTTTGAGAGTAACGGAAAATGGCAATCAGTAGTGTTCACCGAGCCGTACGTCGAACCTGATGCGAGCGGGGTTAGCGGCACGAAAAGTTGTATGCATCCAACCGGATTCGACACCAAAGAAGAAGTGGAAAATGCAGTTAAAGAGTTTTCTGGGCTGCGAGGTCTTGTATGACTGTTCGAGGCAAGTTGTTCCTTTGTGAAGGCGTAGATGCGGCCGGGAAGGCGACTCACTCCAAACTGTTTACGAATCACCTTCAGAGTCTAGGTCGCAAAGCAGTTCGCATGTCGTTCCCGAACTATACGACGATGACCGGCAAGGCGATCCTTGGGCATCTGAAAGGGGAATGGACTGTAGAGCATACCCCTCCAGCGTTCTCAGAGCCGATCAATCACACTGTGGACATTGACGCGCTTGTCTTCCAGTCCCTCATGACGATGAACCGCTATGAGGTGTCCATGGACATGGACCTCACGCTTCACAACGGCACCGACATCGTCCTGGACCGCTACTGGCCCAGTGGGTACGCGTACGGCCTCGCGGACGGGCTCCCGGAACAGTGGTTGATCGTCGTGCATGAAATGCTCCCTCCGGTTGATTGCGCGGTTCTGCTTGACATCCCGCCTGAGGAGTCTGTACGACGGCGCCCCGAGCGCCGGGACCGGTATGAGAAGCAGGCCGGGCTCATGGAGACGGTGAGAGGGAACTACAAGACCATATTCGCGGATCAGGCGGCACAGGGCCGACCGTGGACTGTTGTAGATGCGCTCGGTACGAAGGACGAGGTTCAGGATCGGATTCGGAAGGAGTTGCTTGGATGACTACGTCACCTCTATTATTGGATTGTGCTAGATTTGCGGCAAAAAAGCTGTGGGATATATTCGGAATCACACATGACCCACGAATGTATAAATGTAAGCTATGCGGAGTCCCATGTAAATGGGTACATTCGCATGTGACTATGGGATACGCGAATAGACTATGCAATCCTTGTTTTTCGGACCAGAACAAGGCTGGAAAGATAGACTGGGGTCCGACAGTTAGCCCAGAATGAACAGCACTGCTAGGAGATGCGAAGTGAAAGCTACGGCGAGAGTGATGGTGTACATCAGTGGGGCTGAAGATCAATACGAGTCCTCGGTCAAGACATCAGTAGAATTGGACCTTGGCGATGTTCAGACGGCCGATTTCGCTACTCTTGTAGCTAGGGACCTTCCCCAGCGGCTCCGGGACCTCTCGGTTGCGCAGAGGGCCACTCCATCTAATGGATCTGGCACATGAAGATCGAAGTCGAGAAAGAAGATGACGGCCGGTGGCTGGCGGAGCTGACCGAGTCTCCTGGGGTCATGGCGCGATCTACAACATGTTGTTTTTAGCCGCGGAATCTGGCGATGTGGGCTGAGGATCCTCGGGAGTACATTGAGCAGATGTTCGACATGCTTTCTGGCATACCTGTGGTTTCAAAATATAATCCGTGGTTCGTGATCCTGTATCCCGAGCATAGGAGAGCCCACGCGAAGATCCAACGTGGGACGTGGGTACTCGAAATTCGTTGTCAGATGTGTGGACTGGTGATGGATGGGCTCAATGTTCGAAGCGGACGCAAGTGGTGCAGCAATCGGTGTAGTCAGCGAAACAAGAACCAACGAAACAAGAGCCTTGGAGGAGGTGATGGGACGATCAGAACGGGAAGAGATCCACAGGATGAGGTTGGAACGCGACTTCGCGATGGCACAGGCGCGGGACGTCGTAAGGCAGTTCAACGATGAGTTATCCAAGGTCGAATCACTAACCAAGCGGGTCGTGGAACTCGAACATCAGTTAGAGGTGTGGACGTGTCCCAACTGCTGCCGTTGATCTTGTTGTCCGTGTTCCTGGATGGATGCGTTCACCACCGGATCGCCACCATCGAACGAGAGAGTCTCATGGACCCTCCGCTATACGTCTGCCGAGACAAGGAGGGCCTCCGGTGCGTCCCCGGGGAGAACGTTCAGATGCTCCTCCTGCTCCGAGGTATGAACGGGGCAATCAAGTAGTAGACAGTGGAACATGTACCCGGACAGTAGAACGTGAACCGAAGAACTGAGCGAGGAGAGTATGGGAGTTCTTGACTTAGAGCAGCAACCAGGACGATGTGCATTCTGTGACGATCCACTCGGCCCCCGACGGAAGGTCATCTGTGGCAAGCCGGAGTGCAAGCGGGACTACCACGAGGTGTATGATCGGAAACGACGAGGGACCATCCTGTTCAAGGTGGAGTCCCTGTTCGGGACTAGGGGCGACTGGTCGCAACTCCTCTCATGCGGTCACTGCGTACCTGCTCCACTGGATATTCACCGGAAGGCGGGCCGACGTCGGTGTCCGACTTGCGCGGGGGGATCATGATCCCCCAGTTCGGTGGTACGCACCACCTGCAGGCTCAGGCGTTCACTGGCTGGGATGCGTTCGTTCTGCCGCTCCTGCCGCGGGGGCTGCGGCTCAGGGCGGTGGCCCGGAAGATTCTCAGGCACCACAAGATCGTGACCAAGCGGGTGTTCAGGGGCAAGGTAGAACCGGTTCCTGCCGGATTCACGTTCTCGCTGCCGGGGGAGATGATTCCCTACGAGATCGTTGACACGGCGGGGCGGGTTCGGCCGTATGTGAGGAGCGGCTCCCGCTGGTTTCGGTGAGGTTCGGGGTTCCTCAGGGATTCGCAAGTCACCTATGCACCTTACGAATCCCTGAGAAACCTCAATGATTCTCAGGTGATATAAGAATGTAGGTACCACGCATACACGTCGAAGGAGTCCATGTTCGACCCCAGCGACACGGATGCCGCGTTGAGGCCGACCGTCGACAGGGACGCGTTCCCGCCGACCGCGTAGAGGTCCGCAGGAGCAGTCGCCGTGAGGGACGACTTGAGGATCGTCAACACGAGCGAGGGAGTGGTACCGAGAGAGTGAGGATAGGTCGTGAGGGTGACTCCAGTGAGAGTCCTCCCCGCGTTCCTATCGATGTATACCCCGAGGATCGCCATAGTTTCAACACCTTACGAGATGCCCGTACTGAATGCACGGTGCAGGCATGGATTCTAGTGGGTTGCAAGTCGTTCGACAAGACCATTTGACAGCATGCCGGCAGCCGTGTATGTACGTCTTGCTTTCGGTCCATAATACCGATTGCCGCTCAGCCGAGCGCCTCTGACGGTTCCCGCCGTCGGAGGGTCGGCACTTTTTTTGGAAGGGACCGCATGACCGAACTGAATCAGAACGACGAGTTAGACCGCCAGATCCAGGAACACGCTGAAAAGTCCGTGATTACTATCGTTCTCGACTCTTCAGACGAGGACTGCGGTCTCCCGAGTTGCCACGAGTGCAATGATCTCGGAGCCTTGGGTGGATAGGAACCCCGTCCCACTCGCTAAGCTCACCATATACGTCCCCCCCGAAGTCCACCGCGCCCTTAAGGTCGAAGCGGCGGAACGAGGGATGACCATGGGCGAGGTGATCATCGACGCCCTTCAGACTCGAATCCGGCTACTGACACATCCGAAGGACGGGCAGTGATCTTCCCCCTGAACGCGATCGGCCCTCGCGCACTCGAGGGCATTGTCACCCGCGCCGAACATCATAGCGATCGCGGAGTCGAAGGGCTGACCGCGTTCGCGAACGTGTTCATCGAAGCGCACCGGCGCAACCCCGGGTGCCTAAGCGTTGAGGTGGGCACCCGTAGCGGTGGATCAGCTCTGATGTTTCTCCAGCTGCTCAAGAGCATGTACCAGGAGTACCCGCCCTGCTTCTTCACCGTGGACCCGTACGGGTTCAAGCCGTACAACGGTGGGGACGTCTCCGGTGCCCCGCTGTACGGGGACCTCCACTACCTCGAGATGAAGAAGAACCTCTCCGAGTTCTCGAATCACGTTCACTTCCAGATGAAGTCGACCGATTTCTTCTCCAGGATGCGCGGGCTCGAGTATTGGCGACCAGGGGCGTTCACTGCCCCGGTGATGAACGTGTCCGATATGACTACCGTCTACGTTCCCGTTGGCGAGGCGCGCAAGGCAGGGAATCTCGCGTTCTGCCTGTTGGACGGGGAACATGATCTGAGCACCGTCGATGCAGAATTGGGTCGACTGTTCGGTGGCTGGATGGCGAAGGATGGGCTGGTGATCGTGGATAACGTGGATACGGATCCGAAGGTGAGGCCGATGCTGGAGAAGTGGATGCGCGCGGAGTTCTCGGACAACGGTCAGTGGGCGGTTGTCCTGGGGATACGATGAACCAGGGGATAAACGGGCCTGTGGAACAACTCGAGGAGGACGTGGCTCGAGTCGAGGCGAAGGTGGACATGTTGATTCACAGGGTGTCCCGCCTTTATAACCGCATGAACCGTCTATTGCCGAGTGTTAAGGGCTTTTTGTGCAATAAAAAATATGCGCTTGAGCGTTTTCCTTGTGAACTGGAGCTAGATCACACTGGGCCTTGCCAGGGAATGTTTTACAGCGAGGGCCGATGACTGTCCATCGAGAAGGCTCTGGCCTAGACACGGTCACCATCACGATCTCGGGTCGTCGGGGCTCGGGGAAGACCATTCTGGCTGCCGCGTTGGTCTGGTTTCTGAACAGCGACGAATGCCGTTTACCGCCGTACCTCAAGTCCCGTATTCGAATCGTGGAGAAGCAAGGATGACCGAGATTATCAGCGACGAGATACGCGCTCAGGTAAGTGAGGTATACAGCGTAATTCGACGAGTGACGGAAGAACTGGATGAGTTCGACACGATGCGAATCGTTGCTTATACAGAGGATGGAATGCGAGTCGCGTTTAGCCGAATCGCCAAGGAAGCCAAGACATTAGAGAATGTTGTGAGGCACCTCGGGCTCCTCGTGAGGGGCATATGAGAACGTTCGTCGTGTGGGTTGAGCATTTGGAGACGGAGGTCGAGATGCCGGACGACGCGTCGGAATTCGATTGCGAGGCTGCGTGTGAGTCGGCATTCGATGAGTTGATGGACCGGATCGACGCCGGGTGGGAAGAGACGACTGACTTGAATGAAGTGAAGGAGAACAAGTGATCGAATACGTGGAAGGAGAATATTGCTCATTCTGCGGAGTCAAAGGGTGTGGGGCTGAGGGGGGTTCACGTACTCTCGTTCGTGGATCAAATGTTAGCATATGTGAGGCATGTGTTAACGCATGTAAGTCGATTTTTGAGAGAAGGAATGGACCCATTCCGGACATACACGTTCCGTTTGGAGGCGATATTCCGTTGGATAGGGCGAAGGAGTCCAAGTGAGCAAGTTTCTCAAGGGTCCGTTCATTGCCGACTATCGGGGGACGGTGTTTGATAAAGACAGGAACGTGGTCATAGAAGTTCACGGGTGGGATCTAATGCCTGAGGAAGAAAAAGGCAAAGAATGGGATGCACATGTTCGATATGTGGTTGATGCGTTGAACGAGAAGCGCGTTCGAGAAAAGGATGAGAGTAAGCCAACTATTCGCGTTCCACTTGGAAAAGTTGCCAAAAAGATTATGGATATAATCTTGGGACACGTTGACGAGCCGAAGGAGTCCAAGTGAAGCGTTCTGGAGAGGGCAAGCCGTACCTGTCGGTGTGTTTGATTGTTCGAAACGCGTCTGAAACTCTGGAGGCGTGCCTTAAGTCGATCCGCGAGCGGGCTCCGGATTGCGAGCTGGTGATCGTGGATACGTGTTCGAGTGACTCTTCCCCCGAGATCGCTCAACGATACGCGGACGTCTGGGAAGTTTATCGCGGCCCGGCCGGTGACTGGGACGAAAAGATGTTTGCGTTTTCCGACGCTGCCGCCGCTCGTAACCGGTCGTTCGAACTCTGTACTGGCAAGTGGATCCTTTGGATCGATGCCGATGACGTTCTCCCAGGTCCGGAGGAAGCCGAACGCCTCCTCAAGCTCAACAACCGTTGGAACCCAGGCCCCGCTGGCCGAGTCAAGGACTCGGAGAAACGGTCTCTCATCGGTCTCCTCCATATGGTGGACGAGAAATTCCCTCAGTTCCAGGCATTCAAGTGCCCGTACTTGTATCAGTCGAACCCGGACGGCACGGCGATCACCTGGCAAGAGCGTGAACGGATCGTCCGGAATAACGGTAAATGGACCTGGCAGCGCCCTGCGCACGAGATTCTCGTCCCCAAGGACCCCAAGGACTACGCCCATCTCCACTCGCTCAGCCATCTGCTGTTCGTCCATAAGAAGTCGTTTACAGATGAAGATCGTCTCTTCAGCCTTCGCCGCCACTTCGCGATCTTAAACGCCGAGTACGACTCTGGCCTTCGGCATACTCAAGGTCTCCTCTACCTGGAGAACTTCTCGATTTTCCTCTGCCCTCAACGTCGTCAGGAGTTCATCCAGGCAGCGTATGAAGCAGCCTCCCATCCTCTGGACCGAGCGCGTGTTCTCATCCGAGCCGGGAACTTCGCCTCGGAGCAGGGATTCTTCTGGGATGCGATCGAGTCCTACAGCGCCGCTACGGCCATGGTTCAAGACTTCCCGGACGCTTGGTTCGCTGGAGCGAGTGCGTTCGAGCAGACTGGGAACCACATCCGTGCCGCTGAGTGGATGATGAAGGGGATCTCCTGTCCGACGGACTGTGCGGTCTCGGATGTCACTCCCAGATCTCAGGCGATCGAGTACCGCGTGCGTGCTGCAATCCTCCTGCAGAAGGGCGCCAAGGCTCTCACGGCGTCTAACCGACAGGCTGATGCGATCATCGCTCTGGAGAACGCCGTTCGACTGTGCCGTGAGGCAGTGAACCACCCAGCGATCGGCGAGGATAAGGTTGAAGCGATCTTCTTCGCGAACACGTTCGACAACGAACTGAGCGCCCTCAAGGTGGCCGACGCGCTCAAGCAGACCCACGCGTTCCTCGTGGCGAACGACGAGACGGAGAAGGCCACGCTGCTCCTGAACGTGGTCCCCCACAATCTCCAGGATCACCCAGTCACCATCGCGATGGAGAACTGGGCGAAGCAAGTCAAGACGCACCTCACGGACGACGAGGCGTACCGGAAGTTCTACGCGGAGATCGGTACGGACGTTACGTCCATTGAGGCCGCCCTCGACTACAAGACAACCCTTTCTCGTATTCGATGGGTTACTGACTGGCTCCGGAAGAACAAGCCGGACGCCAAGGTACTGGAGTTCGGTACGTTCGACGGTCCCTGCGGCATCCCACTGCTGCGAGAGTTGCCTGGAGTCCACTACACTGCGGTGGAGACGAAGAAGGACGCGCTCGCTAGGTTCGTCGAACGGGCAGAGAAGTACGGCGTTGGAGACCGGCTCACGGCGATTAACGGGCTACTGGCTGATGACACTCGGCTGACGCCAGGGACGTTCGATGTGGTCATCTTCTACGAGGTGATCGAACACGTTCCGAACACGGTCGACGCAATCCGTAAGCTCCTCACTATGCTCAAGCCTGATGGGAAGCTGTTCTTGTCCACGCCCTGGGGTGCGTTCGACCGCGGGCATTCGCCTCCACCGTACCCGCGAGATCCCCGCGGCCACGTCCGAGCGATGTCCACGTTCGACTTCGTCGCCGCGGTAGAGGAAGCGGGGGCACGAGTTCTGGAGCTGACTGGGGATAACACTGCGAGCAACTACGGGGACACGCAGTATCTCTGCGCGGAGAAGGTTCACGGCTCGAAGGAGTACCGGGCCAGAGTCGGCGGAGCAGCGTTTTACGTGCCATCGGCGTTGTGGGACTGGAATGCTACGTACGTAGAGAAGACCGGGATCGGAGCATCCGAGGAGACGATCATCGGCCTGGCTCGGCACATGGGCAAGCTCGGGCGGGACGTGGAGGTGTTCGGACCGCTTCCGTCTGCTGGAGTGCTGACGTTGGAGGAAGTCCGTGACGGGGTGAAGTATTGGCCTCGGGAGAAGTTGCGGCACCTGAACCGTCAGAAGACGCTCGTGGTCTCCAGGGCCCCGTCGATCGGGGCTGTGATCGACCATCCAGATAAGATCCTCTGGCTGCAGGACGCGTGGTACCCAGATCTCACGCCAGAGGTAGCGGAGAAGTACCGGAAGATCGTCGTGCTCACCGAGCGGCACAAGGAGACGATGCACAAGAACCATGAAGTTCCGTTGAGCAAGATGGAGATTATTCCGAACTTCCTCCAGGCGGAGCACTTCCAGCCGTTGAAGCCAGCGGCCAGGAACACGTCGAAGTTCGTGTACTCCTCGTCTCCGGACCGTGGGCTGATCAACCTGCTGAAGATCTGGCCGGAGATCAGGAAGAAGATCCCGGACGCTGAACTGCATATCTTCTACGGCTGGGAAGGATGCATGAAGCTTGGAGCGACCGCGGATCCAGGCTGGACGGACAGGTACCGGAAGATCCGGAAGCAGTTCCTGGATCTGAGGTACCAATCTGGGATTGTGGAGCGTGGTCGAGTGAACCACGAGACGATCGCACTGGAGATGCTGAGCGCTGGGGCGTGGGTGTACCCGAGTGCATTCGATGAGACGGGGTGTCTCAACGCCGCGAAATCACTGGCTGCAGGCTGCGTTCCGGTCTGCACTCCTCGTGCAGCACTGAACGAGACTGCCGCATCGCCGATCACTCAGTTCGTTTCCATGCCGGAGACGATGGACCCGGTCTCAAACGGGCTCGGCGTTGAGAATCACCCCGAGTGGGGTGCGTATGTTGCTGACTTCGTGGACGCTACGGTGGCAGCGAAGAACACGTCTGAGGAGCAACGACAGGAAGTGGCGAAGAAGGCGATCGAGACGTTCCGGATTGAAACTGTGTGGCCGATTTGGCGGGAGTTGTTGAAGCGATGAATGAATACGTGTATTACAAACCGAAGCGTGTAACTGCTGGTCCAGAATTCTGTCCTAATTCTGCTGATGATCGTTCTGACAGTCACTGTATTGACTGGGCCGAGGGGGAGAAGTGTTGTTGGTGCGGAGCAGAACCTGTAACCGAACCAGAATCGGAAGAGGCGACGAATGGATGACGATCGTCCCTCCTGGGAGTCCATCTGGATGCAACTTGCCTGGACACTCTCCGAGCGGTCCACATGCGCCCGACTGAAAGTTGGGTGTGTCATTGTAACGGAGGACAACTGCCATGTGCTCGCGCTAGGGTACAACGGCAATTACGCATTGGGCCCAAATGAGTGCGACTCAGACAAGCCAGGCAGATGTGGGTGTTTACACGCCGAGTGTAACTCGTTGCTTAAGCTCAGGTACACTGGGGGACAGATCAAGATCGCATATATCACACATGTTCCATGTAGAGCCTGCGCGAAGATGCTCGTCAACGCAGGCGTGGATCGAGTCGTTTACCAGGAGAAATACCGGGACATGACGAGTCTGAAAATTCTTGATGATGCTGGGCTGGGCGTCGAGCGGTACGAGGTGGAGACATGAGCATCAACTGGATGCAGGCATGGCCGTCGCTCAAGGTGTACCCGCTCGATCTCCAGCCCGAGCAAGTCGGTGGAATCGAGACGATCGCTCACGCACTCTGTCAGAAGGTCCGGTTCAACGGGCACACTCGGTACCCGATCTACACGGTAGGGCAGCATTGCATTGACGGTTCACGACTGATCGTTCCAGAGTACGCTCTCGCGTTCCTCCTGCATGAACTATCAGAGGTGTTCTTGCCGGATATTCCGCGACCTCTGAAGCCGTTCGTGAGGGTGCGTAAGTCTGCAGCTGACCCCAGGCTGTTCACGTGGGAGGAACTAGAACGTGACCACACTCGAGTAGTCCTGGACGCGCTCAGGCTCTCAGAACTCTACGGCCTGATCAACTCTTCTCGAGTGCGAGACGCGGATCTCCGGATGCTCGCGACGGAGCAACGAGATCTGATGTGCGCTCCCCCTGAGAGCTGGAACCTGCCGCTGGAGCCGTACCCAGGGAAGGTCGAGGTTCGTGATCATACAGGGCTGGTCGTTGAGTTCGTCAACCGGTTCTACGAGTTGACCGGGAGGAACGAATGATTTACGCCTGCATCGGACTTGCCGTCGGGTTCTTCGCCGGGAACCTATATACTGCGATGTACATTCGCGAGGTCATGCAGCACGCGTGCAGGGCGAACTACCTCGATGGGTACACGGACGCGTACGAGGGGAATCAGATCGATCATAAGATGAAGGACTCTGGGGCGAAACCATGAAGATGTTTGAAGCTTGGAAGGGTGCCGGATTCTGGTGGTGGGTAGCATTATGTCTTCCTGCCGGCATGGCTATTGTTTTAATGTATGGATTCTACAAGTGGATTTTCTCGTGATGCGGAGTGCCCTGTGATGTGGAGTGTCCCATGAAATTCTTCTCTAAAGTCAAAGATGGCGGTCCAGAGTCGAAGGTTCACGCGTACTTCCTCGCGGAGGTCAAGAGCCTGTTCTCCATCGCGCTCCTGCGGTTCGACCGTGGTAGCCGTGAGGCGTTTCACACGCACGCGTTTGATTGCATCTCCTGGGTCCTCAAGGGCAAATTGTCTGAGGAACTGAAGAAGGAGGGTCCGAGGTTCAGGCTGTATCCTCCGAGCCTGCTCCCAGTGATCACTCGACGGGAGACGTTCCACAAGGTGAAGGGACTCGCCGATCGAACCTGGGTCCTCACATTCCGCGGCCCGTGGGCGAAGACCTGGAAGGAGTACCTGCCGAACGAAGCCCGTTCAGTGACGCTCACGCATGGGCGTAAGGACATAACCGCGCATAATAACTAGACTTGCACCCGGCTTCTACCTAAGGTATTGACCCTTCCCCCACCGTTCGCATACCCTTCAAGGAACCATCGACACTCCGCGGCGTTGAATGGTGAACCTTGGCACGTTGCAAGTACGGGAAGCTGAAGAATCCGTCCGGTAAGCGCCGATGCAAGCGTAAGGCGAAGCACGGTAAGGCCGCGCGCAAGTGCCGCTTCGGCAAGCTGAAGAACCCCACTGGCAAGCGCATCTGTAAGCGGAAGCGCGGCGGCCGGAAGATGCGCCACATGACCAAGGCGCAACAGGAAGCCGCGATGTGGCGGTCCTACCGCGCGTAGGTCCACGTCCTAACTAGGGGTCTAAATGCTTGGTCGCCGACTCTCTGGGGCGATGTTCTCTGAGAACTTCGGGGATCTCGCCCAGCTTATCGGATTCAACTTCGAGGGAATCCCTAGCGACTATCGCCAGGCGATTCTAGACGTACGTCCGGAGAACCCGGTCGAGACGGACCGGCTGATCAGCCTTGGCGACGGGCTTCAACTCGTCCCAGACTTCGCCAACAAATGGACCACGATCTCCTCGTTGTCCTCAGCCGTGGACGAACTCCGCTCCGATCCCGCCGCCGCAACCCTGGCTAAGGTCGAACAGGGGCTCTCCAGCCAGCTCATGGATGCACTCCTCCGGGCTAGGAACTTCTACCCATGGGGCAACGCATTCGGTCGTACTCCAGCGAACCAAGCGGGGCTGAATGCGGCCCTAGGTCAGTTGATCTCGCTGACGTCTCAGTACCTGGATCAGATCCCATCGATGATCAAGCGTACGCAGACGGCGATCGCGGATCGCGAGACGGCCAAGAACGAGGCGATCCAGCACGAGGCGGAACTGCAGGCGAAGACGGCCTCAGCCAGTACCGCCGAGCAGGAGTCTCGTAGGGCTACGGCTCAGAGCAGTGCGTTCACTGCGCAGACCACCGAGCTGAAGTCGAAGCTCGAGTACGAGAAACTGGAGCGGAAGTCACAGCAGACGCTGATCTTCGGGATGCCGCTCTCCATCGTCGCTCCTGTGGGTCTAGCTGCCGCGGTGGGGCTGTTCCTCGTCACTCGTCGGAAGTCATCCGGGCCGATGTCAGGGTATCGTCGGAGTAATCCATCTGCTAGGCGTTCACGCAAGGTTCGGAGGAGATAACGTGGCATACGTTCAGATTCCAGGTCTCGCCGGTTACGTCCAGGTGCCTGGCCTGGCAGACCTCACTCCAGGTTCTCCGACCAAGGTAACCATCAACGACCCCACTACTGGACAGTCTAGGACGATCAACGCGACTTACGTCACGGCCGGACCGGAGGTCCAGTCGCGCAGTGGGTTCATGCTGGGGTCCTGGGTCGTGCCGTACTGGATGGCAGGAATCGGTGCTGTCGTGCTTGCCGGGGCGAGCTACGCCCTGCTCCGGAGGAAGTCATGATGGTCAAGGTTCCGTTTGGGTATAACACGCTGACCCTCGGTGGCATGGTTCGCGTGCCTGGGATGTCTGGCACCGTTCGCGTGCCTGGGTTCTCCGAGTCGTACCCTCTCCCGAAGGAGTACGAGGTCGACGTTGGAACCGCAGGGCAGGTGAACTGGGACGTGTCGAAGGCTACGCAGTCTGTTCCCACGATTACCAGGATTGACGAGCCGCCTACTACGACCGTGGTCGTTCCGGAATCTGAGACGAACCGGTCCCCAATCACCAACGCCCTGAAGAGTCTGACGTCTTGGGGTCAACGTCCTCCTGTCGTAGCCGCATCTCCTGGCGTGCCTCAGTGGGTCTGGGTCGCTGCTCCACTTGTAGCTGGAGCGATGTTCCTCACGTTCGTCGCAACGCGTGGCCCTAGACGGCTCGCTGGATACCGGAGGCGCTGATGGCGACCAAGCCCGTCATGGTGATGGACCCGATCACAATCACGGGTGATCCCGGCGCGAAGCCGGCGGAGCTTGTGTCGACGTCTACGTGGAGCAGCTCGCTGGCGATCGGCTCGTGGTTGATTCCATACTGGTTGATCGGCGCCGGGGTCCTTACTGTTGGAGCGCTCGGAGTCAGTTTCGTCGTCGGTGGTAAGAAGCGCCGGAAGCGGAGTAAGCAGAGTAAGCGGAGGCGTCGATGAGATTCGATGATCTAACCGTCTCCTCGTTGATGCAACCGATCACCGAGATGACTCGTATACAGATGGCTATCGCGGGAAAAACTGCGGTCAAACCCGCACCAACGATTATAGTCCCTGAATCGGCCCCACCATGTATCGGTTGTAGCGATTTCCCATCTGAGGCGATCCCGCTGTCGGACCCGCGCCATCCTCAGCATACTGCATGGCTCGTAATGCAGTCCAAGTCAAACCCTATCGGCTGGTACATTAGCGGAGCGGTTATACTTGCCGGAGTGGGCTGGTATCTTCTACGTCGTCCGAATTCAGGAGTTGCACCATGAGAGTCAAGCGTGGCATGCGCGGGTTGATCGTTGATGAGGGACATCTGTCCAGCCTGTTGATCAACGACGGGAAGTCCATGGGTGCCCTCGGCGGTCTGTTCGTTGACGACGGGCGTCAGTTCCAGGGCCTCCCCTCGACCGGGCTCCCGATGGTGGCGAACCTGGCGCTCAATGCGCTAGGTGGAATCGCCGCATACATGCTCTGGAAGCACAAGTGGCGTAAGCTCGGAGCCTTCGTCGGATTCAGTTCTGCGGCCGGAGTCGTGTACAGCCTCGCCTCGGACTCGAGTGTCGGCGCGTGAGAGTCAAGCGAGGGATGCGCGGGTTGATCATCGACGAGGGGCACCTGAGCGGACTCGGGTACGCTGACATGGCCCCCATGGGTCCGGTTGAGGCGTCCATGCCTCACGGGATTGATCCGAACCTGCAACCCTGGTTGTTACTCGGCGCTGGTACTCTGGTGCTGGTCGGTATAGGATATCTGTTGGCGCAAGCTTGAATATCTGACAGGAGATCACAGTGCAGGAAACAGTAGGTGGAGGTCGCGCCAAGATTCTAATCACTCACCGTCGCCCTACTCGCTGGCTCGCTGACGGGGCTCCTGACCCTGAGAGTTATGTACAGGTCGGTGATGTCGAAGAAGTCTGGAACGTGATCACCAACGCTGGGCGAGACTTCCTTCACACTCAGGGATACGGAGCCGCCGGGGTCGCGAACGGACTGAACTTCATCGCCTTGTCGAACGATACGCTGACGGAAACGGCGACGTCTACGGTCCTATCGAACGAGATTGTCGCGAACGGTCTGTCTCGGGCTTCAGGTACGGTCGCGCACACGACGGGGACGAACACGACGACGGTAGACAAGACGTTCACGGCGACGGGGTCTCAAAGTGCGCAGAAAGCGGCCCTGTTTACGGCGTCGAGTGCCGGGACCATGAATCACGTTTTAAGTTTTTCACAACGTGCGTTGATATCCGGAGATACCCTGCAGTGCACGTTCACCATCACCATCGGTTGAGATATCGGGTACTTAGCTCATGCCCACCGGCCAATCAACAATCGACTTCGGCGCATCCCCGGGTGGCACCGATGCAGTCCTCACAGTAACTGGTCAAGCAGCTATCCTATCTACCTCGAGAGTCGAAGCGTGGATGGAAGTCCCGGCTACCGGTACTGTGGATCACAACACGGATGAGCACTGGGCGGAGGAGTTGGACGTGTTCGCGGGTAACATTGTCGAAGGAACCGGGTTTACAATCTACGCGAAATGCAAAACCGGGTTTACTCAAGGTCAGTTCTTCGTTGCATGGGTGTGGTCGTAGAACAAGGTACAGGTAAGGAGCGTCCGTGGGAATCCAAGTCATAGGTCCAGGCGGAAGTGTTGCGGAGGTGAACTCTGCGTATAAAACGCTCCGCACCGCACTCTATCCGGCGAATGGCTTGGGGTACTACCGACTATCAGCGATATCCGGGCTCATCACCACGGTTGCCGCAGCCACGGCTACGGCTGGTCATCTGTTCGCGTTCCGCAACACGTCCGCGACGCTCATTATCCCGACGTTCTTGTCGGTTAAGTGGCGAACTATAACCGGTTTCACAGCAGCACAGGAAGTCGGGTTCGATGTCGTGATCGCCAGAGGATATACGGCGAGCCACACTGGTGGAACGGCCATCTCAACGGCAAGCAACGGGCTGAAGAAGAGAACGAACGATCCGACATCCGTACTGGGTGACGCTCGCATTGCTACCACTGGTGCGCTCACAGCGGGTACACATACGTTGGATGCCCAGCCGATGCTTCAGGAGGCGTTTGCTGATTTAGCGGCTGCGGCTACCGTGCCGAAAGCCCGTGCCGACAGCGTTTGGGACATGACGAACGGTCAGGATTCGCTCCTCGTACTCGCGCAGAACGAGGGGTTGGTTATTCGGAACTCGATCCTCATGGGTACCGCCGGGACTGCTCGGTTGATCGTCGATATGAGTTGGATCGAAGCAACGGCATACCCATAACCCCTCAGTAAGCCATGTCACTCCTCTTATCTCAGACAGGAACTGCGTACTTCGCGTCCCTGTCTGAGACTGTGACTCTGGCGGAGTCATTGGCGTCCGTACGACATGCCTTCGCCGCGCCCTCGGAGACAGTAACGCTCGCAGAGTCCTTGGCGGCATTGCGTCGAGCATTCGCAACACCGTCGGAGTCTGTGTCCCTAGTGGAATCTCTGACATCCGTACGGCACGCGGTCACAGCCCCATCGGAAACGGTGACGCTGGTAGAGTCCCTGGCATTGAAGCGCCGAGCATTCACGACGCCATCGGAATCCGTGTCCCTGGCCGAGTCCGTAGTCGCCATCCGACATCTGGCAGCTGCAATATCCGAGTCGATCTCGCTGGCCGAGTCGATGGCCCCTCACCTGGCCGATCACGCTTCCACATCCGAGTCCGTGTCGCTGGGTGAGGCGATGGCGGTCCATACTGTGGATCACATCTCCCTGACGGAGTCCGTAACCCTGTCGGAGTCACTGGCATCGAAACGTCTGGCGTTCTCGACCCTCTCCGAATCGGTCGCACTCAGCGAATCCGTGGCCGGACTCAAACGAACTGTCGTAGGGTTAGCTGAGTCGGCCTCCCTCGCCGAATCCATAGCCACTCGACGAGCGGCTCTCACATCGCTCCTCGAGTCCGTGGCCCTGGCCGAATCGGGGCAGGAACACGCGTTCGGTCACTCTGCCGTTTCTGAATCAGTGGTCCTTGCTGAGACGGTGTTTCCTTCTGTTGGAAGACATGTAGCTGTCAACGAGGTCGTCTCTCTAGCGGAATCACTGATCGCAGCTCTCCCTCCAGCACATCTACACGTATCTCTCGCTGAATCAGTAACCGTGGTAGAACAGGTCAATGCACTGGGGGGCAGTGTCTACACTCCGGTTATTTCATCAGCGGGTAACCAACACTTGTCTCTCACAAGTTTCTTCTTGGTCGACGGCGGCGGGTCGTTTGAACTCCTCCAATTTAACGTGCAGACAGGGGACGTTACATCCGCGTTGCTCCCGGCACAGTCAGTGGCGATCATCACCGGAAACTGTAAGAAGATGATGGACTTAGAGCCATCGTTGATCGGCCCGGTATACATGCCGAAGGTCGTCCGGAACATGCTGGCGATCGACCTCCTCAACCAGACCTCGAACCCTCGCGGATTCGACTACTCGTTCTTCCACCTGCACGGGGATATCTACGCTCTGACCCTGGTGAATCTCCCAGTGAACGCCAAGCTCTACGTTGTCACGGCCATGAGCATGAACTCGCCGTTTGCGCAGAACTCTGGTGGGCTGGTGTAACTCGACTGGTCAGTCTAGTCCGTGTTAGAATAAGCCATGGCTCCCCTCAGACCGCTGGCTCCATCCACAACCAAGCTCTATCTCAGCGTGATGACTCGTGCTTTCGGAGAAGAGACAGTACCGTCAGTTATCCCTAAACATGTGATCGCCTGGACCGAGTCGAACAAGGCGATCCTTCGGGCGGCCCTCAAGCGGCGGTACCGGGAGCACGGGTACTCAGAGGGCGATGCGTCCGAGATCGCTGACTCGGTTCCAGTCGTCTGGGCGGCGCAGAAGGTCACTGAGATTCCATCAGAGGAGGAGGCGCTCAGGTATGAGCAGGAGTGCGCCCAGTTGCCTCCTGGTAAGCACGCGATGGCCATCATCCCCTTGGCCATGGGTCTGCGCTCGCGAGAGGTCATAACGCTCCCCAGGAGATCTGTGGAGCGAGCAACGAGTGGGGAGCTGATCGTCCAGCGGAAAGGCGGTAAGGAACAGGTTCTAGATACGTCCCACTGCAAGGGCCTGTTCAAGGAGTTGCTCGAGGTTCGGGCGGCGAAGATCGTGTCCCTGTTCGAGACTGCGGTGTCGGAGGGTAAGGCGTGGAAGGTCGCGGGGGAGATCCTGTCCACCGGGACCGAAGTCGCTGCGTACCATGCGCTCCACCGGCTGGTGAAGGAGGTCGGGTTGAGGGCTGGGATAGAAGGAATGCGACCGCATAAATTGCGCCATTCTTGGGCCACAAGAATGCTGAGGGATGGGGCACCGATCGCGGTTATTCAGTGGGGATTGGGGCACTCGTCGATTACGACGACCCAAAAATATCTTCACCC
>WNFL01294883.1_pt1 | contig 48567 bp, 47 predicted proteins | sample 5400361 | NCBI WGS metagenome assembly WNFL01 (sample SAMN13153351, study PRJNA577476) | soil metagenome | isolation source: 40 cm soil on Douglas fir-dominated hillslope | place: USA:California | collected 2013-09-17 | reverse complement strand
AGTCCGGCGGGCGGAACCCCGCCTCCCACGAACGACTACAAGGGAGTCTGTATCACCTCGACCGTCCCGGCATTCGCGGACATCTACGTCTACGATACCTTCCTCAATACGCCTGCCGCGGGCGTGACCTACAAGGACCCGGCCATCGAAAAGACCGACGTGAAGGCGCTGCTCACCGCGAAGAAGCACGGCTTCTTCACGCAGTTGGACAGTTGGGGCGGCATGGGCCAGCTCGGATTCGATTTCGATTACCGTCCGGTCTCCACGACCGGTGGCCTGTGCGCGGCTCCCGCCTCGCCCACCGCCCCCACGCCTTGCGTGATGCGGCTCCTCTTCCGCGCCTTCGAGGACGGCTTCCGAGGCACCATCGAGGTCGACAGCACCGGCGGAGCAACCTGCCCTACGACGGCCCCGCCCAAGTTCACGACGAGCTTGGAAGTCGACGGCGCCCACGGGTCGTTCGCGGTGGGCACGCAGATCGGGACGTTCACGCCGTAGACGCTGCGACGGCAGCAGGCGCCCCGCCCGGGTTCGTCGGGGCGGGGCGCCGTCATTTCTGTTCCTTGACCGGGGCGTCCGGGCAGACGATCGTGCGCGCCTTCATGCCACCGGACGACCGCCGATCCCAGCTGTTCCCCGAGGCCACCGATGCGCAGTGGCGCGACTGGCGGTGGCAGCTGCGCCACTCGGTGCTCGGCTGCGTGGAGACGCGCGGCATCTTCCGGCTCGGCATCTCGCCCTACTACCTGTCGCTCGTCGACCCCGCGCACCCCTTCTGTCCCGTGCGGATGCAGGCCATCCCGGTGCGCGCGGAAGCGAGCACGCGCGAAGGCGAGCTTCGCGATCCGCTCGGCGAGGACTTGCACCGCCCGGTGCGCGCCATCGTCCACAAGTATCCCGACCGCGTCCTCCTCCTCGCGCTCGACCACTGCAGCGTCTATTGCCGCCACTGCACCCGCCGGCGCATCACCAGCGGCGACGAGGGCGGGATCAGCCGCGAGGAGCTGCAGGAAGCGCTCGGGTACCTGCGCGCGCATCCCGAGGTCCGCGACGTGCTGGTGTCGGGCGGCGACCCGCTGCTCCTCGCAACCGAGAGGCTGGTCGAGCTGCTCGAAGCAATCCGCGCCGTCCCGCACGTCGAAATCATCCGCATCGGCACCCGAATCCCGGTCTGCCTGCCGATGCGCGTCGACGACGAGCTCTCGCGCGCGCTGCGGCGCTTCGCTCCGCTCTACGTGGTCACCCACTTCAACCACGCCAAGGAGATCACCTCCGAGGCGCGCGAGGCATGCGAGCGGCTGGTGGACCACGGCGTGCCGGTGGAGAACCAGGCGGTGCTGATGCGCCGGCTGAACTCCTCGGTCACCGCCATCCGCGACCTGATGCAGAAGTGCCTGACCATGCGGGTCCGGCCCTACTACCTGCACCAGATGGACGTGGCCGAGGGCCTCGAGCACCTGCGCACCCCGCTCGCCAGAGGAATCGAGATCCTGCAGGGCCTGCGGGGATGGACGAGCGGGCTCGCCGTTCCGCATCTCGCGGTCGACCTGCCGGGCGGCGGCGGCAAGGTCACCCTGCAGCCCGATTACGTGCTGGAGCGCACCGCGGCCGACACCGTCTTGCGCAATTACCGCGGCGAGAAGTACCGCTATCCCGAACCGGCGGAGACGGACTGCTCCGTCCCGTACGACGAGGTGTTCTACGCCGGCGCGGCGCCTCCGCCGCCGCGTCTGCGCGTCTTGCAAAGGACCTCATGATCACCCGTATCCTCGAAGCGCTCTTCACCTGGATCTCCGGGGTCATCTCCGCGATGGGTTACCCGGGCGTGGTCCTGCTCATGGCCATCGAGAGCTGCTGCATCCCGCTCCCCAGCGAGATGATCATGCCGTTCGCCGGCTGGCTGGTGGCCACCGGCCGCTTCAACTTGTGGGGAATCGCGCTGGCCGGAGCCATCGGCTGCGTGGTCGGGTCGAGGGCGCTGGTGCAGCGCTACGGGAAATACTTCCTCATGAACGCCGAGCACCTCGACTGGGCGGAGAAGTTCTTCCAGCGCAGGGGAGAGATCACCGTCCTCGTCGCGCGCCTGTTGCCCGTGGTGCGGACGTTCATCGCCTTCCCCGCGGGCGTGGCGCGCATGCCGATGGGCAAGTTCATCGTCTATACGTTCGTCGGCTCCTTCCCCTGGTGCCTGGGCCTCGGGTGGGTCGGCATGAAGGTCGGCGAGAAGCGCGAGTTGCTCACTCCCTGGTTCCATCGGGCGGACGTCGTCATCGGGGTGCTCATCGTCGCGGCGATTGCGTACTTCGTCTGGAAGCAGACCTCGCGCCGGCAGACGACTCGGGCGCCCGGCGGACCGTAGCGGGACACCTCCCCGACCTGGGTGGGTACCAGATTTCCCACGCCGTGCCGCGCCTCCCCAGGGCGAGCGGGCGGCAGTCTGGCAAGCCTCGTGCAGAACCCCGTTCCGCGGCGGCCGCGCTGAAGCGGCGCCGGGCACGGGGCTAAAGGCCATGGCGAGCGGGTGGCGGGTAGCGGGTCTTCTGGCTGCGGCGCTGGGCGGCGTGGCCTGCGCGCACGGTCCCGCGGGGGCGGGGTCCGATCGTCCGATGCTGGCCGAGGGCCACTACCAGGTGGAGTCGATCCGCTCCCGCGCTACCCTGGAAGGGGTGGAGCGCGTCATCGAGATCTCCGAGTCCGGCACCAGGCTCACGGACGCGTCCGGCGCCGAGCACGTGCTCTCCGAGCGCGGCGCGCTGACCCTTGCCTCGGGTGGCTCCTGCCGCCTGGCGCTGGCAGTTTCCGTGGACGGCGAGGAGCCGGGCATCTCCGACCGCCCGTGCAGCTGGGAGTTGAAGGAGGACGTCTTCCTCCTTGGCGACGGCCGCGAGGGGACGCGCACTGCGTACAGGGTGCGGAAGATCGGCGATCGCCTGGTGCTGGACGGCTTGCGCGACCTGGGGCCAGGCGGCGAGGATCTGGGCGACGCCACCGGCGAACGCATCGTGCTGGTGCGCGGCCCGATGCGCGGCTCGCAGCCCGTCGACCGGGTCACCGAACAGTCCCGCCGCAGCGACGGCCCGATCCTGACCCAGGAGCTCTAGGCCGCTACAATGGCAGGATGGGCGAAAGGCTCTTCCTGACGTCGCGGCTTCTGACGGCCGAAGGAGTCGTGCACGGGTTCTCCGTGCGGACCGGCGGAGTGTCGCGCGGGCCGTATGCGTCGTTGAACCTGGGGCGTGGTGTCGGGGACGAGCCGGCGGCGGTGGACGAGAACCTGCGGCGGCTCGCCGAGGCGGCCGGCCTCGACGGGCCGCGGGCCTTCGCTTCCGCGCACCAGGTGCACGGCGACCGGGTGGTCGGCGCCGCGGGCGGCGCGCCGCTGACCGAGATCTTCCCACCGAGCGCGGGAACGGAAGCCGCCCCGCCCGAGCAGGACGCATCGGTGCGCGCCGACGCCGTGGTCGCATTGGAGCCCGGCGTGGCAGCGGCGGTGCGCGTCGCCGACTGCGTGCCGGTCCTGCTCTACGCGAAGGACCGCGGGCTCGCCGCGGCCGTGCACTCCGGCTGGCGCGGAGCGCGCGCCAGCATCGCGGGGCGCGGCGTGCGCGCGCTGCAGCACGTCTCCGGCGCCGACCCGTCGCGCATGCTCGCCGCGGTGGGTCCGTGCATCGGCCGCTGCTGCTACGAGGTGGGGAAGGACCTCGCCTCGCTGTTCCGCTCGCTGTTCGGTCCCCTGGCCGCCGACGACCCGGAAACCACGGCGAGACCGCACCTCGATCTGCGCTTCTGCGTCGAGTCCGCGCTGCGCGAGGCCGGTGTGCGAGAAGAGCTCATCGAGCACGCCGGCGGGTGCACCTCGTGCGACATTTCCGCCTGTTTCAGCCATCGCCGCGATCGTGGAATCACCGGAAGACACTTGGCTTTCGTGGCTTCGCGCGTCGCGTGATTTCCCCTCTGCGATTCTTTGACAGCCCTCCTTACGGCAGCGATCATGCTGAGCAGATCCGCCTGCTTACTGGAGGAATCCCTTGCGGTTTTGGCAGCCGATCCTCGTCCTCGCATCGTGCGCCGCGTGCGCCGGTGCGCGGGCGCGCGAGGACGTCCAGCTGCTCGAGCTGAAGGGGCAGCTCGCCGGGCAGTCGGCGCAGATCGCCGCGCAGCAGCGCCGCATCGAGGACCTGGAAGTGAAGCTCGCCGCCGTGGCCGCGCGCGCCGAGCCAAAGCCTGCCGCGGCATCGCCGGCCGACAAGCCGGCGCCCGTTCGCGATGCGGCCGCCGCGCCCGGGCACGACCCGCGCCCCAAGCTCAAGACGGTCAAGCTCGGAGAAGGTCGCCGGCGCCGCCGCAACTACAATCCGGTGGAGCGCGCGCCGCTCATCCCCAGCTCCATCTCGATCAAGGAGCCCGATCAGGAGACGCTCGATCGCCTCGAGGCCGCCGCGGTCGATCAGGGGATCCGCGCCGAGCTGGACGCCGACTACGCCTTCGCCCAGGCGGTCGGGAAGCTGAACCGGGGCGACCTGCAGACGGCCGAGTCGGAGCTCCTCGCCTTCGCGGGAGAGCACCCGCGCCACACCGCCGCGGACAATGCCATCTACCTCGCGGGGCTCATCCGCGAGCACAACGGCGATTGCCCCGGCGCGGTCGCGCTGTTCGACCGCGTGCCGCTGACCTATCCCGCCGGCGACGCGGTGCTGCCGTCGCTGGTGGAGAAGGGCCGTTGCCTGACCAGGTTGCAGCGCAAGGACGAGGCGCGCGCGCTGTTCGCGAAGATCGTTCACGAGCACCCGGAAGGGGTCGAAGGCGGCGCTGCCCGCCAGCTCCTGATGAATCTCGACATCGAGTCGGGGAGGCACTGATGCGGACGAAGACCATCTCTCGCTTGCGCAGGGCGGCGCTGGCCACCGCCGCCGCGGCCGCGCTCGTCGCGCCGGCGCGCGGCGAGGAGCTGGAAGGCCCCAGCCGCCTGTCCGCTCCGAGCCAGGTGGAGGGCCCGAGCCGAGTCCAAGCGCCGGCGCAGCCGGAAGGAACGGCCAGGGCGGAAGCGCCGGCGAAGAAGCAGGCTCCGGCCAGGACGAAGCGGGCGCCCAAGCTGGAAGCTCCGCCGCCGGCAGAGGCGGCGCAGGCCGTCGAAGGCCCCTCGCGCTCGGAGCCCGCGCAGCCGCAGGAGCCCGTCGCGCGCAGCGAGACGCAGCCCCAGCGGGTCGTGCAGCCCGAGGGTCCCGAGGGCAGGCTGGTCATGCCCAAGTCCGCCGAGGAGAAGGGCATGCAGGTCCAGCCCAATACTCCGGACGTCTACGTGATCGCGAAGGGCGACACGCTGTGGGACCTGTCGCAGAAGTTCCTCAACAACCCCTGGTACTGGCCCAAGATCTGGAGCCTCAACGCGTACATCGAGAACCCGCACTGGATCTACCCGGGCAACAAGCTGAAGATCATCCCTGGCCAGGGCGGTCCCCAGGCTCCCGCGCAGGTGGAGCCGGAGCCGATGAACGAGGAGCGCCCGCACTCCGAGATCGCCAACCAGGTGGACACCACTCCACCCGAGGCGGCGGACCTGGCGGTGGTGCGGAAGGGCACCCGCGAGTTCGACCAGTCGAGCACCGCGGTCTCGGTGAGCGGCAAGCTCTCGTTCAAGCCGCCGGCGTTGCTCACGTTGCGGGAGAGCGGGCTGGTGTCACCCGAGGAGATGCGCCTGGCCGGATCGCTCGACGCGTCCTTCGAGGAGAAGGACATGCTCTCCACGTTCGACACCGCGTACGTGCGCTTCCCCTCGCGCGTCGAGGTGAACGTCGGCGACCGCATCATCCTCTTCCGCCCGATAGGGGACATCGTGCAGCCGGTCACCGGCCGCAAGCTCGGCACCCAGACGCAGAGCATGGGCGAGGCGAAGGTGATCTCGTTCAACGGCGAGCTGGCCACCGTGCAGATCACGCGGACCTGGGAGGAGATCGAGCGCGGAGACCTGGCACGGCCGTGGACGGAGCAGAACGTCCGGGTGGCGCCGAAGCCGAACACGCGGGAGATGAAGGGCGTCATCGTCTCCGCCGTGCGCCGCGGCCTGACCACCTACGGCGAGTCGAACGAGGTGTTCATCGACAGGGGCGAGCGGGACGGCGTGGAGGTGGGCAACACCTTCGCGGTCATTCGCAAGGGCGACGGCCTGCGCGACGCGGCCGTGGACGGCAACAGCCACAACATGGGCGCTACCGGCGCGCGGGCGCGCGGGGTCGCGGTGCCGAACGAGAACGTCGGCCTCCTGCTGGTGATCGACGTGAAGGACCGCCTCAGCACCGCGGTGGTGGTGAAGAGCGTGAAGGAGCTGCAGGCCGGCGACGTGGTCGAGATGCACCTGCAGGGTTCGGGCGGTCCGTAAGAAGGCCGCTTGACCCTCCGGCCGGGATGTGGCTTGTCGCAGCACCTCGCGGGAGGGGCGTGGGCGGTGACGGAAACGATCCAGAGGGAGTCGGGGGCGCCGCGCGAGTGCGCGGAGGTGGTGGCGGCTTGCGCGCTGTCCAGCGTGCCGGGGATGGGCGGAGCCACCCTGGCTCGCGTGGCGCAGGCATTCGGATCGCTGAGCGCTGCGCTTCAGGCGGGGCCGGGGGCGCTGGTCGCCAAGGCCGGGGGGCTGGGGCTGCGCAGGCAGGCCAGCGAGTTCCTCGCGCGCCATCCCGATCTGGAGAGGCTCGGTGCCTGGGCGGTGTCGGCCGCCCGGGCCGCCGGAGCGCGGATCCTCACGCCGGCCCACCCTTCGTACCCCGCGCTCCTGCGGCAGATCGAGAACCCGCCCATGGTGCTGTACGTCCGCGGCGACCTTTCGGACGAGCCGCGGCGAGTAGCCCTGGTGGGAGCGCGTGCCGCGGACGAGCCGGCGCTGCGGCTCGCAGGCGAATTGGGCGAGGATCTGGCCCGCGCGGGCGTGCAGATCATCTCCGGAGGCGCGCGCGGCGTCGACGCGGCGGCGCACGCGGGCGCTTTGTGGGGCGGCGGCACGACCGTCGCCGTCCTGGGAAGCGGCATCGACGTGCCGTATCCGCCCGAGAACGGCGAGCTCTTCGACCGCCTCGCGAACGGCGGCGGAGCTCTGGTCAGCGAGCTCCCGCCCGGGACTCCATCGGCGCGCGCCAACTTCCCGCGCCGCAACCGCACCATCGCGGGGCTTGCGCATGCCACCGTCGTGGTGCGGGCGGCGGCGGCTTCCGGGGCGCTGATCACGGCGCGCCACGCGGCGGTGCACCGCAGGCCCATCTTCGCGGTCCCCGGCGAACCCGACGACGAGCTCGCGGCCGGCCCCGCCCATCTACTCGCGGCTGGTCTCGCGGCGGAGGTCCACTGCGCAGCCGACATCCTCCGGCTGCTCGGTTGGCCGGTGCCCGAGCAGCTCGCCAGCCGTCAGGCCGCTGCGCGACCAAGCTTGCAGAACGCGGCCGGCTCGCCTGACGGGGTGCCCGTCCGAGAGACGCTCGAAGGCCCGGCGCTCAGGGTGTGGGAGCTACTCGACGGGGGGCGCCCCGTGCATGTGGACATCCTGGCGAACCGGGCAGAGCTTCGGCCCCAGGAGGCGCTCCGCACCTTGACGGAGCTGGAGCTGAAAGGGCTCATCCATCAGGAACCCGGGAAGTATTTCCTTCGCAGCCGGGGTTGGTCGTGAACCGAAACGGGAGTGCCGGCATCTAGAGCCGCCCCAAGGAAACCATGGCAACCGCCAAGACGACAGCGAAGAAGTCCGCACCGAAAGCGAACGGCCGCAAGCCGAAGGGCTCCGCGCCAGAAGCGAAGTCCTTCCGCAACACCCTGGTCGTGGTCGAGTCCCCCGCGAAGGCGAAGACGATCAAGAAGTACCTGGGCTCGGGCTTCACGGTGAAGGCGTCGGTGGGCCACATCATGGACCTGCCGAAGTCGAAGATGGGCGTGGACATCGAGAACGGGTTCGAGCCGGTCTACGAGGTCATCAAGGGCAAGCAGAAGGTGGTCACCGAGCTGAAGGCGGCGGCGAAGAACGCCGATCGGGTGCTGCTCGCCACCGACCCCGACCGCGAGGGCGAGGCCATCGCCTGGCACGTCAAGCAGCAGATCGCGCGCAGCCGCGTGCCGACCCAGCGCGTGCTGTTCAACGAGATCACCAAGAAGGCCATCCAGGCGGCCATCCTGAATCCGCTCGAGCTGAACCGGGACGTGTATGACGCGCAGCAGGCGCGTCGCGTGCTGGACCGGCTGGTCGGGTACCAGATCTCGCCCATCCTCTGGACCAAGGTGCGGCGCGGCCTCTCCGCCGGGCGCGTGCAGAGCGTGGCCGTGCGCCTGGTGGTGGAGCGCGAGAAGGAGATCGCCGCCTTCGTGGCGGTCGAGTACTGGTCGATCGAGGCCGACCTCAAAGCGGCCCTGCCTCCCCAGTTCCGCGCCAAGCTGATCAAGCTGGACGGCGAGAAGATCGAGCTGGGCTCGCAGGAGGTGACCCTTCCCCTCGTCGAGCAGCTGCAGAAGCTGCCCTTCGTCGTGCAGTCGGTGCAGAAGAAGGAGCGCCGCCGCAACGCGCCCGCGCCCTTCATCACCAGCAAGCTGCAGCAGGAGGCGGCGAACCGGCTGGGCTTCTCGGCGAAGAAGACGATGACCCTGGCCCAGCGGCTCTACGAGGGCGTGGAGCTGGGCGACGAGGGGCAGGTGGCGCTCATCACGTACATGCGCACCGACTCCGTCCGGCTGTCGCCCGACGCGGTCACCGCCGCCCGCGAGTACGTGGCCGGGAAGTTCGGCAAGGACTACCTGCCGGCCGAGCCGGTGCAGTTCAAGACGAAGAAGAGCGCCCAGGATGCGCACGAGGCCATCCGGCCGACCACGGTCGAGCTCGAGCCGGCGCAGGTGCAGAAGCACCTCGAGCGCGACATGTTCCGGCTCTACGAGCTGATCTGGAATCGGTTCATCGCCTGCCAGATGGTGCCGGCGGTCTTCGACCAGACCACGGCCGACATCGAGGCGGGCGGGGCCGCCGCGCTGCGCCTCACCGACCGTCAGGCGCGTTCGTTCATCTTCCGCGCGACCGGCCAGACGCTGAAGTTCCCCGGCTACCTGGCCGTGTACGGCGCCGTGGTCCCCGAGGAGCCCGAGGCAGGCGCCGAGAAGATGGAGGGAGACGACGAGGAGAAGGGCGACGTCGCGCGCCAGCTCCCTCCGCTCGAGGAAGGCCAGCGACTGGAGCTCGTGCAGCTCGTCCCCGAGCAGCATTTCACCCAGCCGCCGCCGCGCTTCACCGAGGCATCGCTGGTGAAGGAGCTGGAGGAGAAGGGCATCGGGCGGCCGTCGACCTACGCGGCCATCCTCTCCACCATCCAGGACAAGGAGTACGTGGAGAAGAAGGAGAACCGGTTCTTCCCCACCGATCTGGGCAAGATCGTCAACGAGCTCCTGGTCGACGCGTTCCCGCGCATCCTCGACGTCGAGTTCACCGCCCGCATGGAGGACGAGCTCGACGAGATCGAGGAAGGGAAGATGCAGTGGGTGAAGGTCCTCGACGAGTTCTACGAGCCCTTCAAGAAGAGCCTCAAGGTCGCCGAGAAGAACATGCGCGACGTGAAGCGCGAGGAGCAGCCCACCGACCTCGTCTGCGAGAAGTGCGGCTCGCCCATGGTGATCAAGTGGGGGCGCATGGGGCGCTTCCTGGCCTGCTCCGGCTATCCGGACTGCAAGAACACCAAGGACTTCATCGAGAAGGAAGGCAAGATCGAGGTGGTCGAGGATCTGCCCACCGAAGAGGTCTGCCCCACCTGCGGCAAGCCGATGGTGAACAAGCGCGGGCGGTTCGGCCGGTTCCTCGCCTGCAGCGACTACCCGAACTGCAAGACGACGCGCCCGATCACCTTGAAGGACGTGGTCTGCCCCCAGGATGGCGGCGGGCTGGCGGAGAGGCGCACCCGGTTCGGCAAGTCGTTCTTCGGCTGCGTGAACTATCCGAACTGCAAGTTCGCGGCGTGGGACCGGCCCATCCCCGGACCGTGCCCGCAGTGCGGCAAGCCGTACCTCCTGTCGAAGTACTCGAAGCGGGAGGGGCCGTACATCGCCTGCCCCGACAAGGAGTGCGGCTACCGGCGAGAGGCGCCGGAGCCCGGCACCGAGCAGGCGCCTCCGCAGTCGGCCGTGCCCTGAAACCGGCGGGTCTCGAAATGCACCTCCAGTGGGCCGCGTAGTGTGGTCCGGCTGGCCGGAGGCGCGCATGCGAAGGCAGGTGGCCGTTCTTTCAGGGATTCTCCTGTCCGGTTCCGCGGTACTGGCCGCGGCCGAGGACCGCGACGTCGCGGCGTTCGACTCGGTCCATGTGGCCTCCGGCATTCGCGCGACCATCGCGGTGGGCCCGCGGAAGCCGGTTCACCTGGAAGCGGACAAGGACGCGCTCGAGGCGATCGAGACGCGCGTCGAGGACGGCACGCTGCACGTCGGCTTCAAGCCGCGCGCCCGCGTCTGGAGCTCCGGCGAGGTGATCGTCTCCATCCAGACTCCCGACGTGCACGCGGTGGCGGCCAGCGGCGGCGCCATGGTGCGGGCCACCTTCACGCGCTGGCCCCAGTGCGCCATCGCGGCGAGCGGCGGTGGCGAGGTGCACGTGCGCGGAGTGGACGCGCGGGAGCTCGCGGTCGACGGTTCGGGCGGCGCGGTCCTCGACGTCTCGGGCCGCGCGGACCAGCTCGACCTGCAGCTCTCGGGCGGCTCGCATCTCGACGCGCGGCAGTTCGAGGCAAGGAACGTCCACGTGCAGGGCAGCGGCGGGTCGGTGGCCGAGTTGCGCGCCAGTGGAAAGGTGCGGGGTGGCCTTTCAGGCGGCTCGGAGATGCACGTCCGCGGCGGCGCCCGCGCCACCGTGTCCACCTCCGGCGGCTCCGAACTCAGCGTCGACGACTAAGAGACCAACTGATCACCGCGGAGCCGCTGAGAACGCGGAGGATTTCGTTCTCTAACCCAGNNCGTCTCCGCGGTGATCTTTTGGTCATTCTCGGGGAAGTCCCGCGCCGGGCGGCTGAAGCCCACCACCCGCCTCGGAACCCGACCCGTGCCCTGCGGGGACGAATCCCCGCGGCGAGCGGCCGGCCCGGCTGCGGAACACGCTGAAGCTGGGCACCCGCACAGGGGCGGCAAGAGACGGGCGCCAGGCCGGCTGCCGGAGCGGACGCAAGCGTCAGCGATTTCGCTGATCCAGGCACGGACCCGTTGCGGCAACCGTTCCGCGCGTGTACGGACACTCCCTGTGCAGCGTGTGATCGTCATCGGTGGCGGCCTGGCCGGGTCGGAGGCGGCGCTCCTCCTCGCGGAGGCCGGCGTGCGCGTCGTCCTTCTCGAGCAGAAGCCGGTGCGGCGCTCCCCCGCGCACAAGTCGGATGGCCTGGCCGAGCTGGTCTGCTCCAATTCGCTCCGCTCGGACAACCCGGAGAACGCGATCGGGCTGCTCCACGAGGAGCTGCGCCGGCTCGGGTCGGCGGTGCTGCAGGAGGCGGATCGCGCCCGGGTGCCTGCCGGGGATGCGCTTGCGGTGGACCGCATTGCGTTCAGCGATGCGCTCACCCGGCGCATCGCGGCCCATCCGAAGGTCGAGGTGCGGGCGGAAGAGGTGACCGCCCTCCCGGAGGAGATTTGCATCGTGGCCACCGGCCCGCTCACCGGCGAGGCGCTGGCCAGATCGTTGGCGCAGGCGGTGGGCGACTCCGCGCTGGCCTTCTACGATGCGCTCGCGCCCATCGTCGCCGGAGACTCGGTCGACCAGACCGTCGCCTTCCGCCAGGCCAGTCGCGGTACGGCAAGGGCGGGGGCGACGACTACCTGAACCTGCCGCTGTCGCGCGAGGAGTACGAGCGGTTCGTCGACGAGCTCCTCGCGGGGCAGAAGGTCGAGCCGCACGCGTTCGAGGAGCCGCGCTACTTCGAAGGGTGCTTGCCCATCGAGGTGATGGCGGCGCGGGGGCGCGATGTGCTGGCGTTCGGGCCGATGAAGCCGGTGGGGCTCGTCGATCCGCGGACCGGCCGGCGGCCTCACGCCGTGGTGCAGCTGCGCCGGGAGGACCGGGCGGGCACGGCCTGGAACCTGGTCGGGTTCCAGACGCGGCTCACCTGGCCGGAGCAGAAGCGCATCTTCTCGTCGTGCATTCCGGGGCTGCGGGAGGCTACCTTCATCCGCCTGGGCCAGGTGCACCGGAACACCTTCCTGGACGCGCCGCGAGCGCTGGCTCCCGACGGCACCCTCCGCGCCCGGCCGCACGTGTACTGCGCCGGCCAGATCACGGGCGTCGAGGGATACGTGGAGAGCGCCGCGTCCGGCCACATCGCGGCGCGCCGCGTGCTGGCCCGGCTTCGCGGAGAAGGGTTCGCGCCGCCGCCAGGGACCACCGCCATCGGCGCGCTGCTGCGGCACGTGACGGGCGAAGCGCACCCTCCGGGATATGAGTACCAGCCCACCAACGTGATCTTCGCCTTGTTCCCTCCGCTGGAAGAGCGGCATCGCAAGCACGAGCGGAAGGCGCGCCTGCTCGCCCGCGCCCGTCACGACCTGGCCGAGTGGGCCCGGGCCGGCTCGATCCCTCTGGCGGCCGAACCTCCTCCCCGGCCGGCGCGGGCGCCTTCTCCACCGGCTCCCACGCTAGCGGAGCGGTCGGACATCGGCGTGCCTGCGAATCCAGGCGAGGCCCCGCGGTGAGAGTGCGGGGAGGGGGCGCATCGATGGGCGCGCGGGCCCGCTGCGCCGCCGTGGTGGCTGCCGTCGCCGCGGCGATGAGTGCGTCGTGCAGCAAGGGTGGACCGCAAGGCAGGCGCGTGGCCTCGGGACTGGCGCGCGAGGTGACGGTGGCGCCCGGCGGCAGGATGGTCGCCTTCCTCCAGGGCGCATCGCACCCGGACGACCGCGGCGTGCCGGAGGATCTCCTGCTGGGAGATCTCCTCGTGGCCGCAACATCCGGCGACTCGCCAGCCCACCGCGTCGGCGGCGGCGTGCCGACGCTGGCCGGAGCGCGCGCTTTCTCCCCCGGCGGAGAGTGGATCGCCTTTCTCGCGCGGTGGCGGTTCCGCGAAGGCGAAGGCGAGCTCTGGCTGGCCGATCCAACAGGCGCCCCGCGCAGGGTGGCGGACGGCGTCTCGGCGATGAGCTGGGCGCCTTCGGGGTCGCTGCTCGCCTTCGTGGCGGGCGGAAGGCTGATGGTGCTCGACGCCTCGAAGGAGCCCGCGGCGCCGTTGCTGGCGCTGGACCGGGTCCAGACGTTCGCCTGGGCGCCCGGCAGCGATCTGTTGGCGGGGCGCGGCCCTGGCGCCGCGGGCGGGCGCATCGACCTGATGGACGTGCGGACGAAACGCTTGCGCGAGGTTGCCAAGGCCAGCTCGGACTTCGCCTTCGCCTCGGACGGCGCGCTCTTCGTGCTCGGTCCTTCCGGCGCCAAGGGCGGCGACCGGCCGCTCACGGTGCTCGAGCGGTTCGAGGGGCCGCCGCGAGACCTCGGCCGGACCACCTCGTTCGCCGCCTCGGACCGATACGTCGCGCTTCTCTCGACGGAACGACAACCCGGCGAGGCGTTCGGAGCGCTCTCCCGGCTTTCGCGCGCGGGCGGCGCGGCCGAGCTGCTCGGCGAACGGGTCAGCGAATTCCGTTTCGACCGGGGCGGCGAGCTGCTGTTCCTTTCGCGCTACGACGGCCGGGCCCGCGCGGGGACGCTGACGGTGGCGACTCCCGGCAGCGCCCCGCGCGAGCTGGCGCCGCGCGTGCAGAGCTTCACCGTCCAGGGCGGGCGCGTCCTCTACCTCGTGCAGGCGCCGCAGAAGGGTGACTTCAAGATCGAGCTGTGGACCGCTTCCCTCGACGGCTCGGTCTCGCCGCGCAAGGTGGACGACGGCGTGTACGGCTACCAGCTCGCCCCCGACGCCCGCCGTCTGTTCTGGAAAGCCCGCTGCGCGGGAGGCGCGCGGAGCTGCTCCCTCTTCCGCGCTCCGGCCGACGGGTCAGCGCCGCCCCAGATGCTCGCGGCGAACGTGGCTGGATTCGATCTGTCGGAGGACGCGGGGCGCGTGCTCGTGCAGCAGCCACACCGCGGCGCTGCCCGTGCGGTGGATCTCGCCGTCCTGGATGCGGCAGGCCCCCCGCCGGACGGAGCGGTGAAGGCGGTCGCGACGGAGGTCGATCCGAGCTCGCGATTCGCCGACGCCCGCGGCCGGCGCATCGCGTACGCGGCGATGGGCGGGGCAGGGAACGCCGGCGTGTACCTGCTCGAAGTTCCCTGAAACTTGATCCGGGCCTGCTCTGCGGCAGGATGCGCCGGTGGATCCAGCGGAGCTGACGGAGTTCGCCGATCACCTCGCCCGGATCGCGCGCGCCTCGCCCCACACGCAACGGGCGTACCTGTCCGACCTGCGGCAGCTCGCGACATGGCTCCTGGAGTCGGGCAAGTCGCTCGATGCCGCCGACCGCGACGACTTGCGCGCCTTCCTCGCGGCGCACTTCGGCAGAAACCAGCCGGCCACGCTCGCGCGCAAGCAGGCCAGCCTGCGCGCGTATTACGAACACCGCGTGCGAATGGGGTACCTGGCGGACAGCCCCGCGCGGCGGCTCATCTCGCCCAAGCGGCGGCGCTCGCTCCCGAACGTGGTCTCGGTGGACGACCGGGCTGCGCGACCGCTGCGCGCTGGAGCTGCTCTACGGGGCCGGGCTGCGCGTCTCGGAGCTGGTGGGGCTCGACCTGCCGGATCTGATCGACGGCGCGACCGCCGTGCGCGTCCGCGGGAAGGGCGGCAAGGAACGCGTGGTCCCGCTGGTGGCGAAGGCGCGCGCGGCGCTGCAGGCGTGGCTCGCGCGGAGGGACGAGCTGGGGAGCGGGCCGGCGCTGTTCTTGAACCGCCGCGGCGGGCGCCTCACCACCCGCAGCGTCGCCCGCCATCTCGCGCGCTACGCGCTCATCTGCGGGACGCAGCGCCACGTGCACCCGCACGCGCTACGCCACAGCTTCGCCACGCATCTTTTGGACATGGGGGCCGACCTGCGCGGCATCCAGGAGCTGCTCGGCCACGCCTCCCTCTCCACCACCCAGCGCTACACCCACGTCTCTTCGGAACGCCTCGTCCAGATCTACGAAGACTCCCACCCCCGCGCGAAGAAGGACTAAAGGCTTTACAGGGAGCGCGGGAGGTTTGGGAGCGCGGGAGGTTTGGGAGCGAGGGAAGCTCTCCCACCCTCCCCAATCTCCCGCGCTCCCTGTAAAAGTTCTTCAGGCGCGGTCGCGGCGGCGGCGGGCGAGGGTGAGCTGGCCGGCGAGGAAGGACTTGAGGGAGGTGCCCTCGGCGGCGAGTTGCTGGGGGATGAAGGACATGCGGGTGAGCCCGGGGAGCGTGTTGATCTCCAGGAAGACCGGCCCCCGGTCGGAGCAGATCACGTCGGTGCGGGAGTAGCCCTCGCAGCCGAGCGCCTTGTGCGCGTCGAGCGCCACCTTCTGCGCGGCCCGGGAGACCTCCGCCGGGACCTCCGCCGGGGTGATCTCGCGCGTCCCCTTGCCCAGGTACTTTCCTTCGTAGTCGAACGCGCGGCCCTGCTCGAGGCGCACCTCGCTCGCCGGCAGTGCGCGCGTCCCCCGCTCGTCGTCCACCACGCCGACGGTCAGCTCGGACCCGGAGACGAACGCCTCCGCGAGGTACTCCTCGCCCGAGGCCGCGATGGCGGAGGCGGCGCGCTGCGCGTCGGCCACCGAGCCCAGGTGGTGCAGCCCCACGCTCGAACCGCCCGCCACGGGCTTCGCCACCGCGCGCCCGTGCCGGCCGAGGAAGCCGAGCAGCGCGCTGCCGATCGTGGCCTGGTCGCCGCGGGGAAGGTGGACCGACTCCGCGACGGGCACGCCCGCCGCCGCGGCCAGGCGTTTCGCCCACTCCTTGTCGAAGGCCTTCGCCGACGCGTCGGCGCCCGGCCCGGTGAACGCGATCCGCCGCTGCTCGAAGAGCCTCTGGGCGGTGCCGTCCTCCCCGCCCGTCCCGTGGAGCGCGAGGAAGAAGGTCAGCGCGCGCGAGCGCGGGTCGTCCAGCGCGTCCTGCAGCGAAGGCCACGAGGGCGCGTTCGCAGGCTCGAACTCCACCTCGAAGGAACGCTGGTGGCCGAGGAGGGCGGGGCGGTCGACCGCGTGGACCTCGCCGCCGGGCGCCCAGAACCAGGCCTCCGCCTGCCCGAGCACCGAGGCGACGTTCTGGGCCGACGCCACCGACACCTTGCGTTCGCTGGACGGGCCGCCGAAGAGGACGACGAGATCGCGCATACTCCCGGGAAGATAGCAGACGAGCATCGCGCCCCGGCGCGGGTTACGATGTGCGCCCTTCGGAGGTAGATGTGCGCGTGCGCTCCACCACGGTCGTGTGCGTCCGGCGCGAGGGAAAGGTCGCCATGGGCGCCGACGGCCAGGTCACCATGGACAAGGTCGTGTTGAAGCACAGCGCCCGGAAGCTGCGCCGCCTGGGCGATGGCCAGGTGCTGGCGGGCTTCGCCGGAGCGACCGCCGACGCCTTCACGCTGTTCGAGAAGTTCGAGGGCAAGCTGAAGGAGTTCGGCAAGAACCTCCCGCGCGCGGCGGTCGAGCTGGCCAAGGACTGGCGGACCGACCGGTACCTGCGCAGGCTCGAGGCGCTCCTGGTCGTCGCCGACGCCGAGCGCACGCTGATCCTCTCCGGCACCGGCGACGTGGTGGAGCCCGACGAAGGAGTCGCGGCGATCGGCTCGGGCGGACCCTATGCGCAGGCGGCGGCGAGCGCGCTGCTCAAGCACTCCGCCTTGCAGGCGAGACAAATCTGCGAGGAGGCATTGCGCACCGCCGCGCGCATCTGCATCTACACCAACGATCAGCTCACCTTCGAGGAATTGTGATGGCGGAGCCGCGCAGCTTGACTCCCAGCGAGATCGTCTCCGAGCTCGACCGGTACATCGTCGGACAGAACGCGGCCAAGCGCGCGGTGGCCATCGCGCTGCGCAACCGCTGGCGCCGCTTCCGCGTCAACCCGGAGCTGAAGGACGAGGTGATGCCGAAGAACATCATCCTCGTCGGACCGACGGGGGTGGGAAAGACGGAGATCGCGCGGCGCCTGGCCCGCCTCGCGCAGGCGCCCTTCGTGAAGGTGGAGGCCTCCAAGTTCACCGAGGTGGGCTACGTCGGCCGCGACGTCGACTCGATGATCCGCGACCTGATGGAGCAGGGCGTGCAACTGGTGCGCGAGGAGCAGCAGCGTGCCGTGCAGGGCCGCGCCCAGGAAATGGTCGAGGACCGCCTGCTCGACCTGCTCTTGCCCCAGAGCGCCCAGCAGCAGGGCGCCGCCGGATTCGCCACCACGGACCGCAGCAGCACGCGCGAGAAGCTGCGCGGCATGCTGCGCGCGGGCGGGCTCGACGACCGGATGGTCGAGGTGGACGTGCAGGAGCGCGCCCAGGGCAACATGCAGATCTTCGGCGCCCAGGGCATGGAGGAGATGGGCATCAACCTCCAGGAGATGCTCGGCAACCTGCCGTTCGGCAAGAAGACCAAGAAGCGCAAGCTGCGCGTCCCCGAAGCGCGGCGGCTGCTCGAGCAGCAGGAGGCGGAGAAGCTGGTCGACAACGATGCTGTGGTGCGCGAGGCGCTCGAGCGCGTGCAGTCGAGCGGCATCGTCTTCATCGACGAGATCGACAAGGTGGCCGGACCGGGCGGGATGGCCGGCCAGCACGGCCCCGACGTCTCGCGCGGCGGCGTGCAGCGCGATCTGCTGCCGCTGGTCGAAGGATCGACGGTGAACACCAAGTACGGGCCGGTGAAGACGGACCACGTGCTGTTCATCGCCGCCGGCGCCTTCCACGTGGCCAAGGTGAGCGACCTGCTGCCCGAGCTGCAGGGGCGTTTCCCCATCCGGGTCGAGCTGGAACCGCTCACGCAGGCCGACCTGGTGCGCATCCTCACCCAGCCCAAGAACGCGATCACGCGGCAGTACGCCGCCCTCCTCGCCACCGAAGGCGTCGAGCTGGCGTTCGACGAGAGCGGGGTCCTGGAGCTGGCGCGCGTCGCGCAGGTGATGAACGACCGCGCGCAGAACATCGGCGCCCGCCGCCTGCACACGGTGGTGGAGAAGGTGCTCGAGGACGTGAGCTTCCAGGCGGACGCGATGCGCGGCCGGGCAATCCGGGTGGACGCCGCCTACGTGCGGGAGAAGCTGGACAAGGTGCTGCAGGACGAGGACCTGTCGCGCTACATCCTGTAACCCCCCGTACGGGGATTGCGCAGCGAGCGCAGCCCGGGCGTCGTCTTTGGCAGGGAACGCGCGAGCTAGCTGCGCCGGGCCGCGCGCTTGGCGGCGGCCGTCGGCGACGCGCTTTCCACCGACACGACGCCTTCCTCGAGCAGCTGGGAGAGGATGCGGGCGGTGTCCAGGCGGTGCAGTCCGCAGATGGCGTAGAGGTCCTCGAAGCTGACCGCGCCGTCGATCTGGGCGAGAACGAAGCCGGCGCGCGGGTCGAGGTTCAGCCAGATGATCTCGTCCGGAGGCAGGACGACGCGGGGGACGCGGTTCATCGCGCCGAGCTTGCTCTCGAACATCTGGATGAGGTTCTCCTCGCACAGCGAGTGGAGCTTTTGCGCCTCTTCGTCCTGGGGCTTCCGCGCGAGGATCTTCCCCAGGAGCTCCAGCGCGCCGGAGAAGTCGTTGAGCGCCACCAGCTCGCGCGCTCCGTTCGTCCAGGCCGCCAGCTCGTCGTCCTCGGCGGGAGGGACCGGCATCGGCTCCTGGTGGATGGTCCAGGCGCCACCTGCCTCGGCCTCGGCGCCCGGCGGTGGAGTCTCCTGCCTGATGGCCATCGACGGACCGTCGTCCCAAGGGCTTTCTTGCGGCGGCGCCTTCGCCTTCACCTTGGGCAGCGAGGGATCGGACGGGGGCCTGCCGGCCTTGCGGCCCGCCTCCGCCGGCACCTGCTGCTGGGTCGCGGGCAGCGGGAGCCAGGGATGCGCGGCCTGCTGTGGCGCCGCCGGCGGAGCCATGTGCGCGTGGATGCGCTCCAGCGCGCTGCGCAGGAACTCTCGCGCGCGCAGGTTGGAGGGCTCGAGCGTGTAGGCCTCCTCCCAGGCGCGCACCGCCTCCAGCATGCGGCCCTTGCGGTAGTGGTCCAGTCCCTCCAGCAGCAAGGCGGAGAACTTGTTCTCCTTCGGCGGCGGCACGCTCACGGCTTGCTCCCGCGGGGCGACGTGAGGCCGCGCTCCACCGCTCCGCGCAGGGCGCCGAGCATGCGGTCCAGCCGGTCGAGGCTCGCCGCGAGCCCGGCGGATTCCTTCTGCTGCACCTGCAGCTTGGCCACGCTGAGCGCCGCCTCGGCGCGCTGCACAGGCTCGTTCCCGAGCCCGTTGGCGGCGGCCTGCTTGAGGCGCGGCCACAGCTCGTCGAACTGCTTGAACAGCTCCTCCGCGCGGACCTTCTGCTTCTGGAACTCGGGGTCCTCCTTCTGCCCGAGCATCCACTCCTCGTTGGCCTTGGCTGCGGTCTTGATCTCGTCCTCGGTGAGGCCCGAGCTGGAGGTGACGGTGATGCTCTGCCGCAGCCCGGTCTGCACGTCGAGCGCGGAGACGGAGACGATGCCGTCCGCGCTGATGTCGAAGATGACGTCGATGTCCACCTCGCCGCGCTTGGCCTTGCGCAGCCCGGTCATCATGAACTCGCCCAAGAGCTCGTTCTGGGCAGCGATCTCGCTCTCGCCTTGCAGCACCGTGATCTTCGCCGAGGTCTGGTCGTCCTTCACGGTGGTGAAGACGTGATGGGCGCTGGTCGGCACGGTGGTGTTCTTGGGGATGATGCTCTGGAAGAAGCCGCCCGCGATGGCGATGCCCAGGGAGTGCGGCGTCACGTCGAGGAGCAGCATCTCCTGCTCCTGGTGCAAGAGCATCGCGCCCTGGATGGCCGCGCCCAGCGCCACCGCCTCGTCGGGATTCACCGCCTTGGAGGGCTCCCGTCCGAACATCTGCCGGACCCGGGCCTGGATGAGCGGCATGCGCGTCTGGCCGCCGACCAGCAGCACGTCGCCCAGCTCGGTGGCCTTCACCTTCGCCTCGGCCATGACCCGCTCGCAGACGCCCAGGCAGCGGTCGACGAGGTCGCGGGTGAGCACCTCCACCTGTGGCCGCGCGAGCGCCGCTTGCAGATGGAGGGGACCTGCGCCCTGGGCGGTGGCGATGAAGGGAAGGTTGATCTCCACCTGCAGCGTGCTGGACAGCTCGCACTTGGCCTTCTCGGCCGCGTCGCGCAGGCGCTGCAGCGACATCTTGTCCTTGCGCAGATCGATCCGGTGCTTCTCCAGGAACGGCTGCGCCAGCCAGTCGACGATGCGGTCGTCGAAGTCGTCGCCGCCCAGCAGCGAATCGCCGCCGGTCGCCTCGACCTCGAAGACGCCCTTGTACATGTGGAGGACGGTGAAATCGAAGGTGCCGCCGCCCAGGTCGAACACGCAGATCTGCTTCTCGCCGATCTGCTTGCCGAAGCCGTAGGCCAAAGACGCGCTGGTCGGCTCGTTGATGATGCGGATGACGTCCAGACCCGCGATGCGCCCCGCGTCCTTGGTCGCGTTGCGCTGCGAATCGTTGAAGTAGGCGGGGACGGTGATCACCGCCTTGGTGACCGGCTGTCCCAGGAACGCCTCCGCATCCAGGCGCAGCTCGGCCAGCACCATCGCGCTGATCTCGGGCGGGGAATAGGCGTTCTCGCCCAGCCGGATGAGCAGGTCGTCGCGCTCCTTGTCGTGCGGGACCACCGTGTACGGGAGCCGCGCGAGCGCCTCCTGCGTGGAGCGCGAGGACCACTTGCGTCCCATCAGCCGCTTGACGCTGACCACCGTCCGCTCGGCGTTGGTCACCGCCTGGCGGCGGGCGAGCGAACCCACCAGGCGCTTGCCGTTCTTGGCGATCGCGACCACCGAAGGAGTGAGGCGGTACCCGCTCCGGTTGGCGATCACCACCGGCGTGCCCGACTGGACCGTCGCTACGACCGAGTTGGTGGTGCCGAGATCGATCCCGATGACCGGTTCCGCCATCCGTCACGCGCGCTTCAAGAGCGTGCGCGCCTCCTTGTGGTCGGGCTTCGCTTCGAGCACGCGGGTCAGCTCGACGCGGGCCTTCGCCTTGAGCCCCAGCGCCACGAACGCGCTGGCCAGCAGGAAGCGCGTCTCCACGTCGTCGGGGACGATCTCCACGGCGCGGGCGGCGAAGGTGCTCGCCTGCTGGTGATCGCCCAGCGCGGCCGCGCAGCGCGCCGCGGCCGCGGCAGCCGCCGCGTTGGTGGGATCCATCTGGAAGGACTGGGAGTACGTCTTGAGCGCGTTCTCCGGCTCGCCCTTCTCCTGCAGGTCGCGCGCGGCCTTGAGCGCCAGCTGGGAGCGCGATCGGGCCGCCTCGCGCTCCAGCTCGCCGAGCTTCTGCGCGATCTCGCTGCGCCGCGGGTCGAGCTCGCGGGCGGCCTTCAGCGCGGCGATCGCCTGCGCCCGCTCGCCGTTCAGCGCCAGCTCCAGAGCCTCCTCGTACAGCTTGTGCGCCGCGCCGATGCGCGCGAACCCCTTGGTGCGCAGCAGCCGCTCGCGGCCCTCGCGGCGCCGCCTCTCCTGCTCCTCGCGGCTGAGCGCGCGCCGCTCCATCGCCGCGCGGTCGCGCTGCGAGAGGCGCTGCTTGAGCACCCGGTCGTACTCGGCCCGTGCATCCTCGTCGGAGAGCACCTGGTAGGCCGCGGAGAGCTTCTGGAACGCGCGCGACAAGAGCGGCCCGAACTCACCCACGTTCTTGCGGAACCATGCGTCGGGATGATAGCGGCGCGACCGGTCGAGGTACGCCCGCCGGATGGTGCCGCCGTCCGAGTCGGGCGTTACGCCGAGCAGGTCGTAGAGCGAGACGTCGCGCCCCGTCGCCTCGAACGTGCGCAGCTCGCTCTGTAGCTCCGGAGGGAGGTCGGTGCCTCCGCTGGCTGGGGTCGGCAGGGTAGCCATGATCCTCCGGCCGAGCGGCCGCGGGCCTCAAAACAGTATCGTCAAAACAGTATCGTATTGGTACCGGCCTACAAAGCCAGGATCAGGCCTGTGCGATTGCCTGCGCGAGCAGCTTCGTTGCCTCGTGGATCTCGCTCTCCGACACTGTGAGCGGAGGTGCGAGCCGCAGGACCCGATCGCCGATCGCGTTGACCAGCAGCCCCAGCTCGCGCGCCTTGGCCACCACCTTGGGCGCGAGGTCTTCCGAGAGGAGGACGCCGCGGAGCAGGCCCAGCCCGCGCTCCCCTGCGGCGCGCGGCGTCTCCCGGGGCAGCGCAGCCAGCCGCGCCTGCAGCACTTCCGACACCCGTCGGACGTGGTCGAGGAGCCCACCTTCGAGCAGATCCACTACCGCGGAGGCGGCGGCGGTCGCCACCGGGTTTCCGCCGAAGGTGCTGGCGTGCGTACCCGGAGTGAAGACCTGCGCCAGCCGGTCCTTCGCGAGGAGCGCGCCCAGCGGCAGCCCGCCCGCGATTCCCTTGGCGAGGCTCATCGCGTCGGGCTCGACGCCTTCGTGCTGGTGCGCAAACATCTTGCCGGTGCGTCCCATCCCGGTCTGCACTTCGTCGAGCAGCATCAGCGCGCCGCGCCGGGTGCACACCTCGCGCACCGCCTTGAGATAGCCGGGCGGGGCGGTGATCACGCCCGCCTCGCCCTGGAGCGGCTCGAGCAGGACCGCGCAGGTCCTTTCCGTGACCGCCTCCTCGATCTGCTTCGCGTCTCCGTAATCGACGAAGCGGAAACCGGCGGGGAGCGGGCCGAATCCCTGCTGGTACTTCGGCTGGCCGGTCGCCGCCAGCGAGCCCATGGTGCGGCCGTGGAAGGAGCCGTGCGTGCAGACGATCTCGATGCGCTCCGGATGCCCCTGGTCGTAGTGCCAGCGGCGTGCGAGCTTGATCATCGCCTCGTTCGCCTCGGTGCCGCTGTTGCAGAAGAACGCGCGGTCGGCGAAGCACAGCCGGGTCAGCTTCTCGGCCAGGCGCACCTGCGGCTCGGTGACGTAGAGGTTCGAGGCGTGCCAGAGGAGCTTCGTCTGCTCGAGCACCGCCTCCCTGACCTGCCGGTTCGCGTGGCCCACCGACACGGTCGCGATGCCGCCGATGAAGTCGAGGTACCTCTTGCCGTCCGCGTCCCACACGAAGGTGCCTTCGCCACGCACCAGCGCCACCGGCTGCGTGCGGTAGTTCTGGAAGAGCACTCTCTGCGCCCGCTCCACGACGTCCTTGTTGGCCATGGTGCGCGAGTGTAACAGACGGTTCGCTACTGGCGGCGAGCTGCCCGCACGTACTCGATGAGGTTGTCGAGGTAGCTCTCGATCGGCGGGCAGCGGATGCCGGTCCCCTCGAGGACCTCCAGGGTGTGGCGGCTGGAGTAGAAGCTGAGGTGGTTGACGTAGGCGATCGCCGCGCGCTGCTCGCGCGTCAGTCGCTCCAGCCCTGGCAGCTTGAGCAGCGCGTCGGTCAGCTTGTAGCCGAGCGAGACGCGGGGAAGCTTCTTCCCGCTGCGCTGCGCGATCAGCTCGTATACCCGGCGCGAGCTGGAGGGATTCGGATCGACGATGTGGAAGGTGCGGCCGACGCCGCGGGCGTCCTTGTGGATCGCCGCGGAGGCGTCGACCACGTAATCGATGGGCACCGCGTTGAGCGGCGCGACGCCGTCCCCCGGGAGGGGCACCGGGACCTGGAGCGGGCTGGTGACCAGCAGGATGGCGAGGGCGTAAGGCCCCTCGAAGCGGTCGATCTCGCCGGTCTTGGTGTCGCCCACCACGATCGAAGGCCGCAGGACGGTGGCGGGGATCTGTCCCATCGCGCGCCTCACCAAGAGCTCAGCCTCAAATTTCGATTCCTCGTACGCGTTGCGGAACGCCTGCCCGCAGGCCAGCTCGTCCTCGGCCACCACTCCCACCCGATCGCCGGAGACGAAGACGGTGCTCACGTGCGTGAACCGGCGCAGGCTCCGGCAGTCGAGGGCCAGCTCCAGCATCGCCTGCGTGCCGGTCAGGTTGACCCGCCGCATCTCTTCGCGAGGAGAGGAGAGAGCGCTTTGCTCCGCCACGTGAAAGACGTCGGTGACGGCCGCGGTGAGCTCGCGATATTCGGAGGTGGAGAGGCCCAGGTGCATCGCGGACGGGTCCCCGATCAGCACGTCCATCGCGCCGCGGGCGAATTCGCGCGCCGCGCGTTCGTCCTTGCCGTCCACCAGGAGCGAGACCTGGGCGCCGCCCGCGTGCAGCCGCAGCGACATGCGCCGCGCGAGCAGCTTGGGGAAGCCGGTGATGAGGACGCGCTCCATCACCCACCTCGCTGCCATCCAGCGCGCAACGTCTCCAGCACCCGCGCCACCTGGGCGCGCAGGAGCTCCGGCGCGCCGGTGTTCTCGATCACGAAGTCGGCCGCCCTCACCTTCTCGTGCGAAGGGAGCTGGGCGGCGATGCGGGCGCGCGCCTCGGCTTCGGCCATCCCGTCCCGCAGGGCGAGCCTGCGCACCTGCTCGTCCACCGGCGCGTTGACCACGATCAGCCCGTCCAGGCCGTGGTGCAGCCCGTTCTCGACGATGAGCGCCGCTTCGTAGAGGGCAAGCGGCTGCCCCCGCGCGGCCAGCCGATCCAGGCGCGCGCGGACCTCCCTTCCGATCAGCGGGTGCAGGATGGCGTTCAGCGCCGCCCTCTCCTGGGCATCGGAGAAGACGCGGGCGGCGAGCGCCTTGCGATCCAGATCGCCCTGGGGGGTGAGCACGCCGGGGAAGCGGGCCGAGACCTCGGCAAGCCCGGGCGTGCCTGGCGCGACCACTTCCCGCGCGACCTGGTCGGCGTCGATCACCGGCACCCCGCGCTCTGTGAAAAGTCGGGCGACCGTGCTCTTGCCGGTCCCGATGTTGCCGGTGAGACCGAAGACGCGCATCGGCCGCAGTGTATCAGCCGCAGCCGATAGGGCGGCGCTGCGCTTTCGAAGCGCGGCGGCGATCGACCGCGTTGCGCCACGGTAGACCCGCTGATAGGTTCCGCACCCCCTCGATGCGCCTCGCCTTCGCCGCCGCCCTGCTCGCTCTGGCCGGGCCTGCCCTCGCCGCCGACCTGGTCGGTCCGGAGAGCTGCCGCGCCTGTCACGCGGAGGCGTACCGCATCTGGGCGCAGAGCCCGCACGCTCGCGCGATCGATTCGCTCACGCCCGATCAGCGCCGCTCCGGGCTGTGCCTGTCGTGCCACTCGCGCGACGAGCAGCGATCGAATCCCGCCGACCCGGTGACCTCCGTCTCCTGCGAGACCTGCCACGGCGGCGGCCGCTACTACCAGCCGGCGGTGGTGATGCGCGACAAGGAGCTGGCCCGCCTGTTCGGGATGCAGGACGCGGCCGCGACCTGTTCCTCCTGCCACGGTCCGGGATCGCCGTCCGCGCAGCCGTTCGACGTCAAGGCGGCGCTCCAGCGGATCGATCACTGGACGGCCGAGCGCGCGAAGAGGCAAGCACGCGCGCAGGCGGGGGCGCCGCAAACGCAGCTCGCGGCGTGGCTGCGCCAGCGGCCGTGATCGTCCTCGAAGCCGGGTTCCTGAAGTCGGCCACCGCGCCCGAGCAGTGGCCGCCCGCCGACCGTCCCGAGGCGGCGTTCTGCGGCCGCAGCAACGTGGGCAAATCGAGCTGCCTGAACGCGCTCGCGAACCGGCGGCAGCTCGCGCGCGTGTCGCGGACGCCCGGGCGCACCCGGCTGCTCAATTTCTTCGATGCCCGGGTGGCCGAGCGCACCCGCTCCGGCGGCCGCGGGCCCGAGCACGCTCTGCGGCTCGTCGATCTGCCCGGGTACGGTTTCGCCTCCGGCCCGCGCGAGGAGCGCGAGCAGTGGAAGGCGATGATCGAACGCTACCTGACCGGCCGCGACACCCTGGGAGCCTTGGTGGTCATCGTGGACGGCGCGCTAGGCGCGCAGCCCAGCGACGTGGAAATGGTGCGCTGGGGGCAGTCCCTGCGGAAGCGCATCGTGGTGGTCGCGACCAAGCTCGACAAGCTCGCCCGCAGCCGCCGCGCAGCGCAGCTGAAGAAGGTGGCCGCCACCCTGGGAGTCCCGCAGGGTCAGGTGATCGGCTTCTCGGCGAAGGAGAAGTTCGGGATCGACGAGCTCTGGCGCGCGTTGGTCTCGCGCGAAGCAGCAGCGGCCGGCGACCTGGGGTCGCCAGCCGCCAACCGCAAACCGCCAGCCGTCAGGTAATCGGCATCTGGGAGCGGTTCGGGCTTCCGAACGCGCCCTCGCTCTGCTGCTGCAGCTCCTGCGCCTTGCGCCGGACCTTGTCGCCCAGCTCGTTGCGGAGCTCGTCGCCTGCCTTGGGGGCGAACGCCAGGCCGATCCCCGCCCCGACCAGGCAGCCGAGCACGAAGATGCCAAGGCTCCCGAGCGTGGTGGCGAGCGTGCTGCGGCGCTCCTGCAGCCCGATGGACTCGAGGACGTCGTCGCGATCGATGTCTTGAAGGTACTTGAGGGCCTTCAGGCCGCTCTTCTTCAGATTCATGTCGGGCCTCCTGCGTACTAGAAAAGGTCTGTCCGCTTCCGCACGCAATCTGCGCACGCGTAGCGCGGCGCGCTGCGCCCGCGGGCGCCCGCTAGATCGCGTCGCTTCCGGGCGGCCGCCCGCTTTCGCCGCCGCTCGATCCAGTGAAGACGCCGATCTGGCTCTTGATCAGCGGAACCAGCGCGAGCCGCATGCCGACGCGCACCAGGCGTCCGGTGAGCGGAGAGAACAGGCCGCCGCCTAGCACGTAGCCGACGCCGAGAGCGGCGAACATCATGCCGATGGGGTGTCGCTCCACCCGGCCGCGGAGGTCGAGCGTGCGGCCCAGGTTCTCCATCGATCCGGAGACCGCGGTGCCGAACGCCTTGGCTTCTTCCACCGCCCGCTTGGCGTGCTCGAACACCTGGCCGTTCCCGTCCTTGCTGCCCGGGCCCTGGTACTCCGTGTCGCTCGCCACGTCGTCCTCCTTGAGCGTCAACGCGAGACGATCTTGCCGATGACGTACCCGAGGGCCAGCGCGCCGGCGAGGCACGCGATGGGCCGCTCGCGGATGAACTCGGAAGCCTGGTCCATCGCCTGATCCACCGCCACCTTGGTCTGCTCGACGATCCGCTGCGCGTCCTGCGCGCTCAGGTCGCCCAGGAGGCCGGCGCCGAAACCGTTTCCAGACTTCTCCACATCGACCATGGGGAACCCTCCGAGGGCGCGAGGAAGTGCCGAACGGATCCGGGCCCGCGCCTGCCGGGCAACCTAGGCACCGCAGCCGGGCGTGGCTACTGCGCCGCCACGGCCGCGTCCAGTGCGGAATCGGACGCGGGCTTGCGCGGCAGCAGATCGAGCCAGAGGGGCAGGTGGTCGCTCGCAGCCCGCGTTTCGCGGTCGTCCAGGACGCCGCAGGCGAGCACCTCGATGCCGCCGTCCACGTACGCGCGATCCAGGCGCAGGAGCGGCAATCGCGCCGGCCAGGTCGCGCGGCGCGCTCCCGCCAGGAAGGCCGCGTCTCGTAAGGATCGGCGGAGCAGCCGCGCGATGGGACCCGGCACCGGGAACCACATGTTGAAGTCCCCGCACACCACCAAGGGAGCGGTGAGCGCGGCGTCGCGCAGCAGGTCGGCCGAGAGCAGCATCCCGGCCTGCCGCCTGCGCTCGCCGCCGGAGAGCCCCAGGTGCAGGTTGAAGAGGTGGAGGACGCCGCCCTCCGTCTGCAAGTCCGCTCGGAGGCACCCCCGGGGCTCCCGGCCTCGCACCGAGAGGTCGTAGTTCTTGACGCGCAGGATCGGATATCGGGAGAGCACTGCGTTCCCATACGGACGCCCGGCCAGCACCAGCGTCGGACCGTACGCGACGTACCAGCCGAGCAGCTTCCCGAGATGGGCAGCGTGGTCCGCGACCTCGTGGCGGCGGTCCTCGCCGTCCTCGGAGCGGTGCGGGTCGCCCACTTCCTGCAGCGCGGCGACGTCGCAGCGGGCGGCGCTGAGCACGCGGGCGACGCGGTCCAGATCGCGCTGGCCGTCGTGCCCCACGCCGCCGTGGATGTTCCAGCTGACCACGCGCATGGCGCTATCGCGCCGCCGCGCGGCGCGCCTCGCTACGGCGCTCGATGCCCCGGGTGCGGGCGCTGAAGAAAGCGTGCAGGTCGCGCGCGCGGACGACGTGCGCGAACGGCGAGTCGCCCAGCTCCGACGGATGAACCACGAAAGTCTCCAGTTCGTCTGCGGCAAGTCCGCCGTGCGACCCGAATTCCCACGGGTACGATACGGTCTGCCCGGCGCCCGCGCCGATCAGAACCAGATCGCCGGCGCTGCGCAAGCCGAGCAGGTCCTTGCAGTACGTGGCCGCCAGCGGATGGCCGATCAGCCGGGACACTTCGGCGGCATCGGAGGCGTGGTCCAGCTCGAACCGGCGGGCGTTTCGCAAGGCGACCGGACCGTGCGCGCCGCGCACCAGCGCCACGCCGACGACAGGGCTGTTCGCGCAGCGCTCGAGCAGCCCCGGATGGCGCGCGCGCAGCTCCGGCTCCAGACAAGGGTCCGGCACTTCCGTGGAGTACAGGTGCGCGATGTCGCCGGCCGGGACGACGAGGAGCGGTCCTTCGGCGCGCCTGCCGGCCGGCTGCGCCGCGTCGAGCGCTTTGGCGGTGTGCCGGGCCCAGCCGAGAGCCACCTTCCCCAGCGCGCCGGGCAGGCTACGGGACAGCGCCCGCAGCCAGCGCGCGTGCGCCGCCGCGGCCGCCGTGTCCCCGCCGCCGGCGCCCCCGAAGGCCACCGGCCGCACGTGCTCGCCCTGGGAAGGCGTGTCGGACAGGAGGTGCTCGCCGAGCGACTCGCCGACGATCTGCTCGGCGGGCCGGGTCGCCGCCTGCCCGTGATCGCTGAACAGGTAGATTTCGTAGTTGAGCTCCGGCACCGCGTCGACGGCTGCCAGGATGCGGCCCAGCGCGCGGTCCAGCTCGAACAGCTTGAGCATCGCCATGCGGCTGTACGGTCCCCGCCGGTGCGCGTACTCGTCGTACCCGATGAAGCACGCGTAGACGATCGGCGTACCCCGCGCCACGTCGATGACCGTCGCGTTGGCCGCGAACTCGGAGAAGAGGCACTCGGTCAGCACGCGGTGGAAGAGGAACTGCGGTTCGTGCTGCAGCGAACCGACGTGCGAGGCCCATCGCGCCGTCTCCACGATCCCGCTCGCCACGTCCAGGAGCAAGGCGCCGCCGATCCGGCCGGCCGTCGCCGCGTGCACCAGCGCCGCCGCGCCCAGGTCGCGCGCGAGCGGGGCGGCCGGCGCGCCCTCGTCCCACCCGAAGTCCTCCGGGGTGAGCTTCTCGAAGATGCCCGAGAGCGCCCACCGCCGCGGCGCGCCTCCGGAGAAGATCGAGCAGTAGACCGATCCGCCTTTCAACAGCGGATCGCCGCGCGTCTCCAGATCTGCTTCCAGCCGGCGGGCATCTTCGGACGAGTCCATCCGCACCGCGCACCGCCTGCGCTTGTCGTACCAGGTGTAGCCGGGGATATCGGCGTCGCAGCCGTAGAGGAGACCGGCCTGGAACGCCGGCGTCGAGGTGGGGGCGCCCGCACGGCAGGAGGAGAGGCCGTAGCGGCCCGAGTCGAGCAGCTGCGCGATGTTCGGTGCATATCCCTCGCGCAGCGCCGCTTGGAGCTGCGACTGTCCGACGCCGTCGAGGTGCAAGAGGAGCAACCGCCGCCCGGAGGGAAGCGGAGGCCGGGCCTTGCGCCCTCCGGCGGCGATGGGACGCAACACCTGGCGCACCAGCGACCGGACGGCGCGCGACCGGATCCCTTCCGCGCCGCCCCATTTCCACCTGCCCAGGTCGAGTCTCATCTGGCGTCTACGCTGGAAACCCTGTCGCCGCGTGTTCCGTCGCCTGCTACGCCGTCCGGCGCGCGATCAGGATGCGGACCAGCGCAACGGGGGTCTCCAGCATGCGCCCGACCAGGTGCACCCCGGCGCGGACCGGCCAGAGCGCAAACCCGACCGCGCGCTCGGTCAAGCGCACCGCGCTCTTCACCGGCTGCGGCATCTGCTCGAGACGTTGCTCGGCCTTGGCGCGCAGAGCGTCGAGGACCTCCGGGCCGCGCCGCCGGAGCAGATCGATGCCTTCGCGCACGCTGGTGGGCATCTCGAACGGAACGGCTTCCCGCGGGCGCTCCGCGCCGGAGGGTCCTTGCGTGGCAGCCGGGGGCGGCGGCTGGGCGACTCCGGAGACCTGCTCGAGCTCCCGCGCCATCTCCTGGACCACTTCCTTCTCCAGCTCCTTCTGGTCGCGCCGGATGCGCTCGTCCTCCACCGCGCGCGATTGCTCGCGATCGGGGTCGGCCTGGCCGACGAAATCATGGTGCTGGGTCGCCTTGCGCGACAGCACGTCGTCGGCCTTCGTCTTGTGGCCCCGCTTGCCGGTGGCCTTCGCCATTCCGCTCCTCCGCTAGGCTGGAAGTCCAGACAGAAGCTATGGATTCACCCCTACGCGCAGCAACGCGCCGCGTTGCGTCGCGGCGTATCTGAACGCCGGTTCCGGTGGCATCCCGGAGCCGTGCCGGGCGCCCTGCGTGTTCGGATATGCTCGGCGCGATGCCGCTCGAATTCGCCGGGGCGACCGACGTCGGGCGCAAGCGAGACCACAACGAGGACGCGCTCCTCCTCGCGCCGCAGTTCCAGCTCGCCGTGGTCTGCGACGGGATGGGCGGACACCAGGCAGGCGAGGTGGCGAGCGGCATCGGAGTTGCGACGGTCCAGCGCTTCTTCGAGATCGCCCAGGATCCCGACGCCACCTGGCCCTACGGGTACGACCGGCAGAAGGACGAGCCGACCAATCTGCTCAACGTGGCGGCGCAGTGGGCGAACCAGCGCATCCGCGAAGCCGGCGAGGCGGACAAGGGCAGCCGCCGCGGGCTGGGCACCACGTTCGTGGGCCTGCTCGTGCGCGGCGCGCGCGCGCACTTCGGCTGGGTGGGCGACAGCCGCGGCTACTACTTCCGCCGGGGAGAGCTGCATCCCGCGACCAGCGATCACTCCCTCCTGAACGAGCTCGTGAAGACGGGCCGCCTCACGCAGTACGAGATCGACAATTTCCAGCACAGGAACGTCATCACCCGGGCGCTGGGGATGGCCGACCTGACCTCCATCGACGTCACTCCCGTCGACCTGTTGCCCGGCGACGTCTGCCTGCTCTGCTGCGACGGGCTCACCGGGATGGTCGAGGAATCGCGGATCGCCGACATCCTCGCCCGGCAGAAGGACCTGAACGCCGCGTGCACCGAGCTGATCGGCGAGGCCAACGCGAACGGCGGGGTGGACAACATTACCGTCGCGCTGGTCCGCTACGCGCCTTAGTGCGCGCCCCGCGGGCCATGTCGGGAGCGCGCGCCTGCCCAGCCGTGGACAGCGGCGCCGCTTGCGGGGCAAAGTGGTGTGCGGAGGCCCGCCATGAGCAAGAACGGCCACGTCCACTTCTCCGACGAGACGCGCCAGGCGGCGCTGTTCGAGACCATGATCCTCGCTGCCGGCTCGGACGGAGACGTCAGCAAGGTGGAGGTCGAGGAGATCTACCGCCGCGTCTTCGAGCGGCCCGAGTTCCACGGCATCCACGCGAACGACCTCCGGCAGGCGATCGCCCATGCCGCGCAGCAGGTGGCCCAGGCCGGCGAGATGTCCTCGATCTTGAGCTCGATCGCGGAGCGCTTGCCCGACCGCCCGTCGCGCGAGCTGGCGTTCGGACTGGCGGCATCGGTGGCCTGGGCGGACCAGCGGACCCCGCCTTCCGAGCTGGAGTTCTTGAAGGCGCTGCAGGAGCGGTTCGAGCTGGACGACGCCGAGGTGGCGCGGCTGTTCGAGCTCGCCGGCGAGCGGGCGCCGCTGCCGCCCACCGAAGCGCGCTGAAAGCCCGCGCCCTTTCACGATGGCGCTGCAGATCCCGTTCTTCATGGCGCCCGCGGACGAGCGCGAGGTGCTGCGGCGGCTGTCGCATCTGCGGCTCGAGCTGTGGCCCGAAGTGACCGATCCGCAGCACCGCGCGCCCCTGTGCGGCGCCGAGACCGAGCTGGCCGATCCCGCTTACTATCTCGCCGCTGGAGACGTGATCGGGTATCCGCTCAAGCGGGGCCAGCACCGGGGCCGCTGGAAGATCGACGAGGTGAAATCGCCGGTCGTCTACTTCTTCCGCTCGCAGATGGACGAGGAAGGGCAGCTCCGCTCCGGGTACTTCTGGGCGGAGACGGAGACGGCGGGCGATCAGGCGCGAACCGGGGGCAAGCCGTCCCGGTTCCTCCACGCGGTGCGCGAGCTGCAGGAAGCGGTGAAGTCGCGTTTCCGCCGCAGCTCGCCCGTGAAGGGCACCATCTATTTCGTCGGTCCGGCCGCGGCCCGGCTGGCGCAAGCCGGTACCCCGCTCCGCGAGGCAGGGCGCAAGGGCGAGCTGGTGCGCGTCTACCGCTGATCGGGCGAGCGTCCGATCCGGACCAGCTCGGCATAGAGCCGGATGGCGCTCTTGGTCGCTTTCACGAAATCGCCCAGGTGCAGGCTCTCGTTCTCGGAGTGGGCGTTCGTGTACGGATCCTCGACGCCGATGAGGAGCGCCGGCACGCCGCCGAGCTCCTTGCTGAAGGGGTCGACGAAGGGGATGGAGCCGCCGCAGCCGATGGTGACGGGCTCGGTCCCGTACCCGTCGCGCAAAGCCTTGAGCGCTGCCTTGAACGCCGGCGCCTCGGAGCTCGTGTACCACCAGCTCCCTGCGCCTTCCTTGTGGACGTCCACCTGGACTCCCCAGGGAGGGTTCTTTTTCAGCGCCTCGATGAGCCCCTTCTCCACTTCCTTCGGATCCATGTCCGGAACCGTGCGGATGCCCACCCGCGCCCAGGCGCCGTCCACGATGATGTTGCGGGCGTCCTTGCGCGAGCTGGCCTGGATGGCGTTGACCGCGATCGACGGCTGCCGCCAGTTCATCTCCCATGGATGCCGGCCGCCGAGCAGCTCCACTCCCTCGAGCATCCCGGCCTGCTTGCGGAAGAGCTTCTCGTCGGAAGGCAGCGCCGCGATGCTCTTGCGCTCCGCATCGCTGAGCGGCTTCACCTTCTCGTAGATCCCGGGGATGGCGATGGACCCGTCGTCGTTCACCAGGCGCGCCAGGATCTTCGAGAGCGCCATCGCCGCGTCGGGCACCGGCCCGCCCCACATGCCGCTGTGCACCGGCTGCTTCAGCGCCTTGACCTCGACGTTCACCACCACGATCCCGCGCAGCGCGGTGGTGATGCTCGGCAACCCCGTCTCGAAGTTGCCGGTGTCGGTGAGCACGATGGCATCGGCCTGCAGCATCTTTCGGTGCTTGCGGAGGAAGTCGCCCAAGGACCCGGACCCGGCCTCCTCTTCGCCCTCGATGAGGATCTTCACGTTGACCGGCAGCGATCCGGCGCTCTTGAGCCAGGACTGGATGGCCGCCACGTGGACGAGGATGCCCGCCTTGTCGTCCGCGGCTCCGCGCCCCCAGAGCCTTCCGTCCTTCTCGACTGGCTCGAACGGCTTGGTCGCCCACTTCTCCTCGTCGCCCGCGGGCTGCACGTCGTGGTGCGCGTAGAGCAGCAGCGTGGGGCGCCCGGGCGCCTTGAGCCACTCGCCGTAGGCGTAAGGATGCGCGCCGGGCATCTCCAGCAGCTGGACGTTGTCCATGCCGATGCGCCGCAAGAGGTCGCAGGTTGCCTCGCCGCTCTTGCGGACTTGTTGCTTGTCGAACCCCTCGAAAGAGACGCTGGGGATGCGCACCAGCTTCTTCAGCTCCTCGAGATAGGTGCGCTGGTTCTTCTCGTACTCGGCGAGCGCCTTGTGGATGGCGCCGTCGTCCACCGGAGCGGCCTGCTGCATCGGGTTCGCCATGGCGGCGCACCCTAGACCGGCGGCGCAGCGGAGGGAAGCGCCTCGGCGGCCAGCCAGCGCACGAACCAACGCCGGGCCAGCTCGGCGACCTGCTCCAGCGCGCCCGGCTCCTCGAAAAGGTGGGTGGCTCCGGGGATGACGACCAGCGCCTTTTCGCCGGGCAGGCGCTGGAGCGCCTCCCGGTTGAGCTCGAGCACCTCCTCGTCCTCGCTGCCGACGATGAGCAGCGTGGGCGCGCGGACTTGCCCGAGCGCGGGGCCGGCGAGGTCGGGGCGCCCGCCGCGCGAGACCACCGCACCCACCGAGTGGGGCCGGGCGGCGGCCGCGACCAGGGCCGCCGCCGCGCCGGTGGAGGCCCCGAAGCAGCCGATGCGCAGGTCGGACGTGCGGGCCCCGCGCGCCAGCCAATCGATGCAGGCGACCAGGCGAGCGGCGAGCAGCTGGATGTCGAACCTGAGGTGCCCCGTCCGCGCGTCGACCCGCTCCTCGTCGCGGGTGAGCAAGTCGACGAGCAGCGTGCCCAGGCCGCCCCGGCGGAGCGCCGCGGCCACGGCGCGGTTGCGCGGGCTGAACCGGCTGGATCCGCTCCCGTGGGCAAAGACCACCACCCCGCGCGCCCCGGAGGGGATGGCCAGATCGCCCTCGAGCTGCACGCCGCCGGCGTCGATCCGCACCGTCACGCCTTCCTGGGTGGAGGCCGCCTGCGCCGAGTCGGCCCGGTCCTGTGCCTGGGTGAGGAGCGCGCCGACTTCCGCGTCGCTGGTCTGCTCGAAATCGTCGTACCAGAGCCCCACCGCGCGGAAGGGCTCGGGGGTGCGGCCGCAGAGGACCTCGTCGGCGACCTCCGCCAGCTCCTCGCAACTGGCACGCGCCGCCACCGGGACCGCCACGATGATGCGCTCCGGGTGCTGTGCGCGGACGGCCTCCACCGCGGCGCGCATCGTGTTCCCCGTCGCCAGGCCGTCGTCCACGAGCACCACGATCTTGCCTCGCAGATCCGGCAAAGGCCGGGTTCCGCGATAGGCCCGCTCGCGCCGGTCCAGCTCGTTCTCTTCGCGGTTGGTGACCGCCTCGACGACGGCGTCCGGGATGCGCAGCTCGTTGATCAGGTCCTCGTTGAGGACGCGCACGCCGCCGGAGGCGAGCGCTCCCATGGCCAGCTCCTCGTGCCCCGGCACGCCGAGCTTGCGGACGACGAAGACGTCGAGCGGCGCCCCCAGCCGGCGGGCGATCTGGTACGCGACCGGCACCCCGCCGCGGGGGAGGGCGAGCACCACCACGTTCGGGCTCCCGGCCAGCGGCTTGAGCTTCTCCGCCAGCACCCGGCCCGCCTCGGCCCGATCCGCGAACCGCCCGTCCATGGTCGACTCCTTCCCGGCGCGAAAGCTATGCAACCGAGCTGCGGCGCGCACCGAGGAAGTGCTCGGTCAGCGCGCGCACCGTCTCCTCCTCGCGCTCGAGCGGAAAGACGTGGCCTGCGCCCGGCAACACGAGGAGCCGCGCGTCCGGAATCGCCGCCGCCAGCACCTCCGAGTTGCGGGGAGGCACGAGCCGATCGGCGTCGCCGGTGATGACCAGGGTGGGCGCGCGGATCTGCTTCAGCCGGTGCAGGGCGGCGTGGCCGACGATCGCCGCCAACTGGGCGGCAGCGCAGCGCACCTCCGGGCGCCCGGAGCGCGCGATCCATTCCGGCGCGCGTGTGGGATTCGCGGTATGGAACTCGCGGGACACGAGCAGCCGGCCGAGGCGCTCGTGCGGGACGCTGCCCCGTTGCAGGACGAGCAGCAGCAGCTCGAGCGCGCTGCGCAGCGAGGGCTTGTGCCCGCGCAGCCAGCTCGCGAAGGTGGCGCCGAGGGCGAGGCGCCGGACCCGGTGCGGGTGCCGGATGGCGAGCTCCTGGGCGATCATGCCCCCCATGGAGATGCCGAACACGTCGGCCTGCGCGAGTCCGATCGCATCGAGCACGGCCGCCGCGTCGTCCGCGAGATCGCGCATGCGGTACATCCAGCCCGCCCTGCCCGACCGGCCGGTGCCGCGGTTGTCGAAAACGATCACCCGGAAACGCTCGGCAAGGCGGACGGGCAGGGTATCCCAGGCCCGCGACGAGAGCCCCATCCCCATGATGAGCAGGACCGGCGGGGCGGACCGATCTCCCACTTGCTCGTAATGGATTGCGTGGCCGGCGCGCTGCGCGAACGGCATCAGACCCCTGGAGTGTGCGCCGGGTCGGGCTCCGCCACGGGCTCGTGCGTCTCGGCTCTGGACTCGCGAATCGGGCCGGGCGTGCCGGCAGCGGCTGCCTTGTCCGAGCCTGCTTCCGCGGTGTCGAGCAATTCCGCCAGCGCCGCCCGCATCGCTCCGCCGAAGGCGGCCAGGTCCCGGACCTCGAGGTCCGCGAGCAGCCCGACGCAAACCTTCCCGTGGTAGCTGAGCAGCGCCACGCCGATGCTCTGCTGCGCAGCTAGCGGGACCTGCGGATAGCAGCCGCGCAGCTGCCGTCCGAGGAGGTAGAGCGGGAACTGCGGCCCCGGCACGTTGGTGATGACCAGGTTGAAGAACCGCGTGACCGCCTGCAGCCGCGCCGCCTGGGCGAGCAGCGTCGGTGGGGCGAAGTCTCCCAGCGAGGCGAGCGCGGCAGCCGCCACCGCCTGGCCGCCCTCCTTGATCCCTTTCATCGCCTCGCGCACCTTGCGCAGCCGTTCCAGCGGGCTCGCCTCGGCGACCGGCAATGGGCAGAACACCGCCGAGATCTGGTTTCCGAACGTATTCCGGTCGTGCGCGCCGCGCATGCTGATCGGCACCAGGGCGCGGAGGTCTGGGCCGAGCGACTCGCCGCGCGCTTCCAGCCAGCGCCGCAGGGCTCCCGAGATCACCGAAAGGATGACGTCGTTCAGGGTGCCACCCAGCGCCCGGCGAATCTTGCGGATCTGCGGGAGGGGCATGTCGAACATCTCGAACCGCCGGTGCGGACCGATCGGACGGTTGAGCGCCGAGGCGGGCGCCATCCCCATCCCGGCGAGGCCCAGCAGCGGCTTCACCCCGCCCGCGATCTCGCGCAGCAGCTTGCGCGCGTCGTTGTTCGACTGGAGCGCCTCGCGCACCACCTGGATCGGGTTGGTGATCTGCTCCTTGAGCGAGACGGCGAGAAGCTCGGACGTCTTCGGCGCAGGGCGCGGCGTCCACTCGGCGGGCGCCGCGGGCGCGTCGGTGGACGGCTCGGTGTCGAGCAGCACGGTGGCGAGGTCGATCCCCGAGATGCCGTCCAGCATGCAATGGTGCGTCTTGGAGATCACCGCGAAACGGCCGTGATCCAGGCCCTCCACGAGCCACAGCTCCCAGAGCGGCTTGTCGCGGTCGAGCGCCTGGGAGAAGAGGCGGCCGGCGAGCCGCTTCAGGTCCTCGTCGCCGCCCGGCGCCGGCAGCGCCGTGTGCCGCACGTGGTACTCGAGGTCGAACTGCGACTCGTCGATCCAGACCGGCCGGCCCTGCTTGAAGGGCACGAACTGCACGCGCTGGCGGTAGCGCGGCACCTGGTCGAGCCGCGCCTCGATGAGCTGCAGGAAATCGCTGTAGGGCGGGGCCTTGCCTTCGAAGACCGCCACCGCCCCCACGTGCATGTGGGTGGCGCGGTCCTCCAGTTCGAGGAAGAGCGAATCCAGCGAGCTGAGCCGCTCGAACCAGGACGCCATGTGCACAGTTTGGCATAAATAGCCGCGGTGAGAAGCACAGCGCCGCCGAATACGGCGGCGACTGGTTGCACGGAGCGGCGAAAGACGCCATGTAGAGCGGCCTCATGGCCCAGACCTCCCACCCGATGACCCTCACCCAGAAGATCCTGGCCGCGCACGCGCGCAACCTGGCGCGGCCGTGGGTGCAGGCGGGCGACGTCTTGCAGGTCTCGGTCGACTGGACCATCGCGAGCGAGCTGGCGTGGAACGGGATGGACCGGACCTACGGCCTGCTCGGCCGGCCCAGGCTCCACGACAAGGAACGCTTCTTCCTGGCGGTGGACCACACGGTCGACCCCGTGACGCTGGCCACCGACAAGCGGGCGCAGAAGCTGGTGCAGCTCTCGCGCAAGTTCGCCGAGGAGAGCGGCATCCGGCACTTCTACGACGCGAACCAGACCATCCTGCACACCAAGTTCTACCGGGACCTGGTGCGGCCGAACGACGTGGTGCTGGGCGCGGACTCGCACACCTCCTCGCACGGCGGCCTGGGCGCGGTCTCCATCGGGCTGGGCGGCGCCGACATCGTCGTGGCCATGGTGCTTGGCACTTCCTGGATCGAAGTGCCGGAGGCGATCAGCATCGAGTATAGCGGGCAGCTCCCGTTCGGGTTCGGCGGCAAGGAAGTGATCCTGCGCACCCTGGCGCTCTTGGGGCGCAACACGGTCGCGATGGAGCGCTCGGTCGAGTATCGCGGGGACGGCGTCCGGCAGCTCTCCACCGATTCCCGCTTCGCCATCGCCAACATGACCGCCGAGTTCGGGGGGCTGAACGGCATCTTCGAGGCGGACGAGGTGACCGCGGCGTGGCTCGCCGGGCGCTCGGACGAGGACGACGCGTCGGCGGTGCAGCCGATGCGCGCCTTCCGGGCGGACGCGGAGGCGCCGTACGTGGCCCACTACCCGATCGCGCTCGACCGACTGGAGCCGCAGGTGGCCAAGCCCTTCTCGCCCGACAACGTGGTCGGGGTGAGCGCGGTGGCCGGGATGCCGCTCGACGGGCTGTTCATCGGCGCCTGCACCACCACCGAGGAAGAGCTGGTCCTGGGGGCCTTGGTGCTGGAGGCGGCGGAGAAGAAGACCAGCGGGAGGTCTCGCCGCGCGCCCCAACCCAAGCAGCTCGTCGTGCCGGGCGATCTGACCATCCAGGAGGACCTCCGGCGGGCGGGGCTGTGGGAGGTGTACGAGCGCAGCGGCTTCCGCGTCGGGCCGCCAGGCTGCTCGATGTGCCTGGGGGTCGCCTCGGAGAAGGCCGGCCGCGGCGAGAGGTGGCTCAGCTCGCAGAACCGCAACTATGAGAACCGGATGGGGGAGGGGTCGCTCGCGCACCTCGCCTCCGCGGCCACGGTGGCGGCGAGCGCGGCGGAGATGAAAGTGACCGATCCGCGCCCGCTGCTGGCGCTCGTCGATCAGGATCGCTACCGGCGCATCCTCGGCGAACGGAAGCCCCGGCGCACGCCGGAGGTGCAGGTGGTCGAGCCGGAAGCGCATCTGGCTCCTTCGGGCGCTACCGCGCAGCGGCCGGACTCCGGGAAGGCGGCGCGCGCGGCGAATCGCGCCGCGGTGCAGGGCGGAATGAAAGCGCGCATCCAGCGATTCGGCGACAACGTCGACACCGACGCGATCATCCCGGGCGAGTTCTGCCACCTGACCTCGCTCGCAGATCTGGGCGCGAAGGCGTTCCACTACGTCCGTCCCGAGTTCGTGCAGCGCGCCCGGGAGGGAGCGACGGTGATCGCCGCCGGCGAGGGATGGGGATCGGGCAGCTCGCGCGAGCAGGCGGTGCTCGCGCTCAAAGGCGCCGGCATCCAGGCCGTGGTGGCGAAGAGCTTCGCCTTCATCCATAAGCGCAACCTGGTCAACGAGGCGCTGCCCTTCCTGGTAGTGCGGGACGACTCGTTCTACGAAGTGGCCAAGGAGGGCGCGCAAATCGAGGTGGACTTCGCCCGCGGCCGGGTCCGCGTCGCCGGACAGGAGTTCCAGGCCGAGCAGCCCTCCCGCATCATCCAGGCCCTGGCGGGCGAGGGAGGCATCGTCCCGGCGATCCAGCACCACGGCACCACCGTGTTCGAGAAACTGACCGGGTGACCGAGGTGAGGTCCGACGATCTCCACACCCTGCCGAAGGACCTGCCCGTTCCGAGCGACGACGGAGCGGCGCGGCACCTGGCGCACATGATGGTGCCGCCCATCGCGCTCACCTCGACGCGGGGGCGCGAGGTGGTGCTGGCGGACGAATCGCAGCAGGCGCGCGTGGTCGTGTACGCCTATCCGCGCACGGGAGAGCCGGGAAAGGATCTCCCGCCCGGGTGGGACGCGATCCCCGGAGCGCGGGGATGCACGCCGCAGAGCTGCGCGTTCCGGGACCTGCACGCGGAGCTCTCACGGCTCGGCGCGCGCGTGTACGGCCTTTCGACGCAGACGACGGAGTACCAGCGCGAGATGGCGGAGCGGCTGCACTTGCCCTTCGAGGTGCTCAGCGACGCGGGGCTGCGCTTCCAGCGGGCGCTGAAGCTGCCCACCTTCGAGGTCGCGGGCATGATGCTGCTCAAGCGCCTCACCCTGGTGCTGTCCCGCGGCGAGGTGGAGCACGTGCTCTATCCGGTGTTCCCTCCCGACCAGAGCGCCCGGCAGGTCCTCGACTGGCTGCGCGCAAAGGTCTAGATCCGCCTCCATGGCATCCGCGAAGCAGAAGGCGGCGGCGCGCAGGAACATCAAGAAGGCAGCGTCCGCGGCGAGGCGCAAGAAGACCATCTCCAAGCTGCCGAAGAAGACCCGCACCGCGCTGGGGAAGCAGGCGAACAAGGTGAAGCGTCAGAAGCGCGGCCGGTAGCGCGGGCCGCGCGCGTGCTAGGTTGCGCGCGCATGGCCCAGCGGATCGCGGTCATCCCCGGAGACGGAATCGGACCCGAGGTCGCGCGGGTCGGCGTGCGGCTGCTCTCGCGGATGGCGGAGCTGCGCGGGCTGCCGCTGCAGTTCGACTGGTTCGACTTCGGCGCCGAGCGGTACCTGCTCGACGGCACCGTCCTGCCGGACGGGTTCATGGACACGCTGCGGAACGACTATGCGGCGGTGTACTTCGGCGCGGTGGGAGACCCGCGCGTGCCCGGCAACGAGCACGCGAAAGGGATCCTGCTGGCGATGCGCTTCGAGCTGGACCTCTACATCAACCTGCGGCCTTGCCAGCTGCTCGACGACCGGCTGAGCCCGCTCAAAGGCAAGGGACGCCGCGAGCTGGATTTCGTGGTGGTGCGGGAGAACACCGAAGGCCTCTACACGGGCACCGGCGGCACCTTCAAGAAGGGCACCCCCGACGAAATCGCGCAGGAAGTGGAGATCAACACGCGCAAGGGGGTGGAGCGGATCTGCGAGGCGGCGTTCGCCATCGCCGAGGCGAACGGGAAGAAGCGCGTGTGCATGGCGGACAAGGCCAACGTGCTGCTGCACGGCCACGGCCTCTGGCGCCGGGTCTTCGCGGAAGTCGCGACGCGCCACCCGCAAGTCCAAGCGAAGGCCATGTTCGTCGACGCGCTGGCCATGGACCTCGTGCGCCGGCCCGAGGTCTACGAGGTGATCGTCACCAACAACCTGTTCGGCGACATCCTGACCGACCTGGGGGCCGCCCTCACCGGTGGGCTGGGCATCGCCGCGAGCGGGAACATCCATCCGGGCCAGGTGTCGCTGTTCGAGCCGGTGCACGGCAGCGCGCCCGACATCGCGGGGCAAGGGAAGGCGAACCCGCTGGCGATGGCGCTGTCCGGCGCGCTGATGCTCGAGCACCTCGGTCACGACACCGAGGCGGGCCTCGTCGAGGAGGCCGTGCGCCAGCAGGTGGCTGAGGGCGCGCATACCCCTGACCTGGTCCCGATGCTCGGTGGCCCCGCTTCGACCACCGAGCACGTCGGGGAGGAGCTGCTCGCCCGCATCGAGGCTCTTGCTACGCGGCAGCCTGGGGCGCCGGCATCGGCTCGCCCGTGACTGAATGGTCACATGTCAACCCAGGCCGTGCGGCATCCGCCGGTCCCGGGCCGCACGGCTTCTTACGTCTCGGCTGTCGTCGGATCGATCACCGCGAGCACGCGCGCCACGCTGTTGGCCGGGAAGCTGCCCTGCCGCGCGTGCTCGCGCACGAGCTTCTCGTCGGGCGCCAGGTAGACGCAGTAGACCTTGTCCGCAGTGACGAAGCTCTGGATCCACTGGATCTGTGGCCCCAGATTGCGCAACACGCCGCACGACTTCTCCGAGATCCCCCGCAGCTCCGCGGCCGACAGCTTTCCAGCTCCCGGGATCTCTCGCTCGATGACGAACTTCGGCATGGATCACCCTTTTTTCCGACAGAGCCGGCACCCTAGCAGCTTCCGCGCGTTGGCGCCCTGCGGCTGGCCGTGGCACGTAAAGATTCAGAGCCGCTTGTAGAAGATCGCCGTCGGGCCCGGAACGCCGCCTTCGGGAAACAGCGCGTACTCCGGGATCTCGCCGACGCGGACGTAGCCGAGCCGCTGGTAGAGGTGATCGGCGGCGTGGCCAGCCATCGTGTCGAGGGTCAGGAGCGTCCGTCCGCGCCGCCGCGCCTCTCCCTCCACGGCATGGAGCAGGCTGGTCGCGATGCCCCGGCGCCGCCCGTCCCGGTGCACGAGGAGCTTGGCCAGCTCCGCGCGGTGCGGCTGATTCGGAGGCGTGTCGAGGATGAGCTGCACGGTCCCCATCAGCCGCGGACCCGCGAACGCGGCGAGCAGGAGGCGGCGCCCGGCGCGGACTTCGCCCGCCATCCGCTCGAAGAAGCCCCGCGCATCCTCGGCCGACAGCCCGGCGAGGAAGCTCACCGAGGCGCCGCCGGCGACCACGTCGAGGAGCACCTCGGCGAGCTCGGCGGCCCGCGCTTCGGCCTCGTCGGCGGACAGAACTCGAACCACGTCCGGAGCGTACGGCCTCCGCGTGTAGGTGTCGATGCGCTGTTCGATGCGCGGCACGGCGCCTGGCTTCCAGCGTGCCGAAGCGGGCCGCCGGCTCTACAATGCGAGTCTCGCCCCGGGAGCCAAACCGATGAAGCCGATCTCTGCCGATCTGGTGTTCCTCGCAGCGAAGCGCACTCCCTTCGGCACCTACGGCGGAGCGCTCAAGGACGTCTCCGCGACCGATCTGGCGGTGCACGCCGCCAAGGCCGCCGTGGCGCAATCGGGGGTCAAGCCGGAGGACGTGGACAACGTGGTGTTCGGCAACGTCATGCAGACCAGCGCCGACGCGATCTACCTGGCGCGCCACGTGGGGCTCAAGGCGGGATTGCCGCAGCACGTCCCCGCGCTGACCGTGAACCGGCTGTGCGGGTCGGGGTTCCAGGCGGTGGTGGACGCGGCCCTGGAGATGCTCGCCGGCTACTCGCAGTGCGCGCTGGTCGGCGGGACCGAGTCGATGTCGCAAGCGCCGCACGTCGCCCGGGGCCTGCGCTTCGGCGTGGGGTTTGGCAAGTCGCCGGCGCTCGCGGATGCCCTCTGGGAGGCCCTGACCGACAGCTACAACGGGCTTCCGATGGCGATGACGGCCGAGAACCTGGCCACCAAGTACGGCATCTCCCAGCGCGAGGTGGACGAGTACAGCGTCCTGTCCCAGAAGCGCTTCGCCGCCGCGCAGGAAGGCGGGCGCCTCGCGGAGGAGATCGCCCCGATGGATCTGCCCGGCAAGAAGGGCTCCGTGGTGCAGTTCGCGCGCGACGAGCACAACCGTCCCGAGACGACCGTAGAGGGCCTGGCGAAGCTGCCCAAGGTGTTCAAGAAGGACGGAGTCATCCACGCCGGCGCCGCGAGCGGCATCTGCGACGGCGCGGGCGCGCTGGTCCTGGCCACGCGAAACTTCGCCGAGAAGCGGGGGCTCAAGCCCCTCGGCCGCCTCCTCGGTTGGGGCATCAGCGGCTGCGATCCCTCGATCATGGGCATCGGGCCGGCGCCTGCCGTGCGCCGGGCCTTCGAGCGGCACGACGCGAAGCTGTCCGACTTCGATCTGTTCGAGGTCAACGAGGCCTTCGCCCCCCAGTACCTCGCCGTCGAGAAGGAGCTGGGGCTTCCGCGCGACCGTTCCAACGTGGACGGCGGGGCCATCGCGGTCGGTCATCCGCTCGCCGCCTCGGGCGCGCGCATCACCGCGCACCTCCTGTACGAGATGAGGCGGCGCGGAGCGAAGCGGGGAATCGGGTCCGCCTGCATCGGCGGCGGCCAGGGCATCGCGCTGCTCTTGGAGTCGGCGTAGGATCCGCCGCCGATGGCCGCGGAGCAGGACCTCTTCTTCGACTGGAACGCCGCGCACGCCGGGCCCGATCGTCTGGGCGAGGCGCTGGTGCTCGACGAGACGCTGCGCGACGGGATCCAGAGCCCCAGCGCGGTCGATCCGCGCATCGAGGAGAAGATCGAGATCCTGCACCTGCTCGACGAGCTGGGCGTGGTGCAGCTCGACCTGGGCCTGCCCGGGGCAGGTCCGCACCAGCGCGCGGCGGTGAAGCGGCTGGTGGAGGAGATCCGCGACGCCCGCTTGAAGATCCGCGCCAACGTCGCTTGCCGCACGGTGGTGAGCGACATCGCCCCCGCGGCCGAGGTGCAGCAGGAGACGGGGTTCCCGCTCGAGGTGTACGCGTTCATCGGCTCCTCGCCCATCCGCCAGTACGCAGAGGAGTGGGACCTCGCTTTCATCGAGAAGCAATCGGTGGAGGCGATCCGGTTCGCCGCGCGGCAGAACCTGGCCGTCACCTACGTGACCGAGGACACCACGCGGAGCAAGCCCGACGACCTCCGCCGGCTGTTCCTCTCCGCCATCGAGGCGGGCGCGCGCCGGCTCTGCCTCTGCGACACGGTGGGCCACGCCACGCCGGAAGGCGCGGCGGCGCTGGTCGAGTTCGCGCTGGAGGTCGTGCGCGAGTCGGGCGTGGAAGTGGGGCTCGACTGGCACGGCCACAACGACCGCGGGCTCGCGCTCGCCAACGCGCTGGCGGCGGGCGCTGCGGGCGCGACGCGGCTGCACGGCTGCGCGGCGGGGAGCGGCGAGCGCGTCGGGAACACGGCGGTCGACCAGCTGCTGGTGAACTTGAAGCTCCTCGGCCATCCGGTGTACGCCGCCCGCGACATGAGCAAGCTGGTGCGGTTCGTCGAGCTGGCGGCGCGGGTGACCGGCCATTCGCTCCCGGTGAACTACCCGGTGGCCGGCGCCGACGCGTTCCGCACCGCCACCGGGGTGCATGCGGCGGCGATCGTCAAGGCGCAGCGCAAGGGCAACCACTGGCTGGCGGACCGCATCTACTCGGGCGTGCCAGCCGGCGAGTTCGGCAAGGAGCAGCAGATCGAGGTCGGTCCGATGAGCGGGCTCTCCAACGTGAAGCACTGGCTCGCCCGCCACGAGATCCCCGCCGACGAGCTGCTCGCAAAGGCGATCCTCCACCGCGCGAAGGATTTCTCGCGCACCCTCACCGAGGCGGAGCTGCTGCAGCTCGTGCGCGAGCTGCGCTCCGAGGCCAGGTCATGAGCCCACCCGTCTTCACCGGAATGAAGATCTTCTCCACCACCCTGGCCCGGGACCGCGAGCAGATGGGCGAGACCATCACCCGCTGGCTCACGGACAACCCGCTGCTCGAGATCGTCGACAAGATCGTCACCCAGAGCTCGGACAAGGAATTCCACTGCTTGACCATCACGCTGTTCTACCGCGAGCGCCCGCGAAGCTGAGGAGTGAAGGTTCCCGCCATGTCTCCCCGATCCTCCATGCCGATGGGCAACTTGAGCTTGCCGCCGTTCACGCGAGGCGTGAAATGGCTGCTGGTCATCGCGGTCGCGGTCTCCATCGCCGTCCCGCTCGGAGGAGGGGCCGGCCAGGTGTTCGGGGCGCTGGTCGCGCTCAGCCCCGAGGCGGTGCTGCACGGCTACGTCTGGCAGCTCTTCACCTATACGTTCCTGCACCGCAGTCCCGAGTCGATCATCTTCGCCGTGCTCGGCCTGTGGCTTCTGGGCGGTTCGCTCGAATCGATGTGGGGAACCCGCCGATTCGTCACTTTCTACCTCGCGACCTCGGCCCTGGCGGCATTCGCGACGGTGCTGGTCGCGCTGGTGTGGCGATCGGTCGCTCTCCAGATCTACTCGGGAGATGCGCCGGTCCTGAATGCGCTCGCCGCCGCGTTCGCGGTCTCGCTCCCGGGCGCGACGATCTTCCTCATCATCCTCCCCATCCAGGCAAGGCTCCTCTTGCCCATCATCGCGGGCATCACGCTGCTCAGCATCATCTTCGCAGGGAGTGCCGCGCCCTTCCTTCCGCACGCATTCGGGATCGGCGCGGGCGTGCTGCTCGCGGGCGGCGTGCGGACCCCGCGGCAGCTCTGGCTCCGTGTGCGGGTGTGGTGGATCGATCGCCGGCTGCGCAGCCGGCGGCTGCGCGTCGTTCGCGGCGAGGACGAGCCGGGCCGAGGCCGCAGCGGATCCGACAAGTACTTGCACTGACCTCCGCTACAGCTCGGTCAGATGGGCGACCGCGGCGCGGGCTACGTAGATGCGCTTGGTGTTGGTCTTGTGCGCGTCCAGCGGCACGAGAAAGAAGCCTCGGGGTCCTTCCTCGCCGACGCGGTGGCCCTCGATGCTGCGGCCGTCGGAGAAGGTGACGCGCAGCTTTCCGCCATCGGGAACGGTGGGCGGCTCGCCGGGCGCCAGCATGAAGAAGATCGCTTTCACCTCGCCGTGAGGCAAAAGCTCGGTCGAGCCGCCGCCCTGCGGCTGCAGCGCGAACTGCGACCTGGACAAGTCTAGATCGGTGACGCTTCCGCGGCGGGTCCGGCCGGCGCGCGTGTGGATCGCGACGCGGTGCTCGCCCACCACGACCGTGCCCGCGGGGCGTCCCCGGCCGGATGCCATCGGCGGAGCATCCGCGTCCACGGGCGCCGGGAGATCGGGGTGATCGTGCGGGTTGAGCAGCACCACGGATTCCCCGTCGGCGACCGGCTGGAACGTCGGATCCATGATCGGCTGGAGCGCGGGATCGAGGTCCCCGGGGGGATGCAGGAAGGAGATGGGCTCGGCAGGCGCGTCGTTCGCCGCCTCTTCGACGGGGCGGAGCAAGCTGCTTGCGTCGCCCCCGTCCACCGGCCGCAGGAGCATCGTCGCCTCCTCGTCGGCGACGGCGTGCGGCGCGGGCCATTCCTGCGTGGGAGCCGCCGCCGGGGCCTCGGACCAATGCTCCGAGGTGGGTGCGGGACCCGCGGAAGCATCCCAGTCGCCGGCAGGCTGTGCGGGAGCTGCCCACGCCGACGATTCCTTGGACTCCTGCCACGCCTCGGGCTCGCTGGCCGGCGCCGCCGCGGACTCCGCCGCTGGAGTTATCGGCGCGAATCCGGCGTCGTGCGCGTGCGGAGTCCAGGCAGGCTCGGCCGCTGGTGGTACCGAGGGAGCCTCCATCGCCCAGCTCTGCTGGTCCGGTGCAGCGGGCGGGTCCACCGGCGTTTCGCTCGGCGGCGCCGCCTGAGCAGGAGGTGCGCCGAGGCGCGCGGGCAATGGCAGTCCGTGGGCGTGGGCCGGCCCAGGCAGGCCTTCCGACCAGTCGCCGGCCAGCGGGTCGGCCCTGGTCGCGGCGCTCGGCGAGTCAGGTGAGGGGGGCGCCTGCTCGGGCAGGGGCTCTGCTCGGACGTCGGACATGCGTGTGCGCGCTCCCGTTCGCAATCCAGCATAGCAGACAGACCAGCGCCTCCAGCCAGATTCCGGCGCCACGCTCCTCTTGGGGGAGCATGTGGGATGAGGCTTTCGCTGGAGGATTTACACACATCCACCCAGGCGTTAGACCTGCGCGATGCCCTCTCTCGTCCGGATCGGTGGAAAGCGCTCCGCCGCGCGGCCGCAAAGGCCTGGCGCCGAGGCGTTCCTGCCCACCAGCCTGGCCGAGGCACGCGCCCGCGGATGGGATCAGCTCGACGTGGTGCTGGTGAACGGGGACGCGTACGTCGACCATCCCACCTTCGGGGTGCCGCTCATCGGGCGCGTGCTTGCGGCGCGAGGGTTCAAGGTCGGGATCATCTCCCAGCCTCGCTGGGACGAAGCGGGCTTCGCCGAGGATTTCGCGGCCTGCGGCCGGCCGCGCCTCTTCTTCGGCGTGTCGAGCGGCAACATGGACTCGATGGTCAACCACTACACGGCGGCGAAGAAGCGGCGCGCGAGCGATGCGTACACGCCCGGCGCCGCGCCCGGCCGGCGGCCCGACTACGCGACGGCCGTGTATGCGCGCCGCCTCAAGAAGGTGTTCCCCGACGTGCCGGTGGTGATCGGCGGAGTCGAGGGTTCCCTGCGGCGGCTCGCGCACTACGACTACTGGAGCGACCGCGTTCGCCACTCGATCCTGGCCGATTGCCCGGCCGATCTCCTCGTGTACGGGATGGGCGAGGTGCCGCTCTTGGAGATCGCCCGCCGGCTGGCCTCGGGAGAGGACATCTGCGGCTTGACCGACGTGCGCGGCACCGCGGTCCGCTTCCGCGACGACCCGGAGCAGTCCTGGCGCGCGCTCGCCGGCGAGCGCGACCGCGAGGAGATCCGTCTCCCGAGCTACGAGGAGATCTGCGCCGACAAGAAGGTCTACGCGGAATTCTCGCGGCTCTACCATCTCGAGCACAACCCGGACAACGCGCGCATCCTCGTGCAGAAGCACGGCGGCCAGCTCGTCTACGTGAACCCGCCCGCGCAGCCGCCCACCACCGAGATGGTCGACTGGGAGTACGAGCTGCCCTTCACGCGGCTGCCCCATCCCATGTACGGCGAGGCGAAGATCCCGGCCTGGGAGCAGATCCGCTTCAGCGTGACCATCATGCGCGGCTGCGCCGCCGGGTGCGCGTTCTGCTGCATCACCGAGCACCAGGGGCGCGACGTGGTCTCCCGCAGCGAGGAGAGCGTGCTGCGCGAGATCGAGTCGCTCAAGGAAGACCCGGGCTGGACGGGCGTCGTCTCCGACATCGGCGG
>WNFL01250272.1_pt1 | contig 48712 bp, 43 predicted proteins | sample 5400361 | NCBI WGS metagenome assembly WNFL01 (sample SAMN13153351, study PRJNA577476) | soil metagenome | isolation source: 40 cm soil on Douglas fir-dominated hillslope | place: USA:California | collected 2013-09-17 | reverse complement strand
CGTCCCGAGAACCGGGACCCAAGATCGTCCAGCCCCTGGCGTGGCCACAGGAACAGGAGCGACGGGACGAGGACCGCGAGCCCCGCGAGCACGGCATAGGCCCGCGGACGAGCGCCGATCGCCCGGGCCGCGGAGCGCGCCAGGATCGACGCCACCGCGCCGAGCCGGTCCAGCACGCCGAGAATACGCGCCACGCCGGCGCCGGCCGCCTGGCCGACGGCTCGTGCGGGCCCCCGCAGCGCGACGATCATCGACGAGCACAGCCGGATCACCGCGCGGGGAACGCGCCTGATCACGAGCCGCGCGCGGCCGACCACGTGACCGGCGGCTCGAAACGAGGGCGTGATGAGCGAGGGCATGCGCCGCCCCACCTGGGCGACCGCGGCCCCGGTGGTCTCGGTCAGCGTCATCCCCGCCCGCGTGGACGCGGTCAGCGAGGTCGACGCGAGCACGCCGAGCCGGCTCACCAGGCCGAGGGCCCGCGTCGCGCCGGCGGCGACCGCCTCACGCACGCCTCGCGCGGTCCCCTGGGCGGCGATCGCCAGCGGCGAGCGAAGCCCCGTCAGCAGAACCGGTACGCGCGCGATCACGAGGCGGGTGCGCTCGATCGAGATCGCGACGGGTCGAGCCGAAGGTGCCACGAGCATCGGCACCTGCCGGGCCGTCGAGATGACCAGCGCCCGCGAGCGCTCGATCAGCTTCGCCCCGGGCCGGTGGGACGGTTCGACCCGCTGGGAGCTGATCGCCAGCTCGAGAGACTCCCGTTGCTTCTGGCAGGCCGGGCAGCCGGCTACATGAGCGTGCACGAGGGCCCACTCGGTCAAGCTGACCCCGCGCGGAGGGCCTGCGAGCGCCTCCTGGACTTCGTAGCAATCGATGCTCGGTGCCTGATCGAGATCAGGCGGCGAGCTGGTCGGCCCTGTCATCTGGGCTTCCCTCCCCCCTGCTTCGCCGCTCAGCCCTCTTCGTCAGTCGGCGTAGGGCCTGTACCTTATCACTCCTGGCCCGTGTCTGCTCGGGCAAGACATTCAGGGTGGAAGGTTTTACCGGGCATGGTCTTCACCGCCCGGCCGGGTTGAGAGGGCCAATCCTGCGCGTTCCGCGGCGGTGACGCGCCCCGGGAGGCGGGCACACGCTTTGCTCTTGACCGCGGCCATGAGCGCCGCGGACACCGACGACTACGCGGGCGATCAGCCGCAGGGGCCCGGGCCGGACGACGAGCAGCGGATCAAGCGTCCGACGCGCCGGCGCCCTCGGCAGCCCGCGCGCCAGTAGCAGGTCGTCCGGTTACTTCCGCTGCTGGTTGCTGGACAGCGCGGCCGCCACGCCGAGGCCGATGTAGAGGCTTCCCGAGATCCAGCGCTCGCTGGCCAGGAAGCGCGGGCTGCCGCGGAGCCACGAGGCGGCGGAGCCGGCCCCGATCGCGTAGAGCGAGTCGGTGATCGCGCCCAGCAGCACGAACACCACGCCCAGCGCCACGATCTGCTCGCCCACGTGCCCGCGCGAGATCGTCACGAACTGGGGCAGGAAGGCCAGGAAGAAGAGCCCGGTCTTCGGGTTGAGCACGTTGACGATCACGCCGTCGAGGAAGGTGCGGCGCAGGCGCGCGGGCTCGCCCGGCGCAGCCGCGACCAGCGGGGTGCGATCGAGCAGCCGCCGCACGCCGATGAAGATGAGGTAGGCCGCGCCCAGGTACTTCACCACGCTGAACGCGGTGGCGGAGGCGGCGAGCACCGCGGAGATGCCGGCGGCGGCCGCGAAGATGTGGGCCAACGTGCCCACGTGCACGCCCGCCACCGAGACCAGGCCCGCGCGCCGGCCCTGATCAATGCTCCGCGTGACGATGTAGAGCACCGCGGGGCCGGGGGTCAACAGTAGCGCCAGCGCCGCGATCATGAAGAGGCCGAGGCTCGACCACTCCGGCACGACCAGCATCAGCAGCACCCTCCCCGGATCGGGCCGCCCGCGGGCAACGCGCGGTCCGGCTCCCAGCCCCACGCGCGCGGGCCCCAGTCGGGGGTGAACACGCGCCCCTTCTTGACGGTCACGAACGGAACCACCGCGCGGTCCACCCGGAGGCCGGCGCCGAGGACATCGTAGACCATCCAGTCGCCCGGCCGGATGTCGAGCACCGAGATATCGGCCTGCCGGCCCACCGCGAGGCTGCCCAGGCGGTCGTCCACGCCGGCCGCCTTCGCGGGATTGGCGGTGCACATCGTGACCACCTGCGGCAGCGTGAAGCCCAGGCCCAGGAAGCGCGTCATCATCTCGGTCATGCTGTGCACGGTCATGACACGGCCGGGCACGGTGAGATCGGTGCTGATGCAGTGCGGGAGCACCCCCTGCTCGATCACCCGCTTGCCCACGTCGAAGCTGAAGTTCATGCGCCCATGGGCGGTGTCGAACCACACCCCGCGGTCGGCCGCCTCTCGCACCTCGGGCACCAGCTTGCCGTTGGCGTCGAGCACGCCGCCCGGGTTGGCGGTGAAGTAGTGCGTGAGGATGTCGCCCTTCTCGAGGATCGGCAGCAGCGACCGGATCACCTTCGGGTCGTAGCGCTTCTCGGTGTCGCCGATGTGGACCATCAGCTTGACCCCGCTCTCCTTCGCGGCCCGCTTGGCCAGCTTCGGCATCTCCATGCCCATGATCTCGAGCGCGGGCGAGACCATGCGCGCCTTGATCCCGCGGATGAGGTGCCGGTGCTGATCCACGACCTTCAGGGTGTCGTCGAGGTTGATGCTGCTCTCCGCGATGATGTCGGGCATCGTGGCGAGCCCGGTCTGGCAGATGTGGAGGAACGGGATCACCTCGGTGTGGCAGTGGGGCAGGATGTGGCGCGGGAACCCCGCGAAGGTGGCGGCCCCCGCGCTGCCCGCGTCCACGATCGTGGTGACGCCCGCGTACACGCCGCCCAGGTCCGGGTTCACCCCGGTGCGGCTGATGCCCTCGAAGACGTGGGCGTGCAGGTCGATCAGCCCGGGCACCACCGTCCGCCCGCGCACGTCGATGGTGCGCGCGGCCTCGGTCTCCGCGATGTCCGGCGCGATGCGGGCGATGGCGCCCCCCTGCACCGCCACGTCCTGCGTGCCGTCGAGCTTCGAGGAAGGATCGAGCACGGTGCCGCCCTTGAGCAGAAGGTCGTACATGGGGTCTCCGGTCGGTTCAGCGGGTGAAGTGATCCCAGAAGCGCGCGCCCGCGGCCACCGAGAGCGCCACGTCGTCCGCCAGCAGGTAGCCCTCGCGGGCCAGCCCCTCCGCGGCCTGCCGCACGCGGTCGAGATACTCGGCACGCGATGCGTAACGCTCCGCGACGGACAAGCGAGGATCGCCCGTTGCCTCACGCTCGGCGCGATTCCGCGCCATCGGAACAGTCGCGCCCGCAAAGACCAGCAGCTGCTCGGCGCCGCCGATGTCGGGATGCCGCAGGTTCCAGCCGGTGTGAGCGGCCAGCGGCACCGCGATCTCGGGCAGGACGATGCCCCCGATCTCGTTGCCATCGCCGTCCACCGCGGAGACGAGGGAGCCGAACGGCTTGCCCGGCGTGGGCGGGAGCGCGCTCCAGTCGAGGCGGCGCGGCCGCGGGTTGTGCCGCGGGTAGCGGGCGGCCGGGATCCGCGCGAAGGCGGAGGCGAGGCGATCGGGCGGTACCGCGGTGCCGTCGGCCAGCCGCGGGTGGCGGCTCGGTGGCGGCTCGATCCCGTCCACCACCCAGCGGTCCAGGCTCACCAGGCAGGCGCGCAGCAGCACCGAGTAGTCGGCCACCCCGCGCAGGTGCTGCGAGCGCTCGACCGGCGCGGTGGGATCGGCGGGCGCGAGCTGCGAGTCGGTGGGCGGCCAGATGCCGAGACCGTGCTCCGTCCCCGCGAAGTGGTACACGCGCGTGTAGGGCCCGGGCGCCACGTCGCGCGTGCCGTCGGGATCGGTGTGGATCAGCGAGGCGTCGCCCCGGTGGTACTCGGCCGACGTGTTCGTGTAGTACACGCGCAGGCGGCTGCCGCGGGCGTCGAGTCGCGCGTGCAGCGCGTCCTTGGCCCCGGTCTCGGGGTCCGCGGTCGGCTGATCGGTGAACGGGAAGAGATGCGACATCATGTTGTTGCGGTCCTTGGAGTGCTGGCCGAACCGCTGGTTGAACTCGCCGCGCATGCCGCCCGGCACGTTGGCGATGACGCCGTCGAGCGCCTCGCGGCCCTGCTCGTCGAGGTTGAGATCCTCGTAGATCAGCGTGCGCAGGAGCCGCCCGGTCTGCGAGCGCCCGTAGCCGTAGGCCCAGCGGAGCCGGCCCGGCGCGGGATTGCCCGCCTCGGCGCCCCCGTGCTTCAGCCAGGCGACGCTGTCCCGCAGCGCGACCATGGCGAGGCCCTGCACCGGCGCGCCCTCCGCGGTGTAGGTGATCTGGTACAGCCGCCCCTTCTCGAAGCCGCCGTCGAGATGGATGTGGCCGGGGTCGGGCACCGCGCGGCCGCCCTCCACCCGGGCGAAGCGCCAGCGCGCGCGCGGGATCGTGGTGACGGGCCCGTCCGGCTGATCGCGCACGGTGAGGAGCGCGCCCGGCTCCTCGACGTCCGCGGCCGGGTACGGCACGTGGCCGCGGTCGGAGAGCAGGAAGTCGGCCACCGGACCCGTGGACTGCACCTGCGTGTAGACCTGCCCGCGCAGTGGCCGGCCCTGCGCGTCGCGCGCCTCGGGCGTGCGCATGCCGATGAGCCCGGGCACCCGCGGCAGGTCGCCCTGCCAGCCGCAGGAGATCACCACCCAGCCGCGCGTCATGAGGAAACCGTCGCCGGTATCCACCAGCGGGTTGGGATCCGACCCGGGGCCGAAGGCGGGCCGCGTGGCCCGGTTGAAGTTCGGCACCGCCACCGTGTTGCCGCGGTTGACCACGTCGAGGAGGACGCGCCCGCTGCACCGCGCGCGGTCCACCGGCAGCAGGATGGAGACGTCCGCGTCCCACGTGACACGCCCCTGGGCGTCGCGGGGGGCCAGCTCCACGTCGGTGACGCGGCGATTGGCCGCGTGGAGCGGGTCGATCGCGAAGTGGAGCCGCCCCTTCAGCTCTTCATAGCCGGGGAAGGTGGCGACCGGGCGGCGCAGCGTGATCTCGAATCGCGTGACCGGCATGGGGTGACCTCGCGGGGACGGGCTAGAGGCCGAGCGCGCCGAGGCGCTCCGGCGTCGGCACCCCGTCGCCGTCCCAGCCGCGCAGGGCATAGTAGCGATCGAGCATGAGGCCCAGCTCCTCGGGCGGGCAGTACGCGCCCGCGGAGGGGCCCTCGGGAATGGGCTCGTGCATCACGCGCCAGGGCAGCGCGTCGTCCTTCCGGCGCACGCCCTCGCGCACGTTGAAGAGCCGCTCCAGGTTGATGACGCGCTCCCCCACCCGCTCGAGCTCCTCGACGGTGACGTCGAAGCCGGTGACCGCGCTGACCATCCGCGCGTAGGGCTCCTCGATGTAGACCCCGAAGCCGCGCTCGGAGGTGAAACGGCAGAGCACGAGCGAGTCGTCGAGCGCGGTGAAGTGCTGGCTGCGCACCGCGAACTCCGGCTTCCCCTCGGGACTCCGGCGATCGTAGTTCTGGGCGTACTGGGGCGTGGGGCGCGTGTCGTGGTGGCTGCCCCCGCGGGTGGCGGTCGCATAGCCGATCGACATGCCCTTGAGTGCGCGCGCCGAGTGGGCGGGCAGCTCGAGCCGCTTGACCGCGTAGACCAGGCGGGTGGCCTCGGCATTCACCGACTCGGCGAGGCGCCAGCCACCCTCGGCGAGCCGGTCGCCGAACCCCTCGCGGGCCGCGGTCATCTCGATCAGGCGCAGCATGCCGCGCCAGTCACCCCAGCCGAAGGGCAGCCCGATCTCCGCCTCGCTGAGCCAGCCGCGCTCGATCGCCTCGCACACGAAGGCCAGGGTGACGCCCATGCTGATGGTGTCGAGCCCGAGCAGATCGCAGAGATCGTTGGCCCGCGCGAGCGAGGCCGCGTGCCCGTTGCCGAGCATGGAGCCGAACGCGAAGATCGTCTCGTACTCCGGCATCTTCGCCTTGAGGCCGGCGAGCTCCCCCTCGCGGATCGCGTACTGCTTGCCGCACGCCACCGGGCACTTGAGGCACGTCGTGTCCTTGTCGTGGAAGTGCGCGTGCATCTCCTCGCCGGAGATCGCCATCGCGTCCGCGAAGACTTCCTGGCGCAGGTTGTAGGAGCCGAGCGCGCCCAGGGTGTTGATCGGCTTCACCAGGAACGACGTCCCGTAGGTGGCGAGCGCCTTGGTGCCGGTCTTGAGCGGCTCGCGCTGCTGCTCGAGGAGGGCCTTGAGCGCGCCCGCGTCGGCCACCTCGGTCTTGCGCGTGCCCGCGACCACCACCGCCTTGACCCGCTTGCTCCCCAGCACCGCGGCGAGGCCGCCGCGGCCCGCGAAGGCCTCGCGGTTCTTCCAGTAGGTGCCCATCGCCGCGAAGCGCACGAGGTTCTCGCCGCCGGGCCCGATGGCCATCGCGTCCACGTCGCCGCCCTCCGCCTCGTGGATGGCCTGCACGGTGTCGCGGGTGGTCTTCCCCCAGAGCCCGCGCGCCGCCTTGAGCTCGACGCCCGCCTCGGTGACCTTGACGTAGACCGGCTCGGCCGCACGCCCGGTGATCACGATGGCGTCGAAGCCGGTGCGCTTCAGGGTGGCGGGCCAGCGGCCGCCGAAGGTCGAATCGAAGAAGAGGCCGGTGAGCGGCGACTTGCCCGCGACGCAGGCGCGACTGTTGCCGGGCACCGTGGTGTCGGTGACCGGGCCCACCGCGAAGATCACCGCGTTGGCGGGATCGTAGGCGTCCACCCCCGCCGGCACGTGATCCAGCAGGAGCCGAGCCGCGAACCCGTTACCGCCCAGCAGGCTTCGCGCCAGCTCCGGGGAGACCGATTCCACACGGCTGCGGCCGTCGGTGACGTCCACGAACAGGATCCGGCCGCCGTAGCCCCGCATGGGCGCCCATTTTAGAGAGATTGAGGCCCGGTTACAATGAGGGGTGTGGACGATCTGCTCGCGGCCGCCCTCCGCCAGATGACCGTGCTCGACGAGACCGGCACCGGGGTGTCGCTGGGCGGCTTCTGGGTCAAGCGGCCCGTCGTGCTGGCCTTCGTCCGTCACCTGGGCTGCATCTTCTGCCGCCAGCAGATCGCGAGACTATCGAAGCGGCTGCCCGAGATCGAGCGGCGCGGCGGCACGCTCGTGGTGGTGGGGCCCGCGAAGCCGGAGCACATCAAGGGCTTCCGCGAGAGCACGGGTTACCAGGGCGCGCTCTTCGTGGACCCGGCGCTGCGGGCGTTCCGGACCGCCGGCCTCGTGCACGGGTGGGCCAGCACCTATCACCCGCTCTCGCTGCTGAAGGGCATCGGGGCGTTGGCGCGGGGCTTCCGCCAGGTGGGCCGGCACGGCGACGTGATGCAGCAGGGCGGCACCTTCGTGCTGGGGCCGGGAGACCGCGTGCGCTACGAGTGGCGCGATCGCTACGCGGGGGACCACGCGGACCTGGACGACGTGGTGGAGGCGCTCCCCCCAGGATGAGGGAGTTCTAGCTGGCGCCGAGGGCGCGGAGGCCGCGGCGGGCCGCCTCGGCCAGGTCGGGCTCCACGCCGCTCATCGCGAGCAGCTTGCGGTACACGATCACCGCCGCGTCGTTCTGCTTGAGCGCCGCGAAGGCCTGGCCGGCCCCGACCAGCGCGCGGCGCGCCCACGGCGAATCGGCGGTGAGGTAGGCCGCGGTCATGTACATGTCCGCGGCTTCCTGCGCCTTACCGGTCGCGCGGTATCCCTCGCCGAGCCGGTAGGCGGCCTCGGAGGCCACCGCGCCGTCGCCCGCGTCGAGGGCCTGCTCGAACCGCCCGCGCGCCTCGTCCCACTTGCCGTCGGCCACCAGCAGGCGCCCCTGGCCCAGCAGGCCGAAGGCCTTCTCCTTCGGGCTGCCCGCCGCGGCGGCCGCGCGCGCGTAGGTGTCGAGCGCCGCGGCGCGATCGCCGGTGGCCTCCTGCGCCTCCGCCATCAGCATGGTCGCGCGCGGCGACGCGGGCGGCGTGGCCGCGCCCCCCGGGGCGGGCTCGAGCGCGCGACGCGCCTCCGCGGCGGCGCCAGTGCGCAGCAGGGCCTCCGCGTAGTCGAGCCGGCTGGCGCCGGTGGTGGCGCTGCCCGGGAACCGCTCGCCGAGCTTGGCGTACACTTCGCGCGAGAGCGCCCACTGCTCGCCCTGGCCCGCCGCCGACGCGAGCCCGGTCAGCGCGGCCTGGGTGCCCTCGTAGCGCGGGAACTGGTCGGCAAGCCGCAGCGTGAGCGCCTTGGCCTCCGGCCAGCGCTTCTCCTCCGCGGCCACCGCGGCCAGGCCGTGCAGCAGGCGTGGCGTGATGATCGGATCCACCGCGCCCGCGACGAGCGGGGTGGCGGCCTGCTTGAACTCGTCGAGCCGGCGCTGGTTGAAGAGCACCGCGGCGAGACCGTAGCTCGCGGCGGCCGAGACCGGCCCGGCGCCCGCGTCGCGCGCGGCCACGAAGTCGCGGACCGCCGCGTCCCACTGCTGGCGCGCGAAGTCCGCGGTCCCCATCCCGAGTTGCGCCACGCCGGTCTCGCCCAGGCCCAGCGCGGCCTGGAAGTCGCGCTCGGCGTCGGCGGGCTTGCCGGTGGCCAGGAGCGCGGCGCCGCGGGTGACGCGCGCGCGCGCCACGTAGGGCGAGACCGCGCCGCGCTGCACCAGGCGGCCCAGCTCGGGCAGCGCGTCGGCGGCGCGACCACCGCGCACCGCGAGGATGGCGCGATTCAGCACCGCCACCTCCGCGTAGGGACTGTTCGGATAGCGGTCCACCACCTGGTCCAGCAGGCTCTGCGCGCCCGCGAAGTCGCCCGCGCGGCCGGCCAGCTCCCCCGCGAGCACGAGCGCCTCGGGCGCGCGCGGGTCGCTCTGCGCCTGCTGGGCGTAGCGCGTCCAGCGCTGGCGCGCCGCCTCGGGCTTGCCGCCCTGGAGCTCGGCCCAGCCCATCGCGAAGCTCGCCATCGGCGCTTGCGGGTAGCTCGGGTACGCCGACAGGAACCCGCCGTACGAGGCGGCCGCCTGCCCGTAGTCTCGCGCCCAGTAGGCGGCCTCGCCGGCCAGCACGAGCGCGGCCGCGCGCATCTCGGCGGGCGCCGCGGTGTCGGCCTGGAGTTTGCGCGCGCCGTCGCGCGCCTTGGCGAACTCGCGCGTGTCGAAATCGATCTGGGCCAGGCGCAGCGCCGCGTAGGCGGCCAGCGCGGGCGAGCCGGGGGTCGACCGGACGAGCTCGAAGCGGTCCCGCGCCTCGCCGACCTGGCCGCCCGCGCGGCTCGCCTCCGCGCTCAGCGCGAGGACGTACGAGCGCGTGGCCGGATCGAGGGTCCGCGCGAGCAGCTCGTCGTTGATCTCGCGCGCCTCGTCGAAGCGGCCCTTCTCGGTGGCCCAGCGGCTGATCAGCAGCCGCACCGGCACCACCAGGGGGCCGGTCCGGTCCGTCGCTTCGAGCTTCTTGGCCTCCTCGCGCGCGGCGGGATAGTCGTCGAGGTCGAGCAGCGCCTGCACGAGCCCGGCGCGGGCCCACGCGGCCTCCTTCGATTGCGGGTAGGCCGAGAGCAGCCCGCGATAGGCCTTCGCCGCCTCGAGCGGCTGGCCGGCGGCCCGGTTCCACCATCCCAGGCGCAGGAGCCCGCTGTCGATCAGCACCTGCGGCCCGCCGGAGACGAAGGTCTGCAGGCGCTGGACCGCGCCCGCGGGATCGCCCAGCCGGCCGAGCGTGTCGCCGAGCCAGAAGGTACCTTCCCACGCGACCGCCCGCGGCGCGCTCTGGTTGAGGAGGCCGACCCAGGTGTCGCGCGCCTCCGGGTAGCGCTTGAGCCCGTAGAGCGCGAGGCCGCGACCGTGGCGCGCGTAGGAGATGATGGCGGGCGGCGCGCCCACCTTCAGCAGGGTGTCGAAGTAGGTGAGCGCGCGGTCCGGCTTGTTGAGATCGAGGGACACCCAGCCGAGCTGGTGCGCGGCGTAGAGGCCGAGCTCACCGCGCGGATCGTCCTGCTGCACCTGCAGCATCAGGCGCTCCACCTCGGCCGGCTTGTTGAGCCGCAGCATCGTCTCGCCGAGCCAGTAGCGCGCCTCACGGATCTGCGTGCGCTCGGTGGCGAACTGCGCGGCCTTCTCGAGCACCGCGCGGGCTTCCTCGAGCTCGTTGCGCTGGTAGCGGGCGCGCCCGCACTCGATCAGCTCGGAGGCCACGCCGAGGAGGTTGCCCACCGGGTTGCAGGCCAGGAAGCGCGGCGGGGGCAGCGGAGCCACCGGACGCTCGCCCAGGTGGCCCACCATCGGAGCCGGCGGCAGCTCGGGCATCCCCTGCGGCGCGGGCGGCAGTGGCACCGCGGGCAACGGCACCGGCGGCTTGTCGAGCGCGGGGACCGCGAGGGGAACCAGCGCGCCCACGTCGGGCGCGGGCAGCATCAGGCTGATCTCGGCGCGCGCGGTGGCGCCACCCAGCAGGGCGAGCAGCGCGGCCACCAGGACGGCGCGCGGTCTGATCACTTCGTGCCTCCCGGCGGCGCCTTCTTGGGGGCGGTCTTCTCGGGCGCCGCCTTCTTGGGCGCGGCCTTGTCGGCCGGCGGGGCCTCGGACCGGGCCGCCGCGTTCACCGCGGCGAGCCGCTCCTTCGCCCAGGAGGCGAGGGTCTTGTCCGGGCTCTTGGTCGCGACCTCCTCGTAGAACTTCGCGGCCGGCCCGTACTGCCGCTGCTCCTCGTGGGCCAGGCCGGTGCCGGCCAACGCGCGGAACCGCATGGCGGGCTCGAGGGCCGGCGCTTCCGCGGCGGACTTGAAAGCGGTGATGGCGGTGGCGTGGCGGCGCTGCTTGAGCTCGCTCTCGCCCAGCAGCACGAAGGCCTCGCCGCGCACCGCGTCCTCCGGGCTGCGGGAAGCCGCGCGGGCCAGCGTGGACGCGTCCTTGTAGCTGTTCTTGGCGAACGCGGCCTGGGCCATCTCGAGCGAGACGCGGCCGCTCAGCGGGTGATCCGGGAAGTCCTTGCGCAGGCGCGCCCATGCGGTGTCGGCGTCGCGCGAATGCCCGAGCTTGCCGGCCACGAGGCCCGCGTCGTAGAGGCCCTCGGCGGTCGCGGGCGATTGCGACACGAGCACCTTGTACTCCTCGGCGAGCTCGTTCTTCTTCCCCTGGCGCACGAGCGTGTCCACGATGTTGCGCCGCGCCGCCGGGGCGAGCTCGTGATTGGGATAGGCCTTGGCGAAGGCGCGCAGCTCGGCCACGCCCTCGTCGCCCTGGCCGCCCGCGATCAGCGCCTGCCCGAGCGTGTAGCGCGCCTCGGGCAGCAGCCGGTGGTCGGTGTACCGGGCCACGAAGCCGCGCAGGAGCCCCACCGCCTCATCGGCCCGCTTGAGCTCGAGCAGGGTGCGGGCCAGATAGAAGGTGGCGGACGAGGCGTTGGCATGCTCGGGATAGTTCGAGAGAATGCGCCGGAATTCGGTGACCGCCTGGTCGCGCCGCTTGAGCTCCAGGTTCACCCAGGCCAGCCCGTAGACCGCGTCGGGAGCGCTGGGCGAGTTCGGGCTCTCCGCGAGGATCCGGTCGTAGATGGCGCGCGCCTCCGGAAAGCGCTTCATGCGGAAGAGCGTCTCGCCCTCCCAGAAGCGGGCCTCCTCGGGCCGGCCGGGCGGGGGCGAGAAGGTCTGGGCCTGCCGGAACGCCTGCAGCGCGGCCTCGTGCTGTCCCTGGGCGAGCCGCACCTTGCCGAGCAGCAGGGTCGCGTCGGGGATGCGCCCGTCGGTCGGGTACCGGTCGACCAGGCGCTCGAGCATGCGGCGCGAGACCCCGTAGAGGCCGTCCTGGAAGGCCCGGTCGCCGACGGTCCACAGCCGCTCCGGCTCTCCGACCGCGAGCGCGAGCGACGGCCAGGCCACCAGCACGCCGAGCGCCGATACAAAGACGCGTAGCGACGTAGGCTTCATGGCAATAAAGCCACGCTACCACGAAACCCAAGCCCTTACCGCATCCCGAGACCGAGGATCGACGCGGCGATCGCGAGCGTCCGGCTCTCGTCCTGACCGAACCCCTCGTCGCTACCCTCCCACAGGTCGAGCGAGACGGGCCCGCGCGCGGTCTGGATCGTCAGCCGGCCGCCGCCTTCGGGCAGGCGCAACCCCTTGACCCCGATCCGGGGGCTGGAGTCGTCGACGGCGAAGAGCGTGCCGGAGTTGAGCGCCAGGCGCGGCACCGGACGGGATCCGGCTCCGGCGGGCGCCGCCGCCAGAACGCGCCCGGACGCCTCCCGCAGGACGAGCCCACCGAGGTCGAACTCGGTCTTGACATCTTGAAGCAGGTCCGCGAGGGAGCGCCCACTGCGCGCGCGCGCCACCAGCCGGGTCAGGATGGCGAGCTCCCGGTCGGCGCGCCCCACCGCCTCCGAGAGTCGCTCCCGGCGCTGACCGAACGCAGCCGCGATGAACCCGCAGGCCGCCAGGGCGAAAAAGGCGATGACGTCGTCCGTCTTGCTGATCGCCAGCGTCAGATAGGGCTCGGTCAGGAAGAAGTTGAGACTCATGGCCGATACGAGCGCGGTGACGAGCGCGGGGCCACGGCCTCCCAGCTCGGCCACGATGATGGTGAAGGCCAGGAACACGAAGGCGAGATTCGACGCGGCCACCATCGCACGCAGCGGGATCAGCGCGATGCCCAGCACCATGGAGCCCAGCGCCCCCGTCACCATCCAGACCCGGATATCGTCGGCTCCCCTCATTGCTCCCCTCCCGTCGCGTCCTGTCTGACCTCGTGGCGGCCGCAGTCTAGCATCACGCGGTGGCTCCGGGCCGTCCATGTCGCCGAAACGCAGGCTCTTCAGGTGCTCTTGACGGCCACCGTCGCCGGTTTGACGCCATCTGATGGAGTGGCCGACCGAACCTGGCCGGCGAGGAGGACCGACATGAATCTCAAGGTGGGGCGCACGAGGAAGCCGCCGCGCAGGCTGTACATCACGTGGCGGAACGAGAGGACCAGGAGCTCGTTCACCGTTCTCGGTCCTGACGACCGTGAGCACGCGGGCTAGAAGAAGGAGTAGTAGAGCGCGCCGGTCAAGGTGTCCTGGGCGTGCGAGGTCGGCGTCAGCCCGTGGTTCTGGAGGCTGAAGGCGCGGCGGTTGGCCTCGTCGTAACGGAACTCGAGACGCCCCACCAGGCCGCGCCAGATCTTGTACTCGACGGTGGCGGTCAGGCTCACCAGGTCGACGTTGTGGCCGGCGACGACCGTCTCGCTGCTCCGCACTGCCTGCGGGTCGCTGAAGTACTCGGCGCGGAAGACGGTGCGGAGGGCCTTCGTCCAGTCGTAGGCCACGTAGCCGGCGACGCCGCCCCAGCGAGAGTTGTTGTCCTTCCGCGTCCCCAGCGCGACCAGCGCGGGGTCGTTCTCCTCTCCCGCGAAGTCGAAGTTCGCGGCGAGGGTCAGCTTGTCGACGCCGGTGTAGAGGATGGTGGTGTCCACGATCCACCGGTTGTTGACCCCGCCGTGCATCTGACTGCGGTTCTGCTCGGGACCGACGTGGAAGCTGGTGGTGATCGAGAACTTGTCGGACGGAGTGAAGGCGACCTGCCCGATGGCCCGGAGATAGCCGTTGTTGTTGTCGGCGCCGTCCCACCCATTGGTGAAGCCCAGGGTCACCGTGAGCCACTTGAAGAATGGATAGCTGGCGAGCGCTCCGGTGTGAGTATAGGGCGTGCCGAGGGTGTAGAGGAAATCGCGGGAGAAGTTCAGGTTCTTCGGGCTCTCATAGCCCTCGTAGCCGATGAGGGTCGCCCACTTCCCGGCCTTGAGGGTGAGGCCGTTGCCCACCGGGACCAGGAAGGACGCGTAGGCTTCCGGCAGGTCGAACTTCTCGGTGTTCCTGAAGAAGGGCGGCTGGTCGTCGCGGTCGCGAAAGATCCCGAGAGAATGGTTCTTCTGGGAATCGAGGCCGGCGGTGATCACGACCCCGTAGCCCAGGCGATAGCGCTCCGACGGGTCCTTCTTCACGCTGAGCTCGGCGACGTTGAACGTGTAGCCGTTGTCGTGGTCGTAGAACCGCAGCTCGTTGACGTCGCCGCGGCCGGCCGTTCTCAGGTTCCACACGAAGCTGTTCTCGATATAGCTGTACAGCATCAGCTCCTCGAGGTAGGTCTTGGTCCCGCCCTCCGGAGTCGCGGGCCGGCCGAGCAGGTCGGCCACCGACTGCTGGGCACGGGCGGCGCCGGGAGCCACCAGGACGATCATCACGAGACAGCCGAGCAGCGTTGCACGTCGAGTCCTCATGGCCGGCCTACTTTTCGTCGAGCGCGAGGTTCAGCGTGAGGACGTTCACGCGGGCCTCGCCGAGAAAGCCCAGGAAGCGGCCCTCGGTGTGCCGCTCGACGAGGACCCGCACCGAATCCGGCGAGAGCTTGCGCTCCCTTGCCACTCGAGACACCTGGTAAAGGGCGGCCGCCGGGCTGATGTGCGGATCGAGCCCGCTTCCCGAGGCGGTCACCAGGTCCACCGGAACCGGAGCGGTGTTGGCCGGATCCGCCGCCCGCAGCGCCTCCACGCGACCTTGTACCGCCTTGATCAGATCCGGGTTCGTGGTGCTCAGGTTAGACCCGGACGAAGACGCGGCATTGTAGCCGAACGGGCTCGTCGCCGAGGGGCGACCCCAGAAGTACTTCGGCTCGTCGAAGGACTGCCCGATGAGAGCCGAGCCCACCACCTTCCCGTCCTTGACGATCAGGCTGCCGTTCGCTTGGAAGGGAAAGACGAGCTGGGCGATGCCGGTCACCAGCAGCGGGTAGGCGACGCCGGTGATCAACGTGAAGAGGATCAGGGACATCAGGGCCGGTCGCAGATGAGCAAGCATCGCGGCTCCTCCACTCACACGAGCTTCAGGGCGACCAGGATCATGTCGATGATCTTGATGCCCGGGAAGGGAATCAGAAGGCCTCCGACGCCGTAGATCCACAGATTACGCCGTAGCACGGCGGCCGCCCCGAGCGAGCGGTACCGCACGCCCTTCAGCGCGAGCGGAATCAAGGCGATGATGATGAGCGCGTTGAAGATGACCGCCGAGAGGATCGCGCTCTCGGGGGTGGCCAGCCCCATGATATTGAGTGCCCCCAGGGCCGGGTAGGTGGTGGCGAAGGCGGCCGGGATGATCGCGAAGTACTTGGCCACGTCGTTGGCGATGCTGAACGTGGTGAGCGAGCCCCGGGTCATCAGCATCTGCTTGCCGGTCTCCACCACCTCGAGCAGTTTCGTCGGGTTGGAGTCGAGATCGATCATGTTGCCGGCTTCCTTGGCGGCCTGGGTCCCGGTGTTCATCGCCACCGCCACGTCGGCCTGCGCGAGGGCCGGCGCATCATTGGTGCCGTCTCCGGTCATGGCCACCAGCCGGCCCTCCCCTTGCACGTCCCGGATGAGCTTGAGCTTGGCCTCCGGAGTGGCCTGGGCCAGGAAATCGTCAACCCCCGCCTCCGCGCTGATGGCGGCCGCGGTCAGCGGGTTGTCGCCGGTGATCATGATGGTCTTGATGCCCATTCGGCGGAGCTGAGCGAAGCGCTCGCGGATCCCGCCCTTGACGATGTCCTTGAGCTGGATGGAGCCGAGCACCTTGGCTCCGTCGCAGACCACCAGCGGCGTGGCGCCCGCCTTGGCGATCGTGTCCACGCTCTGGCGGACCTCAGGCGGAAAGGTACCGCCCAGATTCTTCACGTGAGCTTCGATGGCATCGGACGCCCCCTTGCGGACCTGTCGGCCGTTGAGGTTGACGCCGCTCATACGTGTCTGGGCGGTGAAGGCCACAAACGTGGCGCCGAGTTTCTCGATCTCGCGCTCGCGGATCTGGTACTTCTCCTTGGCGAGCACGACGATGCTGCGGCCCTCCGGAGTCTCGTCGGCCAGCGACGCCAGCTGGGCCGCGTCGGCCAGCGACGACTCGGTGACACCGCTGGCGGGGAAGAAGGCGGTGGCCTGGCGATTGCCCAGGGTGATCGTGCCGGTCTTGTCGAGGAGCAGGACGTCCACGTCCCCCGCAGCCTCGACGGCGCGGCCGGACATGGCGATGACGTTCTTCTGGATCATCCGGTCCATCCCCGCGATGCCGATGGCGGACAGCAGGGCGCCGATCGTGGTCGGGATCAAGCAGACCAGCAGGGCCACCAGCACGGTGACCGTGACCGGGCTTCCCTGCCCGGCCGCCGCGACGCTGTAGAGGGAGAACGGCAGCAACGTCGCGGTGGCGAGCAGGAAGACGATCGTCAGGGCCGCGAGCAGGATGTCCAGCGCGATCTCGTTGGGGGTCTTCTGCCGCTTCGCGCCTTCGACCAACGCGATCATCCGGTCCAGGAAGGCCTCACCCGGATTGGCGGTGACCTCCACGATGATCCAGTCTGAGAGCACCTGGGTGCCGCCGGTGACCGAACTGCGGTCTCCACCCGCTTCCCGGATGACGGGCGCGCTCTCGCCGGTGATGGCCGCCTCGTTGACCGAGGCGATGCCCACCACGACCGTCCCGTCGGCAGGGATGAAGTCGCTGGCCTCCACCAGCACCAGGTCCCCCTTGCGCAAGGCCGAGGCGGAGACCGCCTCGAATCGAGCCATCCGCTCCGGACGCGGCACCCGCTTGGCCTGCAGATCCCGGCGCGCCTTTCGCAGCGAGGCGGCCTGGGCCTTCCCTCGGCCTTCGGCCATCGCCTCGGCGAAGTTGGCGAAGAGCACCGTGAACCAGAGCCACACCGAGACCCAGAAGATGAACCAGGCGGGGGCCTCTCCCTTGCCGAACAACGCCTGGACCCACAGCAGGCTCGTGAGGATGGACCCGACGTACACCACGAACATGACCGGGTTCCGCACCTGTCGCCAGAAGGTCAGCTTGCGGAAGGAATCGACGATCGCCTGCTTGACGATGCCGGTGTCGAAGAGGGAATGAGCCCGTGCCGTCGCGCTAGCCATGTGTTAGCTCCTACTTCGCCGCGATCAAGGTGAGGTGCTCGACGATGGGCCCGAGAGCCAAGGCGGGCACGAACGTGAGCGCACCGACGAGAACCACCACGCCGATCAGCAAGACCACGAACAGCGGCGTGTGGGTCGCGAGGGTCCCCGGGCCCGACGGCACGATCTTCTTCCGAGCCAGCGAACCCGCGATCGCCAGCACCGGCACCGCCAGCCAGTACCGGCCGAACAACATGGCCAGCCCGAGCGCGGTGTTGTAGAAGGGCGTGTTGGCGCTCAGCCCCGCGAAGGCGCTGCCGTTGTTGTTGGACGCCGAGGAGAAGGCGTAGAGGATCTCGCTGAAGCCGTGGATACCGGGGTTGAGAATGCCCGCCTTCCCCGCCGCGGTGACCACCCCGACCGAGGTGCCGATCAGCACGAGGGCGGGCGTGATCAGGATGACGAGGGACGACATCTTCATCTCGTAGGCCTCGATCTTCTTGCCGAGGTACTCGGGGGTGCGTCCTACCATGAGGCCCGCCACGAAGACCGCGACGATGGCGAACATGAGCATGCCGTAGAGCCCGGAGCCCACGCCTCCGTAGATGACCTCGCCAAGCTGGATCAGCCACATGGGCACCAGCCCGCCCATCGGAGTGAACGAGTCGTGCATCGAGTTGACGGAGCCGTTGGAGGCGGACGTGGTCGCGGTGGCCCAGAGGGCCGAGTTGGCGATCCCGAAGCGGATCTCCTTGCCTTCCATGTTGCCCCCGGACTGCAGCGCGCTCGCGGTGTGATCCACGCCTTGCTTGACTAGGACGGCCCCGTTCTGCTCGGCCACGTAGCAGACGCCGAGGAGCGCCACGAACAGGATGGTCATGGCCGCGAGCACGGCCCAGCCCTGACGCGTGTCCCCGACCATGACGCCGAAGGTGTGGCAGAGGGCCGCGCTGATGAGCAGGATCGACAGTAGCTCGAGGAAGTTGGAGAGCGGCGTCGCGTTCTCCAGGGGATGGGCGGAGTTGACGTTGAAGAAGCCGCCCCCGTTGGTCCCGAGCTGCTTGATCGCGATCTGGGAAGCGGCCGGGCCCACCGCGATGATCTGCTCGGTGAGCGTCGACTTCTTCATCTTGGGCTGACCCTTGTCGTCGAGCACGGCCTTGCCGTCCTTGTCGGTCTCCGGCTCCTCGTACTGGGTCGGCTGGACCACCGCGGCCTTGGCATACGGGCCGAATGTCTGGACGACACCCTGCGAGACCAGCACCAGGGCGAGCACGAACGACAGCGGGAGCAGGACGTAGAGTGTTCCCCGGGTCAGGTCGACCCAGAAGTTCCCGATGGTCTCGGACGAGCGCCGCGCGAAGCCGCGGATCAGCGCGACCAGGGTCGCCATGCCCGAAGCCGCCGACAGGAAGTTCTGCACCGTGAGGGCGAGCATCTGGGTCAGGTAGCTCATGGTGCTTTCACCGCCATACCCCTGCCAGTTCGTGTTGGTGGCGAAGCTGACCGCCGTGTTGAAGGAGGAATCGGGCGAGACCGCGCCCATGCCCTGCGGGTTGAACGGCAGGCCCCCCTGGAGACGCTGGAGCAAGTAGACGGCCAGCAGGCCGAGGAGGTTGAACGCGAGCATGGCGCCCGCATACGCCTTCCAGCCCATCTCCGCGTTCGGCCACACCCCAGCCACGCGATAGATGAGCCGCTCGACCCCGCCGAACACGCGATCCAGAACGAGGCGGCGCCCCTCGTAGACGCGCGCCATGTACGCGCCGAGCGGCTTGGCCAGGGCGAGCAGCACCACCACGTAGAAGACGAGCTGGAAGAGTCCGTTCGCAGTCATTGAAAGAGCTCCGGCTTCAGCAGGGCCAGCACCAAGTAGACCAGGAGTCCGAGAGACACCACCGCGCCGACCAGGTAGAGCAAGGGCATGGATACCTCCTCCTACAGCCGCTCACATAGCTTGACGAGCAGCCACGACAGCCAAAAAAACACGAGCGTCACGCCGAGGTACACAACGTCCGCCATCGCCGATCTCCTTCTCGTTGTCCGCACCGCCGTCGCCGCCAACCCACGAGTGCGGCTCAAATCTAGCCGCCGCGCGCGAAGGAACACCTCAAGACTGAGCCGCGCCGCATCAAGAACGCGTCAAGAGGCGCGCCCGGCCACGCATCGCTACGACGCCGCACCCGGCCCCCGGGTGACGCGAGTCGCCGGTTCCCACAAGAACCGGGAAGACGGCGGGCCGCTTTTGACACTTTCTTGATGAGTCGCGGTATCTACTGGGGCGGTGGTTGAATCGCGCGGTTCTTCCATCGTAGGCTGGCGCCTGGCCGATTGATGAGCACCGAGCGTCGCCCGGATCCCGACGAGCTACTGGCCCGCGTCAAGGAGGCAGAAACCCGCCAGGCGCGTGGCAAGCTCAAGATCTTCTTCGGCGCCGCCGCGGGAGTCGGAAAGACGTACGCCATGCTCGAGGCCGCCCGCGAGCAGCGCGCCCAGGCGGTGGACGTGGTGGTGGGCTGGGTCGAGTCTCACGGCCGCGCCGAGACGGAAGCGCTCCTGGGTGACCTCGAGATCCTGCCCCGGCGGGCCATGGCGTACCACGGCACCACGCTGGCCGAGTTCGATCTCGACGCGGGACTGACCCGCCGGCCCACCCTCATGCTGGTGGACGAGCTCGCCCACACCAACGCGCCCGGCTCGCGCCACGCCAAGCGACATCCACGTCTACACCGCGATGAACGTGCAGCACGTCGAGAGCCTCAACGACGTGGTGGCGAAGATCACCGGGGTGGTCGTGCGCGAGACCGTGCCGGATTCCATCTTCGAGCACACCGACGAGGTGGAGCTGATCGACCTGCCCCCCGACGACCTGCTCCACCGCCTCCGGGACGGCAAGATCTACATTCCCGAACAGGCCCGCGAAGCGGCCGAGAACTTCTTCCGCAAGGGCAACCTGATCGCGCTACGCGAGCTGGCCCTGCGGGTGACCGCGCAGCACGTGGACGCGGAGATGCGCCACTACATGCGCGACCACGCGATCCGCCAGACGTGGCCGGTGCGTGAGCGGCTGCTGGTCTGCGTCGGGCCGAGCCCGTCCTCGATCCGCCTGGTGCGCGCGGCCAAGCGCATGGCGGAGGGGCTCGGGGCGGAGTGGATCGTGGCCTACGTCGAGACGCCCGGCCAGGCGCGCCTGGCGCAGGACGCGCGCGACCGCGTCGCCCAGACCATGCGGCTGGCCGATCAGCTCGGGGCCGAGACCCACACGATCACCGGGGCCCGCATGAGCGACGAGATCCTCGCCTTCGCGCGCGCCCGCAACGTGAGCAAGATCGTGGTCGGCAAGCCGGCGCGGCCGCTGTGGAAGCGCCTCGCGATGGGCTCGATCGTGGACACCCTCGTCCAGGGCAGCGGGGAGATCGACGTCTACGTGATCAGCGGCGATCGCGACGACTTGCGGCCGCTGCCCCCCCGCCCGTGGCGGCGGCAGACCCACTGGGGGCCCTACGGCGCGGCGGTCGCCTCGGTCGCGATCTCGACCGCGTTCGCCTGGGCGATGTTCCCGTACTTCGCGCTCTCCAACCTGATCATGGTCTATCTCCTCAGCGTGATCATCGTGGCCACCCGGTGGGGCCGCGGCGCCTCCCTGCTCGCGACGCTGCTGAGCGTGTCCGCCTTCGACTTCTTCTTCGTGCCGCCCTACTTCACCTTCGCGGTGACCGACACCCAGTACCTCGTCACCTTCGCGGTCATGCTGGTGGTGGCCCTCGTCATCAGCAGCCTCGCGGTGCGCATCCGCGCCCAGGCCGAATCGGCCCGGGAGCGCGAGCGTCGCATGGCCGCCCTGTACGCGATGAGCCGGGAGCTGGCCGGCACGCCCGGCGCCCGCGAGCTGCGGGAGGTCGCGGTGCGGCACATCGCGGAGGTGTTCCGGACCCGGGTCGTGGTGCTGCTGCCCCAGCCGGATGGGCGCCTGGCCCCGGCCGACGACGACGCCCAGTTCCCGATGGACGCCAGCGAGCTGGCGGTCGGCCAGTGGGTGCACGAGCACGGGCAGGTCGCCGGCCAGGGCACCGATACGCTCCCCGGGGCCTCCGGGCTCTACGTCCCGCTCACCGGCTCACGCGGCACCGTGGGGGTGCTCGGCCTCCGGCCGCAGGACCCGCGCCCGCTCCAGGCCCCGGAGCAGCTCCACCAGCTCGAGGCCTTCGCGAGCCAGACCGCGCTCGCCATCGAGCGGGCCCGGCTCGCCGAGGACGCGGAGCGGGCCCAGGTCCGCGCGGAGACCGAGCGGCTGCGCAACTCGCTCCTGAGCTCGGTCTCGCACGACCTCCGCACCCCGCTCGCCTCGATCACCGGGGCGGCCAGCACGCTCCTGGAGAACGAGGGGCACCTCGACGCGGGCACCCGCCGCGACCTGCTGGAGTCGCTCCACGAGGAGGCCGACCGGCTGAACCGGCTGGTCCAGAACCTCCTCGAGATGACGCGGCTCGAGTCGGGCGCGCTCCAGCTCCACACCGAGTGGCATCCCGTCGAGGAGGTCGTCGGCGCTGCGCTGGGCCGCTTCGGCAAGGCCCTCGCGCGGCGCGCGGTCACCACCCACGTGCCCTCCGAGCTGCCGCTCGTCCCGATGGACGACGTACTGATCGAGCAGGTCCTGATCAACCTGCTCGACAACGTGCTCAAGTACACCCCGGCCGAGAGCCCGGTCGAGGTGACCGCGGAGGACGCGGGCGGCGCGGTGCTCATCGAGGTCGCCGATCGCGGGCCGGGCCTGCGGCCGGGCGAGGAGCGGCTCATCTTCGAGAAGTTCCACCGCGCCGAGGCCGCCCCGACCCAGCGCGGCGCCGGGCTCGGCCTCGCGATCTGCCAGGGCATCGTCAACGCGCACGGCGGGCGCATCTGGGCCGAGAATCGGCCGGGCGGCGGCGTCAGCGTCCGCTTCACGCTGCCGGTCAAGGAAGCGCCGCCGATCCTGAGCGAGCACGATGGCTGAGCCCGGCGCGAGCGCGTCCGCGCCGGCGCCCCCGCCGGTCGTCGTCCTGATCGAGGACGAGCCCCAGATCCGACGGTTCCTGCGCGCAACGCTGGGCGCCCACGGCTATCGCCTGCACGAGGCGACCTCGGGTGAGGACGGGCTGATCGAGGCGGCGAGCCGCCAGCCCGATGTCGTCATCCTGGATCTGGGCCTCCCCGACCTGGACGGCCTGGCCGTGATCCGGCGCCTGCGCGAATGGAGCCGCGTGCCGATCATCGTGCTCTCCGCTCGGGGCCAGGAGCGCGACAAGGTCGCGGCGCTCGACGCCGGGGCCGACGACTACGTCAGCAAGCCCTTCGCGGTGGGCGAGCTGCTCGCCCGCCTGCGCGTCGCGCTCCGCCACGCGGCCGGCGGAGACTCCGGCGAGCCCACCTTCAAGGTGGGCGATCTCCTGGTCGATCAGGTCAAGCGGCAGGTCCTGCTCGACGGCAAGGACGTCCACCTGACCCCGATCGAGTACCGGCTGCTGACCACCCTGGTCAAGCATGCCGGCCGGGTCCTGAGCCAGCGGCACCTATTAAAGGAAGTGTGGGGGCCCGCCCATACCGACCAGGCCCACTACCTGCGCGTCTACATGGGAGCCCTCCGCCGCAAGCTCGAGCGCGACCCCGCCCGTCCCCGGTACCTGCTGACCGAGCCGGGGGTCGGCTACCGGCTGGCCGCCGAATAGGGTCAGATCCTCCCAAAACCTTGACAGGCCGGACTTAGTGTCTTAGTGTACTAGGACACTAACCCCTATACACACGGGCCGGCGATCCCACTGTCCTAGGACACTAGGCGGCCCCCATCAAGGAGGATGGCGATGAACACGCACCTGCACGAGCAGCTGGTCAAAGAGCGGTTGGACGAGGCCCGGGCGACGGCAGCCCACCTGGCCCTCCTCCGAAAGCTCCGGCCGGCGCGCCGGCCCGTGCGGGTCGCGGTCGGATTCGCGCTCATCAAGGTCGGGCACTGGGTGGCCGGGCGGGCGCCCAAGCCGGCCACCGGCCCGCGACGAGCGACGGCCTGAGGGGAGCCGCGGACGTGGCGCGCGAAGCCTCGCAGATCGCCCCGCCCTCGGGGCTCCGGGTCAACCGGAAGAGCGCGGTACCCGTCCACGTCCAGCTCCAGACCCAGATCCGGCACCTGATCAACACCGGGGCGCTCAAGCCCGGGATGCAGGTGCCGACGGTGCGCCAGCTCGCGGGCTTTCTCCGGATCAACCGCAACACGGTAGCGCGGGCGCTCGCGGACCTGTACCAGGACGGCTACCTGGAGAGCCACCAGGGCCGCGGGACGTTCGTGGTCGACCGGCCACCCGCCCACGAGGGCCGGGCGGCGCGTAGCCTCGAGCGGCTGGTGCAGGACACGCTCGACCGGGCCCGGCGCCTGGGCTTCACTCACGATGAGCTGACCGCCACCATCGCCGCGCAGGCCCCCGCGGTGCGGGCGGCGCGCCGGACCAAGGCGCGCGTGCTGCTCGTCGAGTGCAATCATCCCGAGCTCACCCGGTATCGTGAGCAGCTCGAGGAGGAGCTGCCGCTGGTGGTGGACCGGGTGCTCGTCGATGAGCTCGCGGCGAGGGTGCAGGAGCCGGGGTTCCTCAAGGGCTATCGCGCGGTGATCACCACGTTCTTCCACATCCACGAGGTGAAGCAGGCCGTGCCGCTCGACGGGCCGCCCGCGCTCGCGCTCCTGTCCGAGTCCAACATCTCCTCGCTTCTGCGGCTCACCGAGCTGCCGCCGGGCACCCCGGTCGGCCTGATCTGCAGCATCCCACGCGGCAGCCAGAATCTGCTGAGCTCGGTCCAGTCCGCGGGCCTGTCGCATCTGGTGCCGGTCCTGGCCTCCGCCGACGATCCGTGGTCCATCGACCGGCTGCTCGAGAAGACCCGCATCATCGTGTGCTCCGAGCAGGCGCTGGGCGTGCTCGACGGGCGACTCCCGGACGACGCGGAGGTGATCCGCGCCCACCGGCGCCTGGACGCGGGGGGGATCGAGCTCCTCCGTGATCTCCTCGCCCAGCACGACGGGGAGCGCGCATGATCGCGCGCGAGGCGATGACGCCGGCGCCGCTGACCGTGACCCCGCGGACCAGCGTGGCGGCCGCGCTGCGCCTGGCCCGCGACAACGGCATCAGCCACCTGCCGGTGGTCGAGCGCGGCCAGATCCTGGGTGTGGTGCGCCAGGACCGGCTGCTCGCCCTGACCCCATCCGAGGCCACCACGCTGTCGCGCCACGAGATGCACGACGCGCTCGCGCGCCTGACCGTCGAGCGCGCGGTGGAGCCGGCCCTCACCCTGCCCGCCGGCACGGCGCTCGCCGACGCGGCCCGCCTGCTGCTCGCGCGCGGCGCCCACGAGGCCCTCGTGACCGAGGACGGCCGGCTCGTCGGCATCCTCACCCACTCCGATCTTCTGCGCGCGCTGGTGCTCGACCAGCCGGAGGCCGTGGCATAGGCACCGGGCCGGCGGTCTGCGTCTTCGACCTCGATCACACGCTGGTCAACTCTCCGCTCGATCTCAAGGCCGTGGGCCGCGACATGGAGGCCTTCGTGCGCGCCCGGGGGATCCCGGTGCCCGAGCGAGCACTGCGCTGGTCGGGCGCCGAGCTGTTCGACCTGGTGCGGCGCGAGGCCGCGCACCTCGAGGCCGAGCTGCTCGCGATCCCGGTGGCGCACGAGCGACGGGCCATGGCCGACGCCACGGTGGTGCCGTTCGCGCGCGAGACGGTGGCCGCCATGAAGGAGCTCGGCTTCGCCACCGCCATCTGGACCAACAACGACCGGGTCGTGGCCGACTTCGTGCTCGCGCGCTTCGATCTGCTCCCCCACCTCGACCTGATCGTCACCCGCGACGAGATGCGCCGGCTCAAGCCCGATCCCGACGGCCTGCGCGTGGTCCGGGAGCGCTGGCCGCACGCCGACCAGATCGTGGTCGTGGGTGACTCGTGGGTGGACGGCGCGGCCGCCCTGGCCGGGGGCGTGCCCTTCATCGCCTACCGCCCGGACCGCGACGAGATGGAGCAGCGCGGGGTCGTCATCGCGGCGGAGATCCACTCGCTGCTCGATCTGCCCGCCGCGCTCGCGTAACCCGTATAATTCGGCGCGTGGACCTGTTCGACACCCCGCCGTCCTCCGCCCCCAGGGCGCCCGCCCCGCTGGCCGACCGCATGCGGCCCACGCGCCTCGACGAGGTCGTCGGCCAGCCGCAGCTGACCGCGCCGGGCAAGCCGCTGCGCCGGGCCGTCGAGGAGGGCCAGCTCCACTCGATGATCCTGTGGGGCCCGCCGGGCACCGGCAAGACCACGCTGGCGCGCCTCCTGGCCGACGTGGCGGCCGCGCGCTTCGTGCCGTTCTCGGCGGTGGTGTCGGGCGTGAAGGAGATCCGCCAGGTGATGACCGAGGCGGAAGCCGAGGGCGGCCGGCGGGGGCAGCGCACGATCCTGTTCGTGGACGAGATCCACCGCTTCAACAAGGCGCAGCAGGACGCCTTCCTGCCCTACGTCGAGAAGGGCACCATCGTGCTGATCGGGGCCACCACCGAGAACCCGTCGTTCGAGGTCAACGGCGCGCTCCTGTCCCGCTGCCGCGTCTACGTGCTCCGCCCGCTCGGCGAGGGCGACCTGGTCGCCATCCTGGAGCGCGCGCTCGGAGACCAGGAGCGCGGCCTCGGCACCACCGGCGCGACCGCGGAGCCGGACGCCCTGGCCCTCATCGCGCGGCTCTCCGACGGCGACGCCCGCACCGCGCTCAACGTGCTCGAGATCGCGGCGAGCGACCCGGGCGCCCGCGTCACCGAGGCGGCGGTGCGGGACGCGGTGCAGAAGAAGACCCTGCTCTACGACAAGTCGGGCGAGCAGCACTACAACCTGATCTCCGCCCTGCACAAGTCGCTGCGCGACTCCGATCCGGACGGCGCGCTCTACTGGCTCGGCCGCATGCTGGAGGCGGGCGAGGACCCGCTCTACGTGGCGCGCCGGCTCGTGCGCTTCGCCTCGGAGGACGTGGGCAACGCGGACCCGGCCGCGCTGCGCCTGACCCTCGACGCCAAGGAGGCCTACCACTTCCTCGGCACCCCCGAAGGCGAGCTCGCCCTGGCCCAGGCCACCTGCTATCTCGCGCTGGCCCCCAAGTCGAACGCGGTGTACGCGGCGTGGAACGCGGTCCGTCACGACATCCAGGAGAAGCCGGCGGAGCCGGTGCCGCTGCACCTGCGGAACGCGCCGACCGGCCTCATGAGCAACCTGGGCTATGGCCGCGGCTACCAGTACGCCCACGACGCTCCCGACGCGCAGGTCAGCCAGGAGCACCTGCCCGACGCCCTGCGCGGCCGCGTCTACTACAAACCGACCGAGCGTGGCGCCGAGAAGGAGATCGGCGAGCGGCTCGCCCGGTGGCGGGCGTGGCGGGAGAAGCAGAAGCGCGCCTGAGGCCTCCCCTGGGGTTCAAGGAGTTCTGCCCCCTGGAAAACCCCGGTCTGATACAACTAAAATCATGGCGGAAAAGCCCCGGAAGCTCCGGGTGGGGGTGGTCTTCGGCGGCCGCTCAGGCGAGCACGAGGTCTCCCTGGCCGGCGCCGCCTCGGTGATGGCGGCGATGGACAAGAACCGCTTCGAGCTGGTGCCCATCGGCATCGCCAAGGACGGCCGCTGGCTCATGGGCGGCGACCCGCTGCGCGCCCTCGCCGCGGACGCCGCGCAGCTCGCCCTCGCCTCGGGCGATCCCGACGCGCACACCAAGCACGAGCTGCTCGAGCGCGCCGCGGCGCAGAGCACCGGCACGTCGCTCATGCGCATGGAGACGTCCGAGGGCCTGCCGCCCGGCCTGCGAGAGCGGCTGGACGTGGTGCTGGTGCTGCTCCACGGTCCCCAGGGCGAGGACGGCACCGTGCAGGGCCTGCTGCAGCTGGCGGGCGTGCCGTACACCGGCGCGGGCGTGCTCGCCTCCGCGGTCGGCATGGACAAGGTCGCGATGAAGGATCTCTTCCGCGCCCACGGGCTGCCGATCGTGGAGTACGCGGTGGTGCGCCGGCACGACTGGGAGCGGGAGCCCGTGGTCATCGCGCGCGGCATCGCGAAGGAGATCGGCTTCCCGTGCTTCGTCAAGCCGGCGAACCTGGGCTCGAGCGTCGGCATCAGCAAGGTGAAGGCGGCCGAGGACCTGCCCGCCGCCATCGACCTGGCCGCGCGCCACGACCGCCGCATCATCGTCGAGCGCGGGATCCAGGCGCGCGAGGTGGAGGTGGCGGTGCTCGGCAACGACGAGCCGCGCGTCTCGGTGCCCGGCGAGGTCTGCTTCCCCGGCGAGTGGTACGACTACGACACCAAGTACGGCGCGGGGCAGACCACGTTCAAGGTGCCGGCGCCGCTCTCGCCCGAGGTGACGGAGGAGATTCGCTCGCTGGCCCTGCGCGCCTTCCGCGCCACCGACTGCGCGGGCATGGCGCGCGTGGACTTCTTCATCGAGGGCGACCGGCGCGTGCTCGTGAACGAGATCAACACGATCCCCGGCTTCACCGCGACCAGCGCCTACCCGCGCCTCTGGGAAGCCTCGGGCATCCCCTACCCCGAGCTGATCGCCCGCCTCATCGACCTGGCGCTCGAACGCCGGTGAGGGGAAGCTGGGTGGGCGGGCGCCTGAGCCCGGCCGGAACGGTTGTCCGCGGACTGGGGGAGTGCGGGGGCCATTTCTGGGCCCCCGCATATGAAGAGCTTGAAGAATTAAGCGGTACTAGGCAGGTCCCCGCGAAAAAACCTATCGCATGCGCGTAGTCATCGCCGGCGGCGGCACGGGAGGCCACACGAGCCCGGGGCTCGCGGTGGCGGCGCGGCTGCGCGAGTCGGGCGTGGACGTGCACTGGATCGGCAGCCGCGCCGGCATCGAGGCCCGGCGCGTGCCCGAGGCCGGGATCACCTTCCACACGATCCCGGTGGGCAAGCTCCGCCGCTACTGGGACTGGCAGAACGTGCCCGACCTCGCGGTTCGCGCGCCCGCGGGCCTGGCGCAGTCCTGGCGACTCCTCCGTCGCCTGCGGCCGGCGCTGCTCCTCGCCACCGGCGGCTTCGTCGCGCTGCCGCCCGCGCTGGCCGCCCGCACCCTGCGGATCCCGGTGGTCGTGCACGAGCAGACCAGCGTGCCCGGGCTCGCCAATCGCGTGGCCGGCCGCTTCGCCCGGCGCATCGCGCTCACCTTCCCGCTCTCCGGCGCCGAGTTCCCGAAGGAGCGCACCGTGCTCACCGGCAACCCGCTGCGCCAGGAGCTGCTCGGGGGCACGCCGGCCGAGACCTACCGCCGCTTCGATCTGGACGGCTCGCGGCCCATCGTGTACGTCACGGGCGGCGCGCTGGGCGCGCACCGGATCAATCGCGACGTGGGCCAGGCGCTGCCGCGCCTCCTGGAGATCTGCCAGGTCATCCACCAGTGCGGCGACAACGCGAAGACCGGCGATCGCGCCTGGCTCGCCGAGCGGGCCCAGGCGCTGCCCGAGCCGCTTCGCCGCCGCTACGCGTTGACCGCCTACGTCGGGGCCGAGCTGCGCGACGTCTACGCGGCGGCCGCGCTCGTGGTCGGGCGGAGCGGCGCGGGCACGGTCAACGAGTGCTGCCAGCTCGGCCGGGCCGCCCTCTATGTCCCGCTACCCGGGACCAGCGGAGACGAGCAGACAGCCAACGCACGCCTCGTGGAGGCCGCGGGAGGCGCCGTGGTCTTCCCGCAGGTCTCGCTCACGCCTGACGGGCTTGTAGAGGCCGTGACGCGCCTTCTGGCGGACCGGACGGCCCTCGCCGCCATGGGCGAGCGGGCCCGGAGCCTCGCGGTGCCCGACGCGGCCGATCGCATCGCGCGGGTGCTCTTCGAGGTGGCGGGCGCCGGGGCCGCCGCGGGCCGATGATCGCCTGGCTCGTGCTGCTGCAGACCTCGCTCACCATCGCGGTGGCCGGGCCGGCCACGTCGGCCGAGTACTTGCCGCTCCACGTGGCCCAGGCGGAGGGATTCTTCACCGCGCAGCAGCTCTCGGTGACGCTCCGACCCACGCGCGCGGACGCGACCGCCGCCGAGATGCTGGCCGGCGGGCAGGCGCAGCTCGCGGCGACCTCGCTCGACACCGCGCTGCGGCTCGGCGGGACCGACGGCGTGCCGCCGCGGCTCATCTGGGCCCTGACCGCCGCGCCGCCCGTCGCCCTGCTCGTCGCTCCGGGCCGGGCCGACACCGTCCGCTCCGTGGCCGATCTCGTCGGGCAGACCGTCGCGATCCCGGCGCCCGGCACCGCGGAGGATCAAGCGCTCGGCCTGCTGCTCACGCGGGCGGGTGTGGCCGTGCACCGGGTGAAGATGCTGAGCCTGGGCGAGCGAGGCGTCGTGCGGGCGCTCGAGGGCGGCGAGGTGGCCGCCGGCGTGCTGGGAGAGCCGCACGTGAGCCGGCTCGTCGAAGGCGACAAGGCGGCGATCGTGGTGGACCTGCGAAGCGCCAAGGGCGCGGAGGCGGCGCTCGGGGGCCCGACGGTGGGCGCGGCGCTCTTCGCGAAGGCCGGCGCCGAGCCGCCGGCCGCCACGCTCCGGGCGCTGCGGGCCGCGCTCCAGGCAGCGGTGGCCCGGGTGATCTCGGCCGAGCCCGCCGCGCTCCAGGCGACGCTGCCGGCTTCGGTGGTCGGCTCGCCGGCCGACTTCGCCCTGCGTCTGCGAGGCGCCCGCGAGCTCTTCCTGGCCGACGGGCGGGTCCCGGTGGAGACGCTCGAGCGCAGTCTCGAGCTGATCCGGGCCCGCGCGCCGCTCCCCATCAAGGTGAAGCTGCCCCGGAAGCCGGCCGCCCTCCTGGTCGAGTAGGCGCGCCGCCTAGAGGAGCCCGCGTCGCTCGAGCAGGGCGCGCGTGGTGGTGAGCGGCAGACCGATCACGTTGGTGAAGCAGCCGTCCACCGCCGCGACCAGCCGCCCGCCGAGCCCCTGCACCGCGTAGCCGCCCGCCTTGTCCAGCGGCTCGCCGGTCGCCACGTAGCCCTCGATCTCGGCGTCGGTGTAGTCCGCCATCCGCACCCGGCTCGTCACCGCCGTCGTTTCCTGGCTCGGCGTCGAGCCCGGCGGTCCGAGCTCCACGACGGCCAGCCCGGTGATCACTTCGTGCTGGCGGCCCCGGAGCTCGCGGAGCATCCGGGCCGCGTCGGCCGCATCCCGGGGCTTGCCGAGCAGGCGGCCGTCCAGGACCACCTCGGTGTCGGCCCCGAGCACCACCGCCGGGCCCGGTGCGGCGCCGAGATCGGCGGCGACGGCCAGGGCCTTGGCGAGCGCGACCGCGGCGATGGCCTGGGCGGGCGGGACGGGCGGATGCTCCTCGGGGATATGGCTGGCCAGGACCTCGAACGGGATACCGAGGCGCCCCAGCAGCTCCCGGCGGCGCGGGGAGGCCGAGGCGAGGATGAGGCGGGGGGTGCTCAGGTAACGATCAGGGGGTTCTTGTCGGTGATGACGCGGTCGTTCTTCTCGATCGACTCGCGGAGGAACTTGGGCAGGCTGAAGCAGTGCAGGTGCGCGTTCCCGTCCCAGTAGCCGAGGTCCTTGGGGTCCATGCGCTCGGCGATGAGGCGATCGATCTCGGCCGGCGACTGCTTCCGGGGGTCGGTGCCCTTGGAGGCCAGGATGAAGCCCCACGGAGTGCCGAAGCAGGAGATGAAGCTCTGGTACGGCGCGACCACCGGGAAGACTTCCTGGAGCGTGCGGTTCACCGCCCCGTGGAAGAAGATCTCGTTCACCTTGGTCATGCCGGCCTGCATGGTCATGACCCCCTGGTCGGTCAACCGGTCACGGATCAGGGTGTAGAACTCCTTGGTGAAGAGCAGGCAGGCGGGCCCTTCCTCCAGGGGCTCCACGAGGTCCACGACGATCAGGTCGAAGCGCTCGTTGGTCTTCTCGAGATAGGCCCGGGCGTCCTCGTGCAGCAGCCGGGTCCGCGGGTCGTCGAACGCTCCCCGGTGCATCTCGGGGAGGTGCTTCTTGCACTCCTCGACCACCTCGCCGTCGATGTCCACCATGAGGCAGTCGGTGATCGTCTTGTAGCGGAGGATCTCCCGGACGGTGGCGCCTTCGCCCCCGCCGATGACCATGGCCTTCTGGGGTCGCGGGTGGGCCAGGAGGCCCGGCTGCACCAGGGTCTCGTGGTAGATGAACTCGTCGGCCTGGCTCGACTGGATCCGCCCGTCCAGCACCAGACACTTGCCGTACGAGTGGGTGTCCATGATCTCCATGAACTGGAACTTGGTCTGCCGGGTGACGATGGTCCGGGCGATGGCGTGCATGTGGCCTTCGACCGGGGTGGTGGTCTCGAAGAACCACTTGTACTGGAGCGTGGCCATCGGCGACTACCGGGGGGTCGTGGCCACGGGGGCGCCGGCCGGCTTGTGCAGGAGCTGGCGGCCGTGGTTCACGAAGATGCCGCGCTGGAGCTCGACCACGGAAGCCCGGGCGGCCCCGAAGGCCTCCACGAGGTAGTCCGCGGCCACCTGGGGCTGGAGGACGTCACCGCAGGAAAAGACGTCGACGGCGGCGTAGCGGTACTCCGGCCACGTGTGAATCGCCAGGTGCGACTCGGCGATGACGACGACTCCGCTGATGCCGAACGGGTTGAACTCGTGAAAGACCACGTCGACGATGGTGGCCTGAGCCCGCTTGGCCGCTTCCACCATGGACGCCTTCACGGTGTCCAGACTGTTGATGGCTTCTGCGTCGCAGTCGAACAGCTCGAGCAGCAGGTGACGCCCCAGTGCTTGCACTCTTTCCCTCCTCCCCAAGTTCTGGTCGATTTCTCCGGCAAATTTTCTACTTGCCGGATTTTTCTGCACTGTGGGGCCATTTTTTTTCCATTGCAAGAAAAAAATCGTGTTTTGGCCCGCTCCGGCGCGGCCGCGAGCGCTCGCCAAAGCCTCTCCGCGAGCCCACCGAGCGGCGCCGAAGTCAACTTTTTGCTTGCGTTCGTCGGCCGAGCCGCTACGATGATCGAGAAATTCACGACGGGCGGCGATGGGGCGCCGCTCGTGAGTCGGCGCGGCCGGTTGCCGCGCACAACGCCCCGAGGAGGGAGGAGAGAATGCGCTTCGCACCCGTGACCAAGGCCGCAGGCACCGCCGGCAGCGCCGAGGGTTCCACCCCGCTCAACGCCTTCGACAACGCCCTGCTGGCGGCGGGCATCGGCAACATCAACCTGATCAAGGTGTCGAGCATCCTGCCCCCCGGTGTCGAGCTGGTGGCGCTGCCGCGGATCAAGCCGGGCGCGCTCGTGCCCACCGCCTACGCGGCCATGACCAGCGAGGTGCCCGGCGAGGTCGTCGCGGCCGCCGTCGGCTGGGCCCGGCCAGTGGACCCCGCCAAGAACGGGGTCATCATGGAGTACCACGACAAGGCCACGCGTGAGGAAGCCGAGCGGATGATCGTCCAGATGCTCGAGGAGGCCTTCCGGGTCCGGGGCGAGACGATCCGGGACATGAAGGTCTTCGCGGTCGAGCACCGGGTCGAGCGGACGGGCTGCGCGCTGGCCGCGGTCACGCTCCTCTCCGACGAAGATCTCGGCTAGCGCCGGCTGTTGATCCCGGCCGAGCCTCGTTTCATCGCGTGCCGGGCTTCCCTCCCGGAGGCCCGGATCGTCCTCTTCGGCATCCCCTTCGAGGGACGTGTCAACCTCCGCCGGGGCGCGGACCACGGCCCCCGCGAGCTCCGGCTGGCCTCCGATTCCATCGAGACCTACTCGCCCTTCCTGGGCCGTGACCTGGAGGACCTCGCCATCGCCGACCTGGGCGACTGCGAGCTGGGCGACGGCCCGCCGCGGGAGCAGCTCGCCCGCGCCCGGGAGGAGATCCGGCGCTTCTGGCGGCCGGAGCTCCGGCCGGTCATGCTGGGCGGCGACCACACCGCCACGCTGCCCGTGATCGAGGTGCTGGCGCCCGCCATCCCGGAGCTGCGCATCCTCCAGCTCGACGCCCACCCGGACCTCCGCGAGGAGTTCCTGGGCGAGCGTTACAACTACGCCTCGGCGATGGCCCGGGTGATGGACGTGGTGGCTCCGGAGCGCGTCTTCCAGGTCGGGATGCGGACGGGAGCCCGAGAGGAATATCAGCGGAAGGCCCCGCATCTCTTCCCCGCCCACCGGATCCACCCGGTGGAAGCGGTGAGGAGCCTGCTGCCCGAGCTGCGGGCGCATCCGCTCTACGTGACCATTGACGTGGACGTGCTCGATCCGTCCGAGGCGCCCGGGACCGGCGCGCCCGAGCCCTGCGGCATCACCGCCGCCGAGCTGGTGGAGATCGTCCGCCTGCTCGAGCCCTGCCGGATCGTGGGCACCGACCTGATGGAGGTGGCCCAGGCCTGGGATCCGTCGGGCCGCACCGGCATCACCGCCTCGTGGATCCTGAGGGAGGCCATCCTGACCTGGTTCGCGGCATGAGCGGGCAATACTCCGCGCCCCGGTACTACGAGATCGCGTTCGACATGAACCGGCGGCAGGAGGTGAACTTCCTCGTGCACTGCTTCCGCCGCTACGCGCGACGGCCGGTGCACACCGTGCTCGACATCGCCTGCGGCACCGGCCCGCATCTCATCCGGCTGGCCGAGCGCGGCTACGCGATGTCCGGGCTCGATCTCTCGCCCGAGAACATCGCCTTCCTCGAGGAACGGACCCGGTCCAAGGGCTTCGACGCCGACCTGATCGTGGCGGACATGACCCGCTTCCGGCTGCGGCGCGCGGTGGACGCGGCGATCTGCATGCAGGACTCGCAGGGCCACCTGCTCACCAACGAGGCGCTGCTCGCCCATCTCCGGTGCGTGGCCCGCGGGCTCAAGAAGGGTGGCCTCTACGTCTTCGACCGCTACATGTGCTCGTCGTGGACCGATCCGGCGCGACGCTGGTCCTGGACGCGGCGGCGCGGCAGCGCCACCGTGCGCGCCACCTTCGAGGCCCTCAAGGACCTGAACCCGGTCACCCAGACCTTCTACGAGGACATGGAGCTCGAGGCCCACGAGAACGGCACGCGGCGGGTCTACCGCCAGCGCCACGCCTCCCGGATGGTCTTCCCCCAGGAGCTGCGCACCCTCGTCCAGCTCGCCGGCGGGTTCGAGATGGTCGAGTGGTTCTATGGCTTCAAGCCCCACCTTCGTCTCGACGAGGCCCACCATCCGCTCCTGATGGTCGTCGTGCTGCGAAAGCGCTAGAGCCTCCTCCTGGCCACTCTGGTTCTGAAACGAGGGGCCGAGCGCCGGATCCGGGCGGGGCACCCGTGGATCTACCGGGGGGAAGTGGCCGATCTCAAAGGCTCCTGGTCCGCCGGCGCGGCCGTCGAGGTCACCGATGCCACCGGCCGCTACCTCGGGCGCGGGTTCTACAGCCCGCGCTCCTCGCTCGTCTGCCGCCTGCTCACGCGAGCCGACGAGGCCGTCAACGCGGGGCTGATCCGGCGACGCCTGGAGGCGGCGCTCGAGTGGCGGCGCGCCGCCGCGCTCGTGACGCCCGCCTATCGGCTCTGCTGGAGCGAGGCCGACGGCCTTCCGGGCCTGGTGGTGGATCGCTACGGGCCGGTGAGCGTGATCCAGTGCCTGACCCTCGGGATGGCGCGCAACGCGGACTGGATCCGGGAGGCGCTCACCGCGATCTTCCCCGACGGCCGCGTCGTGCGCCTCGACGATCCGACCGCGGCGCGCATCGAGGGCTTCGACGCGGTCCGCGAAACCCCGTCCGAGGCCGAGCTCCCCGGCGGCGAGCTGACGATCGAGGAAGGTCAGGGCCGCTTCGCGGTGACCCTGGGCGCCGGCCAGAAGACCGGGCTCTACCTCGACCAGCGCGACAACCGGCTCCTCACCGCCGGGCTGGCCCAGGGGCGCCGGGTGCTGGACGCCTTCTGTTACGGCGGCGGCTTCGCCTGTCACGCGCTGCTGGCCGGGGCCGAGCGCGCGGTCCTGCTGGACTCCTCGGCGGACGCGCTGGCCCTGGCCGGGCGCAACCTGGCCCTCAACGGCGTCGAGGCGCGCGCCGAGCTGCGGGACGGCAACGCCTTCGACGGCCTCCGCGAGCTGGACGCGAAGGGCGAGCGCTTCGGGCTCGTCGTGCTCGATCCCCCGCCCTTCACGCGCCGCAAGGACGCGGTCGAGGCCGCCGCGCGCGGCTACAAGGAGATCAACATCCGCGGCCTCCGCTTGCTCGAGCGCGGCGGCCGGCTCGCCACCTTCTCCTGCTCCCACCACGTGACGCCCATGATGTTCGAGGAGATCTGCCGCCAGGCCGCCGGCGACGCGGGGATCCGCACCCGCATCCTCGCCACGCTCACCCAGAGCCGCGACCACCCCGTCATCCTCACCATCCCCGAATCCCGCTACCTCACCGGCCTCCTCCTCGAATCCACCTAGCCCGGGGTCAGGTCTTGAAATACGACATTCGCCGAGTGGGGTCAGGTCTTACATTCCAACAAAGCGCGCTGAGGCCGGCGGAGTGGATCGACCGGCGCGGCGCCGCGGGTGGGCGGCGGGGCGGGGGCCTCCCGGGAACCGTGTCTTCTGCGGGTCGTCGGAGGCTCGACCCATCCGTCTCGTGGCTCGATAGAGACGGTGCAGGCGCGCCCGCGACTCAGCGTGTTCCCGGGAGGCCCCCGCCCCGCCGCCCACCCGCGGCGGCAGGCCACGGGCGAGCGAGCTAGCTCTCCCGGTAGATGATCAGCAGCGCGCCGATGAGGACGAGGCCCACGGCCCAGAGCGCCCCGGGCACGCGCCCCCGACCCTCCGGCAGCCGCACCTCGAGCCAGCGCCCCCAGCCGACCAGCAAGGCCAGCAGGCCGAGGGGCGCGTGCGTCACCTCGAGCAGGAACTCGTCCTTGAGGTTCTGGGAGGCGTGCGAGTGACTCAGGAGCAGGCCGCCCCCGACCACGCAGAGGAGCGGGAAGATCAGGGCCGCGCGCCGCGACGCCAGCCGGCCGCTGCGGACCATCCACTCGAAGATGCCGAAGGCGATCACGAGCAGCACGAAGAACCGGTGCTGCGCAACCGTCGCGACGAGCCAGCCCTCCCAGAAGCCCTCGGGCCCGAGCGGCCACGAGCCCGGATCGTTCCGTAAGATCATGAAGGCGGCCAGGGCCAGGAAGACGAGCGGCCAGTGCCGCGCCCAGCGGGCCCAGCCCGAGGCGTGCAGCAGGGCCAGCAGCCCCATCGCGAGCACCAGGATACCGGAGACGTGGTGGTTGAACTCGGACCACGCGCGATCGGCGTCGTTGCGCGGGGCCTGCGGATCGTCGAGCGGCATCTCGGCCAGCGAGGGCGAGCGGAGCGAGGGCATCCGCGGGGTGAAGCGGGTCGCGACCTCGGAGAGCGTCGCCCGATCGTGGGTGAGGTCGACCGCGGGCGGCAACGAGGTCAGCGAGGCGGCCGCGAAGAGCACGGTGAGTCCCAGGCCGACCTCGACCTCCACGAAGCGGCGGAGCGTGGCCTGGTCGGCGTCGGGGGCGCCGTCCATGCGGCGGATGGCCCGGGCGTTCAGCGCGCCCAGCACGAGCAGGCCACCCAGGATCGCCAGCTTGGTCAGGACCATGAGACCGTACGCGGTGCCGAAGAGCGCGGTCTGGTCGGGCGCGTAGTTCAAGGTGAGGCCCACGCCCGCGCCCACCAGGAGCGCCACCGCGCTCAGGGCCAGGTTCGAGAATCGCCGGAGCTGGGTCACCGCCCAGGGCCGATCGCCGCGCCGGAACGCGGCCGCGGTCAGGTGCACGAGCCCGCCGATCCACACCGCGGCGCCGAGCTGGTGCGCGCCGTCGAGCAGCAGCAGGAGAACGCGGGAGTCGAGCCGCGCGGCGGCGTGACTCGTCCACGGCGCCGCCACGACCAGCACCGCGGCCAGCGTGACCACCGCGGGCCAGAGCCGCGACGACCCACGCGCGCGACGCAGGCCGAGGGCGCACGCGGCCAGCACCAGCGCGGCCACGATCCGGACCGCGCTCACCTGCACGTAGAGCGTGTCGAGGGCCGCGCGCAGCGGCCAGGCCGCCTCGTGGAGGAGCACGAAGATCTCGTTGGCCAGCGACAGGCCCTGGCCCACTGCGAGCGTGAGAGCGCCGGCGGCGATGAGCAGCAGCGAGCGGGGCGTCTCGGGGCCGCGGGCCACGAGGAGGAGGAAGCACACTCCGCCCACCGCGGTCGCCTGCGCGGCGAGGATCAGGCCGCGCAGCAGGACATCGAGGACCGAGAACACGTCAGGTCGTCCGGCGTCGCCCCGCGCCCCACCGGACCAGCATCATGAAGATCGGTGTGCCGAGCGCGACCGGAATCAGGAACCAGTGGGCTCGACCGAAGCAGGCGAGCAGGAGCACGAGATAGATGAAGTCGCGGTTGGCCACCGCGTCGGCCAGGCGGCCGGGAGGCCCCGCGGCGGCCGCCGCGCCGTCGCGGTGGGCGACGAGGTAGGCGGAGGCGGCGGTGCCGGTGATCGCCAGGGCTCCCAGCAGCAACGGCCAGAGGGAGGCCTCGGCCAGGGTCCAGCCCACCGCCATGCAGCCGAACACGGCGACGTGCACCAGGTTGTCGCCCCAGAAGTCGAGCCGCGCGCCCGCGGGGGATTCCTGGAACTTCAGCCGCGCCAGCTCTCCGTCGCAGCCGTCGAGGATGGAGTGGGTCAGGAAGAGCAAGGCGCCGATGAGCTGTTGCAGGGGCTCCGCGGACAGGAAGAACGGTGCGCCGAGCAGGCCGATGCTGAGGCTCACGAGGGTCATCTGGTTCGGCGTGATGCGCGTGCCCACCAGCCGCCGGGTGATCGCGAGCGAGATGCGCCGCTCGACGTGGCGGGACATGAACCCCTCGGTGTCCTTGATGAGGCTGCGCAGCAGCCAGTCCTCGGCGGCCGGGGCTCCCGCCCCGTCCCCCAGGGCGAAGCGGCCCGCCGGATCACCGGCCGCCTCGGTGGCGCGCGCCAGGCGCCGCGAGAGCGTGGCGATGAGGTCCTCCGCCCCGGCGGCCCGGCCGGCCGAGCGGAGCACCTCGTCGATCCCGGCGCTCTCCACCACCGCGGTCAGCGACGCGTCGACCGCGAGCGTCTCCGGATCGAGCGGCATCTCGCGCAGGGCGCGCAGCCAGCGCGCCTGGGGCAGGACGTTCGCGGGCACCAGGACGAGCCGAGCTCGCGGCACCACCGGCGTGTCGGCATCGAGCAGGGCGGCCGCGGTCCCCGCGAGCAGAGGCCGCGACGGGCAGGCCCGGGGGTGAACCAGGATCCGCTCGAAGCCGGCCCGCTCCGCGGCCAGGACGATGCGGCGCACGAGCGGCAGGCCCGCGATCGGCGTGCCGGGCGGCGGGGAGCCGGCACCGGGCGGGGGCGGCAGGATCACGAGCACGCTCCGCACCGAGACGGCCGTGGAGGAGAGCGTGGTCACCCGGCCAACCCGACCCGCGCGGCCAGGGGGAGCAGCGCGCCGCCACGGCGGCTCGACTCGCGGGCGCCACACTCCACCGCGATGCAGACCGCGGCCTCGTCCAGGTTCCGGCTGCTCGGGTCCTGGCCGAGCACCCGGGCGATGAACTCGTCGGCGACCGGCCCGAACCAGTCCGGATGCTGGGAGCCGTCGGACAGGGCGGGCGGGCGCCGGTGGCGCTCCTCGCGGCCGTCCACGCGGAGGACCACCGTGTCGCCCTCGATGTCGATGCGGCCCGCGGTGCCGATCACGTGCGCCTGGTTCTCCCGCGTCGCCGCGGCCCACGTCAGCACGATGTCGGCCACCGCGTCGGGGAACTGCAGGCGGACCGTCGCGGTGTCCTCGACCGCGAAGCGATGGTGCCGCCGCGTCTCGAGCCGCGCGCTCACCGCGTCCGGCGGGACGCCCACCCAGCGCGGGACGACGTACGAGACGTGCCAGCCGTGGTCGGTCAGCACGCCACCGCCCGCGACCGCCGGATCCACCCGCCAGCTCTCGCCGCCCGCCGCGGCGGCCGGCTGGGTGCGCAGCGTCCGCCAGGCGACCTCGCGCACCGCCCCGATGCGGCCCTCGCGGATCAGCGCGTCGGTCGCGCGCACGAGCGGGGCCTGGTGCCAGTTGTGCACGGTGTGGAGCACCGCGCCCGCGGCGCGCGCGAGGCCGGCGAGGCGCTCGAGATCGGTAAGCGAGGCCACCAGCGGCTTCTCGCAGAGCACGTGAAGCCCATGGGCGAGCGCGGCCTCGATCAGGGCCGCGTGGCTCGACGGGGGCGTGCACACGTCCACGAAATCGAGATCGTCGGCGGCCAGCAGCGAGTCCACCGAGTCGTGCCAGCGCGCCCCCGGTAGCGCGGCCAGGCACTCGGCCCGGCGCGCCGGGTAGAGATCGGTGGCGGCCACGATGACCGCGTCGGGCCGCGGTCGCCAGCCTGGCAGGTGGCCGTGCACCGCCACGTTGCCGAGGCCGATGACGGCGCCCCGGAGTCTCCTAGTCTCGCCCATGCCGCTTGAGCACCACGCCGAGCGCTTCGTCCAGGATCGCCAGGCCGGCCCGGGCGGTCTCCTCGGTGATGACGAGCGGCGGATTGAGCCGGATGGTCGGGGCGTAGGTCATCGCCACGAGACCGCGCCGCAGGCACTCCAGGTAGAGGTCGCGGGTGATGGCTCGGTCGAGCGGCTTGCGAGTCTGGCGATCGTCGACCAGCTCGATGCCGAGCAGCAGCCCGCGGCCCCGCACCTCGCCCACCGTCCGGTACTTCTCCTTCAGGCGATGTAGCTCGGCGAGCATGACCGCGCCAACGCGATTGGACTGCTCGACGAGATCCTCCTTCAGGATGATCTCGAGCGCGGCGAGCCCCGCCGCCGAGGCGAGGGGGTTGCCGCCATAGCTCGACGAGCTGAAGCTCGGGTTGGACCAGGGCTTGGCCGCCACCAGCTTCTCGGTGGAGACGACGCCGGCCAGCGGGAAACCGCCCCCCACGCCCTTGCCCACCGTCATGATGTCGGGTACGACGCCCTCGTGGTCGGCGCCCCACATCGAGCCGGTTCGGCCGAAGCCGGTGATCATCTCGTCGGCAAAGAGCAGCGCCCCGTGATCGCGGGCCACCGACTGGATCGCCCGCAGGAAGCCGTCGGGCGGGATGACGTTGCCCGCGGTGCCCTGGATCGGCTCGACGATGATCGCGGCGATCTCGCCCGCGGTCTGGTAGCGGATGACGTCGCGCACGTACTCCGCGCAGGCGATGCCGCAGTCGGGATAGCGGAGCTTGAGCGGGCAGCGGTAGCAGTCGGCGTAAGGCGTCGAGTGCTGGCCGGGCAGGAACGGGCCCTGGTGGTGCTTGAAGTCGCCGCCGAGCAGGCCCAGCACGCCGCCGGTCTTGCCGTGGAAGCCGCCCCAGAACCCGATGACCTCCTGCCGCCCGGTCGCGGCCTTGGCCAGGCGCAGGCCGGCCTCCACCGCCTCGGCCCCGCCCGAGAAGAGCTGGATGCGGGTGAGCCCTTCGGGGGTGACCGACGCCAGCAGCTCGAGGAAGCGCGCGCGCGTCTCGGTGGTGAAGCTGCCGAAGGTCAGCCGCTCGGCCTGGCGCTTCAGGGCCTCGACGTAGTGCGGGTGGCAGTGCCCGATGCTCCCCACCGCGATGCCCGCGATGAAGTCGATGTACTCGTTGCCGTCCTCGTCCCACAGCGTCGCCCCGCTGCCGCGGGCCATCGCCAGTCCCGAGTAGAGCGCGAAGGACTGGTAGCCGGGCGCGATGTGGCGCGCCTCACGCGCCACGATCTCGCGGGAGCGAGGACCGGGCTCGCGCAGCTCGCTCACCGCCCGCCTCCGGAGACCCGCCCCGCGCCGAAGCGCAGCGCGAGGTACGACGCGATCACCGGCGCGGCCTCGTCGCGGTAGAGCGCGAAGCTGGGCCACGCGTTGAGATCGAGGAGCTGGAGTGAGCCGTCCGCGGAGGCGATGGCGTCGCCGCCGTAAATCTCCAGCCCGAGCGCGGTGGCGGCCTCGCGCACGAGGCGCGCGAGCCGGCCCGCGTCGAAGGCATGGCCGGCCAGGCGCTGGTCCTTGTGGTAGAACCAGCGGAACCAGGGCGGCCCGCCGTCCGGTCCGCCGCCGCCGGGCCCGACCCCGTAGAACTTGATGAGGTCGCCCGCCACGTGCGGCTGCAGCACCGCGCCCTCGATGCCGCGGGCCGCGAGGCCCGCGAGCGCCCCGGTGAGCGCGTCCGGCGTCTCCGCGAAGACCACGTCCCCGTCCTGGGTGTTGTGCACGTCGGCGCGCTTGACCCAGACCGGCAGCCGCGCGGTCACGTTCGCGTCCCCGGTGGACACGAGCCGGCTCGGCACGAAGGCCACGTTGGCCTCGCGCAGCTGCGCGATCATCCGCTCGCGGTACGTGTTGAGCACGGCCAGCGGGGAGTTGACGAGGCGGACGCCCCGCTCCTGCCAGGCCAGCAGCGTGGTGAGCGCTTCCATGCGCTCGCACATGAAGAACACGCCGTCGGGCGGCACCTCGGTGGCCACGAGATCCTCGGGGGCCCGGAGCTCCACCTGCACCCCGTGCGTCTCGAGGTGCTTGCCGGTCAGCCGGAGGATCTCCGCGTCGTCGCTCTCCCGCCCGGGCGAATGCTCGCGCTCGCGAAAGAGCCCCCAGCATGTCAGGTCCGTCACTCCCGTCCCCCTCGCGCTCATGTCCTCCGCGCTCCCCGCGCCAACGCCTCCGCGCTGGCCACATCCAGTGCCCGGTCCACGTCCACCACCGTCTCGATGATCTCCCCGTAGAGCGGCTCGCCGCTCTCGTGCAGCCAGCCCAGGTACTCGCGCAGGCGCCCGAGGGCCCGCGCGGGGGCGAGCCTTCTCGCCCGATCTGAGACACGATACACCCCCGCGGTGACCAGCCCGCTATCCGCCGTGCCGAGCCCCTCCACGCGCCCGCCCGCCCCCAGCGTCACCCAGAGCGGCTTCTCGTCCGACACGAACGGGGTGACCGCGAGCACGGTGGCGTCGGCGGGCCGGCCCGCCGCGGCCGCCGCGAAGCGGGCGAAGTCCTCCGCCGCGCACCACGCGTCCACCGTGGACACCAGCATCGGCCCCGCGGGGCCGCGCCCGGTCACCTCCCGGAAGCTCTCGAGCGAGGACGCGGTGGTCTTCACGATGAAGTCGATCGCGAGCGCAGGGAACCGCGACCGCACCCATTCCACGCACTCGCGCTCCTGCTCGTTCAGTATGACGGTGATCGCGGTGATCCCGGCTGTCGTGAAATTGCGCAACACCGCGCCGATCAGGGGCAGCCCGGCCACCTCGACCATGGGCTTCGGCACCCGGTAGCCGTCCGCGCGCAGGCGACTGCCCTCGCCGGCCGCGATGATCGCGCCACGCACCGCATCCGCCATCAGAGCAGCAGGGCCTCCACGTCCGTCAGTGAATGGATCATCGCGTCGCCCGGGCAGCACGGCTCCCCGGGCGGCGGGTCGGCGATCAGCCAGATGTGCCGCATGCCGAGCGCCCGCGCGCCCGCCATGTCCCGGGCCGCCGAATCGCCCACGAATATGGCAGCGCGGGGAGTCACCCCGAGCCCGTCCAGGGCCCGCATGAAGATGCGCGGATCCGGCTTGGAGAATCCGGCCCGCACGGAATCGACGATGACCCCGAACAGAGATCGGATCGACGTATTATGACATACGGTTTCGAGGTTCCCATAGAAGTTGGACACGATGCCGAGGCGGTAGCGCGCGCCGAGCCGCGCGAGCAGCGCCTGGTTCCGCCGCAGATGGCGGTGCGCGTCGTCGAGAAAGCGATCGGCCACGCGTGCGATCGCCCGCTCGTCGCGCACCGCGAGGCCGGCCGCGATGTCGACGGTGAGGCGCCGCACCGTGTCCTCGAAGGACAGCGTGTCCGGGATCGTGCCCACCAGCGCGTCGTCGGCGCGGTAGAAGACCGGATCGAAGACCTCGGCGCGCTCCGCCGCTCCCTCGGCGCGCCAGAGGGCGAAGAACCGCTCCTTCCACGTCAGCCCGTCGGCGTCGAGCGTGCCTCCGAAGTCGAAGAGCAGCGCGGCAGCGGGCCGCTCAGACAGGCGCGACCTCCACCGCCGCGTCGAACGCGGCCTGGCCCGCCGAGAAGCCGAACGCGTCGACCGCCGCGTCCGGGATGCAGGCATCCCCGGAGGTGAGCCGGTTGAGCCCGTCCCAGCCGTCGCGCATCCACACGGTGCGCGCGGGGACGCGGTCGGTCACCCGCGCGCGGGCGCGCATCTCGCCGCGATCGTTGAACACGCGCACCGCCGCGCCGTCCGCCACCTCGCGCGCGGCCGCGTCAGCGGGCGAGAGCCAGAGCACCGGCTCGGGCTCGAGCGCGGCCAGCGAGGGCAGCGCGCGGCCGTGATCGTAGAAGCCGTGAAAGTGGGCGAGGGTCCGCCCCTGGCGGAGCACGAGCGGGAAGCGCCCGGCGGGCAGGTTCTCGTGCACCGGCAGCGGGGACAGGCCGAAGCTCTCGGCGCGCTTCGAGTAGAGCTCCACCTTCCCGGACGGCGTGGGGAAGGCCAGATCGGGATGGCCCACGTGCGAGACGCGGAGCGCGCGGATGCCCCCCTCCGCGCGCAGGGCCGCCACGGTCGCGTGCCCGGTCGCGGGATGATCGAGGATCGCGTCGATCGGCCCCGCCGCGTCCGCCCACGGGTAGAAATCGGCGAGGCCGAGGCGCCGCGCGAGCTCCCGCAGCACCCACGCGCCGGTGCGCGTCTCCCCGGGAGGCGCCAGGGCCGGCTCCATCAGGTAGAGATGCGTGTTGGTCGCCTTGCAGCCGAGCTCCTCGAGCCACGACGTGCCGGGCAACACGACATCCGCGAAGCGGCGCGCGGTGTCGTTCCAGAAGAGCTCGTGGCTGACGATCAGCTCCTGCCGGGCGAGCGCCCTCTCGAGATGCGCGCTGTCCGCGAACGACGAGAGCATGTCGGTGCCGAAGAGGAGCAGCGCGCGCACCCGGCCGCTCTCGAGCGCCTCGGTCACGCGCGGCATCTGGTTCGGCACGTAGTCCCCGGGCGGTCGCTTCTCGCCCAGCGCGATGTCGGTCAGGCCGAAGCCGTGGCCCTTGCTGCCGTGGCGCGGCCCCAGGCCGCCGCCCGCGACACCCAGGTTGCCGGTGAGCGCGGGCAGGCACGCCACCGCGCGCGCGCCCTGCCAGCCATTGGCCCCCTTGTGCATGCTGCTGCCGCCCAGCACGATCATGGCCGGCCGGGTGGCCGCGTAGCGCCGCGCCAGGCCCACGATGACCGCCTCGTCGAGCCCGGTGACCGCGGCGGCCCACGCGGGCGGGTAGTCCCGCACGTGCTCGGCGAGGGCGTCGAAGCCCACGGTGTGTCGCGCGACGAACTCCCGATCGCAGAGACCCTCCGCGATCAGCACGTGCATCATCCCGAGGGCCAGCGCCGCGTCGGTGCCGGGCCGGATGATCAGCACCTCGTCCGACTGCGCGGCCGCCTCGGTGCGCCGCACGTCGATGGTGACGACCCGGGCGCCGCGGCGGCGCGCCGCGACCAGGTGCGGGGCGGTGTTGGGCTGGCTCGCCAGGTTGGCGCCCCACATCAGGATGAGCTCCGCGTGGGCCCCCATGTCCTCCTTGGTGTTGGTCTCGAGCGGGCCGGTGAGCCCGATACCGAAGCCGCCGAGCCCCCAGCAGATCATGGTGGGCGCCCACCACTGGCAGCCCCAGAGATTGGCGAAGCGGCGGAGCAGCTCCGAGTTCACCCGGGTGCCGTAGTTGTTGGCGAAGAACCCGTGCCCCGACCAGAGCCCGACCGCTTCGCGTCCGACCGCCTGCATGTGCGACGCGATGCGATCGAGCGCGGCCTCCCACGTCACCGGCCGGAACGGCGCATCGCGCCGGTCGCGCGCGAGGGGGGTCAGCAGGCGCTGCGGGTTGCCGATGATCTCGCGCGAGGCGTGGCCGCGCACGCACAGGAAGCCGCGGCTGTCGGGATTGTCCGGGTCGCCCGCGATCTCGATGAGCCGCCCGTCCTCGACGGTGACGAGCATCCCGCAGAGGGTGGGATGGCAGTTCATCGGGCACATGGTGCGGATGGTGGCCATGTGCGATGCCGGGGCTACGCCTGCGCCGTCCGCTCCACCCAGCCCGCCACCGCGGCCAGGGCCTCGTCGAGCTTCGCGGGATCCTTGCCGCCGGCCTGGGCCAGGTCGGGGCGCCCGCCCCCACCGCCGCCCACGATCTTGGCGATCTCCTGCACGAGCCGGCCCGCGGGGAAGCGCTTCATCACGTCTCCACCGCGCTGCCGAGCAGGATGATCCCCGAGGGCACGCGGTCCCGCAGGGTGTCCACCACCGCGCGCAGCCCATCGGGGTCCAGCCCGTCGAGACGCGCGGCGAGCACGGTCACCCCGGCCACCTGCTTCGCGGCGGCCGCCAGATCCGGCGCCTGGCTCCTCGCGAGCTTGGTCTCGAGCTGGGCGAGCTGCTTCTCGAGCCGCTTCTGATCCTCCAGCAGCGCGGCGAGGCGGCGGGGCAACTCGAGCGGCGGGATCTTGAGCAGGCCCGCGGACTCGCGCAGCGCGGTCTCCTCGCGGCCCACGTGGGCGAGGGCGGGCTCGCCGGTGACCGCCTCGATGCGGCGGACGCCGGAGGCGACCGCGCCCTCGTCGGTCACCTTGAAGAGCCCGATCTGGCCGGTGGCGTCGAGGTGGGTGCCGCCGCAGAGCTCGGTGGAGAAGTCGCCGATGCGGATGACGCGTACCCGGTCGCCGTACTTCTCACCGAACAGCGCCATCGCGCCGGTGCGAAGCGCCTCCTGCAGGTCCATCTCGGCCGGGCTCACCACCACGTTGGCCTGCACCTGCTCGTTGACGAGGCCCTCGACCTCTTCCACCTCGCTGTCCTTGACGGAGGCGCCGTGCGAGAAGTCGAAGCGCAGGTGGTCGGGCGCCACCAGCGAGCCCGCCTGCCCCACGTGGGTGCCCAGCACCTTCCGCAGCGCGGCGTGGAGCAGGTGCGTGCCGGTGTGGTGCTGCCGCAGACCCTGCCGCCGGCGCGACTCCACGCTGACCGCGACCTCCTCGCCCTCGCGGAGCTGTCCCTGGGTCACCGCCACCCGGTGCACGATGAGCTGGCTGCCGCGGTAGTAGGTGTCCTGGATCTGCCCCTGCCCTTCGCGGCCGGTCACCGAGCCGGTGTCGCCCTGCTGGCCGCCGGACTCCGCGTAAGCGGGTGTGCGGTCGAGGATGATCTCCACCGTCTCCCCCTGGCGCGCCTCGCGCCGGCGCTGGCCGTCGGCAATCAGGGCCAGGATGCGCGCGGGCGCGGCCAGCGAGCCATAGCCCAGGAACTGGGGCTTGGCCAGCTCGGTGGAGAGCCGCTGGTAGATGGCCACGCCGGGCTCGCCGCTGTCCCCCGCCCCGAACGAGGCGCCCGCGCGGGCGCGCTCACGCTGCGCCTCCATCTCCGACTCGAAGACCCGATCGGTCTCGGCGGTGATCTGCCAGCCCGCGTCCTGGAACTCGTCCTTCGCGAGATCGGGCGGAAACCCGTAGGTATCGTAGAGCGTGAACAGGAACCGGCCATCCACCACCGGCGAGGCCGCCGCTCCCGACGTCGTCGCGCGACGGTCGATCTCCTCCCTGATCCTGGCCATGCCGAGATCGAGGGTCTCGGCGAAGCGTTCTTCCTCCTGCTTCACGGTCTCGGCCACCCGCGCCTGCGCCTCGCGGATCTCCGGGTAGGCGTCGCCCATCAGGGCCACCACCCCGCGGGTCATGTCCCACAGGAAGGGCTCGGTCAACCCCAGCATGCGGCCATGGCGCATGGCCCGGCGCATGATCCGGCGGAGCACGTAGCCGCGCCACTCGTTGGACGGGGTGACCCCGTCGGTGATCAGGAAGGTCGCGGCGCGGGCGTGGTCCGCGATCACCTGCATCGAGACGTCGTCCTCCTCGCGGACGTGGTAGGCCTTGCCCGCGAGGGCCGAGATCTGCGCGATGAGGGACGCGAACAGGTCGGTGTCGTAGTCCGACATCTTGCCCTGAAGCACCGCGGCGACCCGCTCGAGCCCCATGCCGGTGTCGATCGACGGCTTGGGCAGGGGCGCCATCGCGCCGCTCGCGTCGCGGTTGAACTGCATGAACACCAGGTTCCAGATCTCGAGCCACCGGTCACAGTCGCAGGCCGGTCCCAGGCAGACCCGACCCGCCTTCTCCTCCGCGCACGGCAGGTGCTCCCCCTGGTGGAAGTGCACCTCCGAGCAGGGGCCGCAGGGGCCGGTGTCCCCCATCGCCCAGAAATTGTCCTTCTCGCCGAGGCGGAGGATCCGGTCGGCGGGCAGAAACTGCTTCCAGAGATCGAAGGCGTCGTCGTCATCGGTGAAGACGGTGGCCTTGAGCCGGTCCTTGGGCAGGCCGAAGTCCTCGGTCAGGAGCTGCCAGCAGGACTCGATGGCGTCCTTCTTGAAATAATCTCCGAAGGAGAAGTTGCCCAGCATCTCGAAGAAGGTATGGTGTCGGGCGGTGCGGCCGACGTTCTCCAGGTCGTTGTGCTTGCCCCCGGCCCGCACGCACTTCTGGGCGGTGACCGCCCGGACGTAGTCCCGGCGCTCCTCCCCCAGGAACACCGACTTGAACTGGACCATGCCCGCGTTGGTGAAGAGCAGGGTGGGGTCCTGGGCGGGCACCAGCGGAGAGGACCGCACCACCGTATGCCCGCGCCGGCGGAAGTATTCGAGGAACCGCGCGCGGATCTCGCTCCCGGTCATAGGAGCGGTATTATACGCCGCCGTCTTCCTCGATGCCGGAGAGGTCGGCGCCCCGCTCGGCCAGCAGCACCCGCACCGCGTGGCGCACGGTCGCGGCCGGGTAGCCGCGGCGCAGGAGATAATCGGCCAGGCGGGCGGGCGCGCGCGCGGGCTGGCCGCGCAGGAGAGCGGGCAGCCGGCGCCGGCCGGCCTCGAGCGCGCGCGCGGATTCGCCCACCTCCTCGAACGCGGCGGAGATCGCGGCCTCGGCCATGGCGCGGGGAATCCCCTTGGCGAGCAGCTCCTGGCGCAGCCGATGGCTGCCGACCCGGCGCCCACGGGCGCGGGCCTCGGCCCACCAGCGGGCGAAAGCCTGATCGTCCACGTAGCCGCGTTCGGTGAGGTCGGCGACGACGGCCAGAGCGATCTCGGCGGGGGCGCCTCGGCGACGGAGGCGGCGGGTCAGCTCGCGGCCGCTCCAGGACTTGCGGGCCAAAAGATCGAAGGCCGCCAACCTGGCGGCCTTCTCATCCAGTACCGGGGCGGGCGGCGTCGGCGCTACCCCGCCTTCTTGCCGAAGGGGCTGCGCGCGGCCGCGACCGGCGCGGGGGCCATGCCCGGCTGCGTCGGCGCGGCGGTCGAGGCGGTGTTGCTGCCGCCCGGATGCTCCCAGGTCATCTCGCCGGTGGAGAAGATGCCCTTGACCTTGAGGTCGAAGTCGTCCGGGTTGGTCGCAGCGTCGCGGGCGGTTTCGTACGTGACCAGCTCCTCGCGATAGAGCTGCAGGAGCGACTGGTCGAAGGTCTGCATGCCGTACTGGGCGGTGCCCGCCGCGATCACGCTCGGGATCTGCGGGGTCTTCTCCGACTCGCGGATGCAGTCACGGATGAGGCCAGTGGCGATCATGATCTCCACCGCGGGCACGCGGCCCCGGCCGTCGGCGCGCACCACCAGGCGCTGTGAGACGATGCCCTGGATGACCGAGGCGAGCTGACCCCGGATCTGGTCCTCCTGGTGCGGAGGGAACATGGAGATCATCCGGTTGATGGTCTCCGCCGCGTTCAGGGTGTGCAGCGTGGAGAGCACCAGGTGACCGGTCTCCGCCGCGT
>WNFL01017880.1_pt1 | contig 48959 bp, 52 predicted proteins | sample 5400361 | NCBI WGS metagenome assembly WNFL01 (sample SAMN13153351, study PRJNA577476) | soil metagenome | isolation source: 40 cm soil on Douglas fir-dominated hillslope | place: USA:California | collected 2013-09-17 | reverse complement strand
CAGCTCGTCCATCCGGAACAGCGTGAGCCGGACCTGCTGCCCCGCGGCGGCGCGGCCCAGCCGCTGTTTCAGGTCGGTGCGGAAGCCGTCCATCGCGACGATTTCGTCGCCGGCGCCGATGCCGGCCCGCTGCGCGGGCGACCCGTCCGCCACCGACTGCACCTCGAGGACCCCGCCCCGCTCCTTCATCTGCGCCCCGAGCCAGGCGCGCCCGCCGCCGTTCGGCGCGGCCTCCTTGCCGCCCTGCTCCGCCCCACCCTTGTCCTCCGGTCCCGCCGAGGGCCGCAGGGACGCGCGCAGCCCGACGCCCGAGAGCGCCGCGTCGAGGTCCAGCTCCTCCGTGCTGCGCAGCGCACGGTCGAACCACGCCTCGAGCCCGGGGACCAGCTCCAAGGCCGCTCTTTCGACCCCGTCCTCCGGCAGGCCCGGGGCGCGGCCGTGGCGCTCGAAGAGCAGCCCGCTCCTTTGCCGCAGCTCGAGGTCGAGGAGGAACCCGACCACGCTCCCCTTCAAGTAGTAGGAGACGGTCGTGTTCGCGGTGCTCTCGTCGGGCCGGTAGTGCTTGATCCAGGCGTCATAGGAGGCTTGTGAAAGCGGCGTCCGAAGCCTCCCGGGCGTCCGTTGCAACCCGGTCAGGCGCTCTCCCCAGATCTCCAGGAACCGCTGCGGCGTGATCAGCCCGGAGCGGCGCAGGGCGAGCACCTCGTAAGTGCTGGTGAGCCCCTCCATCGCCCACAAGAGCCGGGTGTGGTTCTCGCGCGTCCAGTCGTACGGCGTGAACGCCGCGGGCCTCACGCGCTTCACGTTCCAGAGATGGAAGTACTCGTGCGCCGCGAGGAGCAGGAAGTCCTCGTAAGCGCTCTTCTGCACGAAGGCGAATCGGGGTACGAGCAGCGCGGCGGATCGCCGATGCTCCAGGCCGCCCCGACCCTTGTCGTTCAGGTGCACGATGAAGAGGTAGCGGTCCTGGAAGGGGAGCCCGCCGAACACCGCGGCGAGCGCCTCGCCGATTCGCGCGAGGTCGGGAACCACCCGCCTGCCGTCGAAGTCGCCGCGCCCCCAGACCACCAGCTGGTGCGGGACGCCTTGCACGCTAAAGGAATGGGCCGAGTGCGAAGTGAGCGGGCCCATCTCGAAAGGGCTGTCCACCAGCTCGTCGTAGTCCTCGGCGTGCCACGCGCCGTCGCGCTGCGGGAGCGCCACCCAGGTCCGCCATTCGGCAGGCGGCTCGGTGCGCACCGTGCAGGGCTCGTTCTCGCGACCGACGAAGAACGCGCACGCGGCGGCCGGATTGAGGAAGGCGTGCGTCGGATCGACGTGGTTGGTGCGGACCGTCAGCTCGAAACAACCGAGCCGGTACTCGACGCGGACGCGGCGCGCTCCCGCCGAGGCGATGCGCCAGGTCTGCTTGTCGACCTTCTCCACCGCGAGCGGACGGCCGCCCTCGTCCACGGCGCGCAGGCCATCGACGTGACGCTGGTGCTCGCGGACCAGGTAGCTGCCCGGGGTCCAGACGGGCAGCCGCGCCTCCATCGACGCCAAGCCGCGGGTATCCGCCTCGAGCGAGATCTCGGCGCGGCGCGCCTCTGGCTCGGCGATCTTGAGGACATACGCCGTCGACACGCGCGGCAGTCTACCCGACGATGAGCTCGCCGTGCGGGACGAACGTGCGGGGATCGTCAGCGCTGCACGCGCGCCAGCAAGACCTCGGAGTCGGGGGTGTCCCCGTGACCGCCCACCAGGCGGACGAACCGGGCATGCTCCCGCTTGATGCGGCGCGGGTACTCCTTGTACGTGTCCGGGATGTCCTTCACCCGGCCGCGATACTGCTTGATGCGCTTCGGGCCCGCGTTGTAGGCCATCAGCGCCTCGTCGCGGGTGCGGAATCGGCGCTCGATCCAGCGGAAGTACCGGATGGCCAGGCGCACGTCGACCACCGGGTCGTCGGCGACGTCGAGGTCCTCGCCGCCCAGGTCGGGTTCCCGCGCGCTGATCCAGGCGAAGGTGCTCGGCTTGAGCTGGACGAGGCCGTACGCCCCGCGCTCGCTGGCCACCTTCAGGCGGAAGCGGCTCTCCACGCTCACCAGCGCCAGGATGAAGAGCGGGTCGTAGCCGGCGCGGGCCGACTCGGCAAGCACCGCCTCGGCGAGCTTCACCCGGATGTCCGCCGGCAGCGCGGGAGCGACGCGCACGAGCAGCGCCTCGAGCTGCGGCTGCGTCATCACGTTCGCCGGCTGGTCCTTGAGCTGCCGGTCGGGGCTGGGCGCGGGTCGCTCCAGCACCCACACGTCGGCCGCGGCCCCGGCGAGCACCAGCCCGAGACAGACGAGCAGCGTTGTCCGGACGCGAGGGCGGCCGATCATCCCTTCGGGTTCTCCCGATGGGGGACCACCCGGGCGAGCTTCTCCTCCAGGGTGCCCAACCGGCGGCGAAGCGCGTCGAGCTGCGCCCGCGCCGGGCGCAGGCGGTCGACGCCCCGGCGCACGGCGTCCTCGAGGTGTGCCTCGAGCTGGCGGCGGTGCTCCCGCAGCTTTCCGGCCGTCTCGGCGAGGAGCTTCTGGACGCTCGTCGGGGATAGCGTACCCTCCTGGAAAGACCGGGTGATCCGGCCAGCGAGCTCCTGCGCGTGCTCCTCCACCGAGGAGGCTGCCAGGACCGCCCGGGCCCACGACTCCTGCACGGCTGCGCGCAAGTCTCCCATTGCTGCACCCCGCCGGATGACCCCGGGGCGGAGCGCCCCGAGCACCCGGGAAAGCTAGCGGCTGCCCGTGAAGGTGGACAAGGACCGCTGTGGGCCGTGCCGCGCGGATGTCCGACAAGCGGCCCGGCCCGTGGCGTGCGGGGCGTACATCCCGCCAGGCGCGAACCCGTCAGTTGACGGGCGGTTGGGCGCCGTTCGGACCGGACTCGGCCGGCGAGCCCTCCTTGGTAGACACCGGCGTCCGGGCGAGATCCTGGACCTTGCGACCGAGCTTCTCGAGCTCCGCTCCGAGCTCCGCGATGCGGTCCCGGGTATCGCTCTTGGCGGCCGAGATGAGGACCTTCAGCTCGGCCTGGGCGCGGTCGCCGAGCGCCTCGAGCACCTTGCGGGCTTCCGCCTCGAATTCCTTCGCCTTGGCCGCGGCCTTCGCCTGGGCCGTTCCGAACGCCTGCTTCACCTGCTCCGACGTAAACATCGACGTCCTCCCCTGACGCATTGCGTGATGGGCCAGCATGTAACGCGGCGCGGCGCCGTGTCAAGCGTGTCGCTCGCCAGCGCCTAAATGCGCATGTACAGTCCAACCATGGACAGCGGACCCACATCGCCGCTGGCGGGACTCCCGCCTGCCCCCGGCACGGCCGCCGACGCCCTGCCGGCGGCGCTCTCGGTGGTGCCGCCTCCCGAGACGATCGCCCCCATCCAGTCGCTCTCCGATTCGCGCTGGTTCATCAACCGGGAGCTGTCTTGGCTCTCCTTCAACGACAGAGTCCTCGAGGAGGCGTGCGACGCGACCGTGCCCGCCCTGGAGCGGCTGAAGTTCCTCGCCATCGCCAGCAGCAACCTCGATGAATTCTTCATGATCCGGGTGGCGGGGCTCAAGTCGCAGATCTCCGGGCACGTGGAGGAATCGGGCCCCGACGCCCTCTCGCCGGGGGAGCAGCTCCAGGCCGTCAGCGTCCGGGCCCACGAGATGGTGGCGCGCCAGTACCGCGCGCTGCTCGCGGACGTGCTTCCCAACCTGGAGCGCGCCGGCTTCCGACTCCTGGCTCCGCATCAGCTCTCGCCTTCGACCGAGGCCTTCGTCGACGAGTACTTCTGGCGGGAGGTGTTCCCGGTCTTGACGCCCATCGCGCTCGACCCGGGGCACCCTTTCCCCCACCTGCGCAACAAGACGCTCAACCTGGCGGTCCGTTTCGGCCCGGCTGCGCCGGGAGCGCGGCTCCGCAACGGAGTCGTCCCGGTTCCCAGCGTGCTCCCGCGGCTGGTCGAGATCCCGGACCATGGCCGGAGCTTCCTCCTGCTCGAGGACGTGATCGCCCGCCACGCGGCCCAGCTCTTCCCGGGGATGCCCATCGACGGGTGCTGGGCATTCCGCGTGACGCGCAACTGGGACCTCAGCATCGACGAGGAGGAGGCGGAGGACCTCCTGGTGACCATCGAGCGCGAGGTCCGCCGGCGCGACCGCGGCAGCGCGGTGCGGCTGGAGATCGCCGCCGGGGCCGAGCAGCAGATGGTCGACTACCTGGTGCGGGCGCTCAAGCTGGGCACCGCCGACGTCTATCGGCCCGAGGGGCCGTTGAACATCCCCGACCTAGGAGCTGCACGACGAGCCGTTCACGCCGGTGATCCCGCCGCAGCTGGGCGATGGCGAGCGCGACCTGTTCCGGCTGATCCGCGAGCGGGACGTCCTGCTGCACCACCCGTACGAGTCGTTCGATCCGGTGGTGGGCTTCATCGAGGCGGCCGCCGACGACCCGGCGGTGCTGGCCATCAAGATGACCCTGTACCGCACCGGGAAGGACTCGCCGGTGGTGCGGGCGCTCCAGCGGGCGGCGGAAAACGGGAAGCAGGTCACCGCGCTGGTCGAGCTCAAGGCGCGCATGGACGAGGAGGCGAACATCGTCTGGGCCCGCGCCCTGGAGCAGGCCGGCGTGCACGTCGTGTACGGCCTGATCGGCTACAAGACGCACTGCAAGGCAGCGCTGGTGGTGCGACGCGAGGCGGGCGGGCTGCGCCGCTACGTGCACCTGGGGACGGGCAACTACAACCCCGTGACCGCGCGAATCTACGAGGACCTGTCGGTCTTCACCGCGCGCGACGACTTCGGCGCGGACGCGACCTCGCTCTTCAACCTCCTGACCGGCTATTCGAAGCCTTCCTCCTGGAAGAAGTTCCGGGTAGCGCCGCTGGGCCTCAAGTCGGCAGTCCTCGACCTCATCGACCGCGAGGCCCAGTTCGCGAAGGACACCGGCCGCGGGCGCATCGTCGCCAAGATGAACTCGCTGCAGGAACCCGACGTGGTCAAGGCGCTGTACCGGGCCTCCCAGGCAGGCGTGCAGATCGACCTGATGGTGCGCGGGATCTGCGTGCTTCGTCCGGGCATCCCGGGCGTCTCCGAGCGCATCAAGGTGACCAGCGTGGTGGATCGGTTCCTCGAGCACTCGCGGATCTGGTCGTTCGACGCCGGCGGCAAGCGGGAGGTGTACCTGGCGAGCGCCGACTGGATGCAGCGGAACTTCCTCCGCCGGGTGGAGATTGCGTTCCCGGTGGAGGACGCGGCGCTGAAGGAGCGCATCGTGGAAGAGGTGCTGGGCATCTCGCAGGGAGACAACGTCAAGGCGCGCATCCTGCGCGCCGACGGCCAGTACGAGCGGATCCAACCGGGCACGCACGGCACCTCCGCCGCTCCTCTGCGCAGCCAGGAGCGGTTCATGGCGCTGGCGCGCCGCATCGTGGCCCCCGAGGCGCAGGCCGCGGCTGCCTCGCACGACGTGTTTCCCTCGACGCAGCGGCGGCGCGAGCCCCGGCGCAAGAAGCGGATGGGATGACGCTCGCGGCGCTGTCTCTCCTGTGGTCTTTGGCCGCTCCGCTCCAGGCCCCCTGGCGCGAGGTCGCGCCCGGCATCGAGACCGCCACCGCGGCCGATCTGGGAGGCGAGGCGAACTGGGCGGCCAAGGTGCTGCTGGTCGACCCGCATCTGGCGACCTTCGCCGTACGCTTCGACCCCCAGAAGCCTACGCTCGCGCAGTGGCGGCAGCGGTATCCGGGCGCGGTCGCCATCGCCAACGGGTCGTTCTACTCCGCCGACGGCGGCGAGGTCCGTCCCACCTGCGACATCGTTCAGGAAGGGCGCAAGGTGAAAGGCGCGGGGTGCCTGCGCCAGGACGCGCTGTGGTTCGGCGCCCGCCAGCGCGAGGCGAAGCCGATCGCGCAGAGCACCGTGGCGGCTGCTTCCCGCACTCCGCACTTCTTCGCGCCTCCGGACTTCCGTTCCGACCAGTGGAGCGAGGGACTCAAGAGCTTCCCGGCCCTGGTTCGCGCCGGCGCTCCCGCGTGTGCCGGCCCCCACTACTGCGCCGAATCGAGCCGCACCGCCGCCATCGGGCAGCTGCGGGACGGGCGGATCCTTTTCTTCGCCTCGCAATGGCCCGCTGTGCGCCGCGATGTGGCGCGCTGGCTCGCCGAGACGCTCGGCGTCATGGATGCCGTGAATCTCGACGGGGGTCCGGAGGCCACCCTGGCGCTCAAGGGCGAGCCGCTCGAGGACGCGGTCGGGACCTACGGGCGAGGCCTCCCGCTGGTCCTCCTCGTCCTGCCCCCCTGAGGAGCTGTGTGAGCGTCCCGCACCTCCGCGGGTCCGAGAAAGGCAAATGTTGCAAAACCGGTGCAAATCCGTTACTTCCGCCCCGCGCGCCTGGTTGCAGGACGGGCGGCCGCAACGGAGAGAGCTTGCACCGTGATTAACTTTAAAGGCCCTGCAGGCGCGCAGCGCGCCGGCGGCCCGCTCGGAGGCTGAAACCTGGTCCTGGTACTCGCAGCCCTCGCCGCCGTCCTGCTCGCCGCCTACGGCGTCCGCGTTGCCGTGCTCGGCCGGTTCGACCACGATCGCGCCCGGAAGGAGCCCGGCAGCTTCTTCCTGGGCCGGTTCCTGATCGAGTTCGGGTACTGGTGCTTCTCGCCGCTCGAGCGCGGCGCGTTGGCCCTCGGGGTTACCCCCAATCAGCTCACCGCTGCCTCGCTGGCGTGCAGCGTCGCCGGAGCAGCCGCCTTCGCCCTGGGTCGGCCCCAGGTCGGCGGCGGCCTGGTGATCCTGTGCGCCATCCTGGACGCGCTGGACGGGATGGTAGCGCGCACGCGCGGGACCGCTTCGGACGCCGGCGAGCTGATCGATGCGGCGGTCGACCGGTACGCCGAGATCGCCACCTTCGCCGGCATCGCCGCGTACTACCGGACCTATCCGCTCGGCTTCTGGCTCGCCATCGTGTCCATGGGCGGGGCGCTGCTCGTCTCGTACGCGCGAGCCAAGGGCGAGATCAGCGGCATCGACGCGCGGATGGGCGCGATGAACCGCGGCGAGCGCGCGATGTACATCGGCATCGCCGGCATGTTCGCTCCCCTCCTGGCGCGGGTGCTGGAGCCTTCCGCCGTGCGGCCGGTCTACCACCTGCTGCTCGGCACGCTGGTGCTGGTGGCGGTGGCCGCGAACGTCACCGCGCTGCGCCGGTTTGCCTACATCCACCAGGAGCTCCGCAAGCGCGACGCGCCGCCTCCCGCCCCCGCCGGAGCGGGCGATCCCCTCAGCGGTTGGGTCGGGCGCGCCTGGGTCGCGTCGGTGCTCGCCACGCTCGTCGACTACGGCACCTTCACCGTGCTGGTGGAGCTGGCCGGCGTCTACACGGGCACCTCGCGCGCGCTGGGCGCGTTGCTCGGCGCGGTGACCAACTTCACGGTCAACAAGCTGTGGACGTTCCGCACGCAGGGCGATTCGGTGTGGCAGGAGATGCCTCGCTACGCCGCCATCTCCCTGACCTCGCTGCTCTTGAACACGCTCGGCGTGGTGCTGCTCACCGACGGCCTGCGCTGGAATCCGCTGGTGGCCGCGGCCCTGGTCGGCGTGCTGGTGGGAGTCGGATGGAACCTGCCCCTCCACCGCTACTTCGTCTTCCGGCACGGCCAGCTCCGCTCGCGGCCCGGGCTCGCGCTGATCGGGGCGCTCGCCTCGGCCACCGCCGCGGTGGCGGTGCTGTTCGTCGCCTACGGGATGCCGTTCGCCGAGGAGGGCGTGCACGGCTTCTCCAACCAGGCGGACGACGGCGCGAAGGTGACGCAGACCAGCTACCTGCCCAAGCTGTTGCCCGAGGCGTTCTACTCGGAGAGCTATTCGTTCCTGCTGCAGGGCGACGAGGGTTCCTTCGCCCGGGTGCAGTTCCTGGTCAGCAATGCCGGCCTCGAGGGACACGGCGGCGCTGCGGCCCGGGCCGTGCTGGTGGCGGCGAACGGCAAGACCATCGAGGACGCTGAAGCGTTCGAGTCCGGGCAATGGCGCGTGATGCCCGAGGGGGCCATCGAGATGGGCGCCCACAGCCTCACCATGGGCCCCGACGCCAGCCACCACGTGCACTTCGCCGGGAAGAAGCTGGTGATCGACGCCACCGTCCTGCCCGAGACCAAGGCGGTCCGTCCGGGTGGAGGGCGCGTCACCTTCGACGCGGGCGGCAGGGCGGTGTTCGACCAGACCATCTTCGCGCTGCGCAGCCGGTTCGACGGGACGGTGTGGAGCCCGGATCGCGGAGGCCGGCCGCTGCGTGGATTCTGCTACGCCGACACTTCCTACAGCACGGTGCCGGCCTACAAGTCGGCCTCGCTGTGGTACCGCATGGAGGCCTTCGACGACGCGGACGGGGCGACCACCGCGCTGGCGGTGCTCATTCCGCCGGAGGGATCGCGAGCCGCGACGCAGGGCTGGCTCTACACCAGCCGCAACGGCCAGACCGAGGTGCGCTCCAGCGAGGTGAAGCTTTCCTTCGAGAGGCCCCGGCGCGAGGCGGGCGGGCGCTTCGAGTACGACGTGCCGCAGCGGGTGACCGCTTCGGCGAAGGGCGCGCTCGGCGAGAAGGTGACGGTCACCATCGAGTCGAAGCGGCTCCTCTACAAGGAAGACGTGCTCGGGGAGATGAGCCCGCTGTCGCGCTTCCTGGTCAGCATCATGGCTGCCCCGATGACCTACACGTACGAGAACCGCTACGATCTGCGCATCGAGCGGCCGGATGCACCCACCGACCACCGGAGCGGCACCGCGTTGTCCGAGTTCGCCTACGCGAACCCACCCGCCCAAGTCGCGCAGTTCTAAGATCTCTACCGCGGAACGTCGCCCGCTGACCGAGCAGACCGGTCCTGTAAGGCCAGATCTGCGGGTCTTCCTGGTTGAACTGCGCCATACCGCGGCAACCACGTCACGCCGGACGCATCGGGGGTGGGTCCGGGGTGGGGCCGGCGCGATTTCACGCGCCCCGGTCTCGGGCATGGGCCCGACTCGACACCTCAGGGGCGCGTGCATGAGCGACGGAACCACCCCGGACCCGCCGCCGGTCACGATCGCGTCGGTTCGTGGCACTTTGCTGACAATGGGCTGGCAGTGTAGAGGTGCCCGCGCACTGCCGATGAGAGTCGGGAATCCAAGCCTTCGCCAGCGTTTTCCACAGGAGAGGTCGGGTTGAAGCTCACCGCGCCGCACATCGAGACGCAGATCCCCGGGCCCCGGAGCAGGGAGATCGTGCGCAAGGAGCAGCAGCACCTCGCGCCCGGGTTGCAGGGGTTCGCGCTCATGAGCGGCATCGCCGTGGAGCGCGCCCAAGGATCGGTCGTCGAGGACGTGGACGGGAACCGGTACGTCGACCTGATCGGCGGCATCGGGGTGAACTCGCTGGGGCACGGCCACCCCGCCTACAAGGAAGCGCTGCACGCGCAGATCGAGAAGGCGACGGTGGGCAGCTTCACCACCGCCGCCCGCGCCGACCTGATCGACGAGGTGGCCAAGCTCACGCCCGCGGGGGTCGACCGCGTGCAGCTCTACTCGAGCGGAGCCGAGGCGGTGGAGAGCGCCTTCCGCCTGGCCAAGAACGCGACCGGCAAGCATGAGGTGGTCGGCTTCTGGGGCGGCTTCCACGGCAAGACGATGGGCACCCTGGCGGTGAACGGCGCGGGCAACCAGCGCACCTACGGTCCGACGCCGCCCGGGCACGTGCTTCCCTTCGCGAACTGCTACCGCTGCCCCCTCAAGCTCACTTACCCGTCGTGCGGGATCGCCTGCGCCGATCTGGCGCGCGAGCAACTGCGCCACCAGAGCACCGGGCAGGTCGCCGCGATGATCGTGGAGCCGATGCAGGGCACCGCAGGCAACGTCATTCCCCCGCCGGAGTTCCTGCAGCGCGCGCAGGACATCGCGCGCGAGTTCGGCGCGGTCTTCATCGCGGACGAGATGATCACCGGATTCGGGCGCACCGGCCGGTGGTTCGCCTGCGAGCGCAGCGGGGTCACGCCCGACGCGATCACGCTGGGCAAGGGCTTCGGGTCGGGATTCCCGATCAGCGGAGTGGTGGCCAAGCACGAGCTGGCGCAAGCGAAGCCGTGGGCGAACCCGAGCGGCTCGTCGTCGAGCTACGGGGGCAACCCGCTCGCCGCGGCGGCGGCCCTCGCCGTCATCCGCACCCTGCAGCGCGAGAACGTGCTCGAGAACGTGCGAAGCGTCGGGGCTGCGATGCTGGCCGAGCTGCGGGAGTGGCCAGAACGCCTCCGCTGGGTGGGCGACGTGCGCGGCGAGGGACTGTTCCTGGCGGTCGAGCTGGTCGCCGACCGGACGACCAAGGAGCCGCTGCCGCGCAAGGTGTGCGAGGAGATCTTCCAGGAAGGGCTGCGGCGCGGGCTCCTGGCGATGAGCTACACGCACGCCATCCGCCTGCAGCCTGCGCTGACCATCGAGGAGGATGTCGGGCTGGCCGGGCTCGCCCTGCTGCGCGAAGCGATCGCGATTGTGGCGGCACGTCACGGGGCAGGGTAACAGGGACCATCTTGGACCGCGTGCAGCCCATTCCATCCCGGCGCCGAGGGGACCGGCTGTGGGAGCGCTTCGCCGCCCTGGCCATCGCGCGGCCCTGGCTCCTGCTGGCGGCCGGATTCGCCCTGTTCGCGGTCACCGTGCCCTTCGCGGTCCGGCTCTACGGCGATCTCCGCACCGACCTGCGCGAGCTGTTGCCGCAGGGCGCGCCTGCCGCCGTGGCACTACAAGAATTGGAGCGCCGCGTCGGCGGCCTCGCCTCGCTTTCGGTGGTGGTCCGCACCGACGACCTCAAGGCCGGCGAGCGGTTCGTCGACGCCCTGGCCGCGCGCCTTTCGAAGCTGCCTTCCGACGTGGTGGCGCGCATCTTCTGGCGCGTCGACGAGGAGAAGGCCTTCTTCGACGCGCACGGCGCGCTCTACGCAGACCGGAAGGACCTCGAAGAGGTGCGCGACGTCGTGCGCGATCGCATCGCCGCCGCCCGGCGCGCGGCAAATCCGCTGCTGCTCGATCTGGACGACGAGGCGCCGAGCAAGGCCGACGCAGCCGATCCCGGGATGGAGGACGCGATCGTCCGCGTCCGCTCCGCCTTCGGCCGGCTCGATCACTTCATCGACGGCTACCTCGCCGGCGAAGGTGGGCAGACCCTGGTGGTGCAGGTCTATCCGCCCGGCGCGGCCACCAGCCTCGAGGACGATCAGCGCCTCTTCGCCGCCGTGAGCGGCGAGGTCCAGGCCGTGGACCCGCAAAGCTTCCACCCCAGCATCCGCGTGGGCTACGGCGGCGAGGTGCGCGGCGTCATCGAGAACCAGGAGAACCTGGTCCGCGACCTCTTGGTCTCCAGCATCCTGGTGCTGACCGCGGTCGCAGCGGTGCTGGTGCTCTACTACCGGAGCTGGCGCTCGATCCCGCTCCTGGTGCTGCCGCTCTTCACGGGCGTGGCGGCCACCTTCGCGGTGTCGCGGTGGGTGATCCACTACCTCAACCCGAACACCGCCTTCCTGGGCAGCATCATCGTCGGCAACGGCATCAACGCGGGCATCATCCTGCTCGCGCGCTATTTCGAGGAGCGCCGGCAGGGCAACGCGGTCGAGCAGGCCCTGCCTGTCGCCCTGAAGACGACCTGGGTGGCGACCTTCGCCGCCAGCGCCGCTGCAGCGGCCAGCTACGGTTCGCTGGGCGCGGTGAGCTTCCGGGGGTTCAACCAGTTCGGCTTCATGGGCACCGCGGGCATGCTGCTGTGCTGGGTGACGACGTACCTCCTCATGCCGCCGCTGATCGCCGTCGCCGAGCGGGTCCGGCCCCTGCGCGAGAGGAAGCGATCGCGCATGATCGGCTGGGTGGCGGGGCCGTATGCGACCGCCCTGGCCCGGCACACGGGCTGGGTGATCGCGACGTCCGCGTTGATCGTCGCGGGATCCGTGTGGGGCATGGCGCGCTTCCTGCGCCAGCCGATCCAGTACGACTTCCGCCAGCTCGGCAGCCGCAACGGGCTCACCGAAGGAGCCGCCTACTGGGATTCCCACGTCGACGCGGTGATGCAGTCGTACCAGACGCCGACCGTGGTGCTCACCGACTCACCGGAAAAGGCCCAGGCAGTGGCCGACGCCATCGAGCGGGTGCGCGAGGCGCAGGGCCCGGGGGGGACCATCGATTCGGTCGCCACGCTCCAGAAGCTGGACCCCGACGAGCAGCCGCGGAAGATCGAGCTCTTGCGCGAGATCTTCCGCCTGGTCGCGCCGCGGCCCGGAAGGCCGGGGCTGGTGGACGAGCGCATCGCGCGCGCGTTGCCGGAGGACCTGCGGCCGCCGCTGCTGCGGCTCCGCGAGCGGACCGAGCTGCGGCGGATCACGCTGGAGGAGGTGCCCGCGCGCCTGAAGCTGCCCTTCCACGAAAAGGACGGCAGATCCGGGCGGCTGGTGCTGGTCTTTCCCACCCTGGCCACCGACGCGCGGCACGGCAAGGCGCAGATCGCGCACGCCAAGGTGGTGCGCCGGACGGCGCTGCAAGTCGATCCCAAGGCGCTCATCGCCGGACAGATCGTGCTCATGAGCGACATCGTGGACTCGATCACCAGCGACGGAGGCTTCGCGGCCGCGCTCAGCTTCCTCGCGGTGGCGGCGCTGACCATCCTGGTGATGCGCTCCATCCGCGACTCCGCCTGGGTAGTGTCGTCGCTCTGCCTCGGCGTCTTGTGGATGTTCGGGGCGCTGGGCGCGCTGGGCTTGCGCCTCAACTTCGTCAACTTCGCCGTGCTGCCGATCACCTTCGGCATCGGGGTGGATTACGCCGTGAACTTCTACCAGCGGTACCGGCAGTCCTCCGGGGTCGAGGAATCGCTCACCGCGGCCGGCGGCGCGGTCACGCTCTGCTCCGCGACCACCATCATCGGATACGCCACGCTGGTCACGGCGGACAACATGGCCATCCAGTCGTTCGGGTTGACCGCGGTCATCGGCGAGATCACCTGCCTGTCGGCCGCCCTCTTCGCCCTGCCCGCCGTGCTGGCCTGGCGCGACCGCCGCCGCGCGGCAACCGAAGCCCCCCCGCGGGAGCTGCCGCCGGTGGAGCCCCTGGTGCAGCCGGAGCGGGCGAGGCGCGAGGCCCGGGGTCTATGAGGTCCTTGTCGATGCGCGAGCGCATCGAGCAGCTGCGACGCGCTCCCCGCTTCTTCTCCCTCGGCGTTCCCGCGCTGTGCGCCGGGTACCTGGCCTTGGTCCACACGCTGGGCGGAATCGCCCCGGAGCACGCGATCGCGGTCGCCATGTTCCTCGGGCTGTCCCTCTGGAGCGACGGTTCGCGGCGGCTGGCGAGGGTTGCGATGCCTTTCATGCTCTACGGAGTCGTGTACGACTCGATGCGCTGGTACGAGGACGCGATCCGCTCGCCCGTCATCCACCTGCACGAGCCCTACAACTTCGATCTGCGGCTGTTCGGCATCCGCACCGCGACCGGGACGCTGACGCCCAACGAGTGGTTCCAGCTGCACACCAACCGGGCGCTCGACTTCGTCTGCGGCCTCTCGTACACGCCGTTCCTCTTCATCGGGGAATCGGTGGTGCTGGCCTTGTACCTCTTGTACCGCGGGCACGAGCGGCGCGCCGTGCGCTTCACCTGGGTGTTCGTGATCTCGAACTTCGTCGGGTTCAGCCTGTACTACGTCTATCCGGCTGCGCCGCCCTGGTACGTCGCCGCGCACGGATTCACCGCCGACCTGAGCGTCCGCGCCTCCGCCGCCGGCGCCGAGCGGTTCGACCAGCTGGTGGGATTCCCGCTGATGGCGAGCTTCTACGGCAAGAGCGCGGACGTGTTCGGCGCCATCCCCAGCTTGCACGTCGTGTATCCGATGCTGGCGCTCCTCTACGGCTTCCGGCTGCCCCGCTTCCGCGTCGTCGCGGGCGCCTACCTCTTCCTCGTCTGCCTGAGCGCGGTCTACCTGAACCACCACTACATCCTGGACATCCTGATCGGTTTCGCGCTCGGCCTCGCCGTGATGGCGGCGTTCCGCCTGGCCTTCGGCCCGCTCGAGCAGGACACTCGCGATCTCGAGATGCAACCCGACCGGGTAACCGTCTAGGCCCCGGCCAGGCGCTTCGCGTCCAGGCCGACCGCCTCCGGGAGCGTGAGGCCGTCGCGCTGGAGGAGCCGCGCCAGGCCGTCCTGGACCGTTCGTGCGACCGCGGGACCTTCGTAGACGAGCGCCGTGTAGAGCTGTACGAGGCTCGCGCCTGCCCGGATCCGCCGGTAGGCATCCTCGGCCGTGGCGATTCCGCCGACGCCCACGATCGGCGCGCGCCGGCCGACGCGGAGGAACAACCGCGCGCACGCGCGTTCCGCGGCCTCGCGGAGCGGCGGACCCGAGAGGCCGCCCCCCTCGGCCGCACGCGGATGTCCCGAGACGGCCTCGCGCGACACCGTGGTGTTGGTGGCGATCAGACCGTCGGCGCCGCCCGCCACCGCGGCGTCGGCGACGGGGTCGAGGCGGTCGGGAGGCTCGTCAGGCGACACCTTCACCAGGATCGGCACGCGCCGGCCGCTCGACCGGTGCAGCTCGTCGCGCGCGCGGGCCACCGCCTCGACCAGCGAGCGCAGCTCATCCGCGGCCTGCAGCGCGCGCAGGCCGGGCGTGTTCGGGCTGGAGACGTTGATCGCGGCGTAGTCGGCGTAGGGCGCCAGCGCGCGGAAGGCCGCCACGTAATCGTCCGAGGCGCGCTCGTTGGGCGTGTCCTTGTTGCGGCCGACGTTCACGCCGACGGGACCGGGCTGCCGCGGGAGGCGCGACAGGCGCCGGGCGACGCGAACGGCGCCAGGGTTGTTGAAGCCCATCCGGTTGACGATGGCGCGATGCTCGGGCAGCCGGAACAGCCGCGGCCGCGGATTGCCCGGCTGCGGGCGAGGCGTGACGGTGCCCACCTCGACGAAGCCGAACCCCAGGCGGAACCAGGCGGGCGCCAGCACCTGTCCCTTGTCCATCCCCGCCGCCAGGCCGACCGGATTCGGGAACGTAAGTCCCCATAACGTCTGCGCCAGCGCCTCGCGCGCGCGCGGCCGGGGGCGCGCCCGCGACCATGCCCAAAGCAGCGCTCCAGCGACGGCATGCGCGGCCTCGGCCGGAAGCAGGAACAGGGCGGGCCGGAGCAGGCGGTACACTGCGGCGCACCATACCCCGAACGCAGTTGCCCACGGCGCCGACGCCGCGCACAATGCTCCCTTTGGACGCACTCTCGAAAGATGCGCGCGAAGCGCCCGGCCGGGCGGCCCCGCCGCAGGGCACGCAGGACCTTCTCTTCGAGGCCGCGCGCCGGCTGCGCCGTTGCGAGGCCGCGCTCGCCCGCGTTTTCGAGGAGCGCGGATTCGCAGAGGTCATCCCGCCGTCCATCGAGTCGGCCGAGGTGTTCGCGGAGGGCGCGGGCGGCGGCGCCGACGCGTTGCGCGCGGTCGATCGGCACGGGCACCTGCTCGCGCTGCGGGCCGATTTCACCGCCCAGGTTGCGCGCATCGCGGCCACCCGCCTGTCCGGGATCTCGCCCCTGAGGCTCTACTACCGGGGCAGCGTGGTGCGCGAGTCGGCGGCCGGATCCGGCGTGCCACGCGAGCGCCTGCAGGCCGGCTGTGAGCTGGTCGGGGAAGCGGGAACCGATGCGGACGCCGAGATGCTGGCGCTGGCGGCGGCTTCGCTCTTCGCGCTGGGCATCGCGCCCGGCGCCGCTCGCATCGCGGTGGGCACCGTCGGGTACTTCTCCGCGCTCATCGCAGCAGCCGGCGCCTCGCCTCGCCTCGCGCGCGCCTTGACCGACGCCATCGATCGCAAGGACCTCCCCGGCTTGACCCTGTTGTGCACGCGCGAGGTGCCGCCGGGAAAAGCGCGCGATGCGCTGCTGATGCTCGCGCAGCCTCCGCGCCCGCAGGCCGAGGCGAACGCCCTGCTCTCACGCGCGCAGCAGCTCTCACCGGGACCCGCCGCGTCCGCAGCGCTCGAGCGTCTCACTGGCGTGCTCGCGCTGGCCCAGGCGCGGAACCTGGGAGCGGAGCTGGAGGTCGACCTCGGCGAGGTGCGCGGCCTGGGTTACTACACGGGGCTGGTCTTCAACCTGTACGCCGCGGGCGCGCCGCGGGCAGTCGGCGGCGGGGGGCGGTACGACACCCTGCTCGGACGCTTCGGCGATCCGCGCCCCGCGGTGGGCTTCTCCCTGGACCTCGATGCGCTGGTGCCTCTGGCGAGGCCGGCATGATCACCGTCGCCCTGCCGAAGGGTCGCACGCTGCAGGCGACGCTGGACCGGTTCGCCCGCGCCGGCCTCTCGCCCGAGGAGGACTTCGCGGCGACCCGCAAGCTGATCGTCCCCGCGCGCGGCGCCGGGGCCCGGTTCGTCCTGCTGAAGGACCCCGACGTCCCGCTGTACGTCGAGCGCGGCGCCGCCGATCTCGGCGTGTGCGGCCTGGACCACGTGCTCGAGTCTGACGCGGACCTCCTGGTCCCCCTCGACCTGGGCTTCGGCGCCTGCCGCCTGTGCCTGGCGGCGCCCCGGGATTCGGGTGTCGCCCGGGGCTGGCGGTCGGGCGAGAGCAGCGCCGAGAAAGGCCGCTCGCTGCGGGTGGCGACCAAGTACCCGCGCCTCACCGCCCGGGCATTCGCTCGACGCGGCGTGCCGGTCGACCTCGTCCGCCTGTCCGGTTCGGTCGAGCTGGCCGCCGTCGCCGATCTCGCCGATGCAATCGTCGACCTGGTCGAGACCGGCCGCACGCTGGAGGAGAACGGTCTCGTGGTGGTGGAGGACTTACTCCAGGTCAGCGCGCGGCTGGTGGTGAACCGGGCCTCCTACCGGCTGAAGCTCGAGGAGCTGCTGCCGGTCCTGGAGCGGGTGGGAGGCCCGGCGTGATCCGCCTGCTGGACCTCGCCGATCCGGTGCAGCGCGCGCAGGCGGCGGGGCTGCGCGCCGCCGCCGCGGTTCCGCCCGAGGTCGCGCCCGCCGTTTCGAGGATCGTTGCCGAGGTGCGCGCGCGCGGCGAGGCGGCCGTGCGCGAGCTGACGCTCCGGTTCGACGGCGCCGACTTGCCGGATGCGTTCCTGCCAGCCCGCGAGTGGGACGCCCTGGCCGCGCGGTGCCCGCCGGCGGTGCGCGCCGCGCTGGAGAAGGCGGCCCAGCGGGTGCGGGCGTTCCACGCTCCACAGGTACCGCAGGGCTACGAGCAGCTCTTGCCGGACGGCGGGCGCTTGCGGTCGGTGGTGGTGCCGCTCGCGCGCGCCGCCTGCTACGTCCCCGGCGGCCGCGCCGTCTACCCCTCCACGGTGATCATGACCGCCGCCGTAGCCCGGCTCGCCGGCGTGCCCGAGGTGATCGTGACCACCCCTCCCCGCCGCGACGGGAGCGTAGCGCCGGAGGTGGCAGCCGCGGCCCGCATCGCGGGCGCCACCCGCGTGTTGCGGGCGGGCGGAGCGCAAGCGATCGCCGCGCTCGCGCTCGGGGCAGGCGCCATCCCGCGGTGCGACGTGATCGTGGGTCCCGGCAACGCGTACGTCACCGAGGCGAAGCGGCAGCTCGCAGGCGAAGTGCGCATCGACTCGCTCGCCGGGCCGACCGAAGTGGTGATCGTCGCCGATGCGTCCGCCGACGCGCGCCTCGTCGCGGCGGACCTGATCGCGCAAGCCGAGCACGATCCGCTGGCGCTGGCCCTTCTCGTCACGCCCCATCGGGCGCTTGCGCAAGCCGTGCAGGCCTCGCTGGAAGCGGAGCTGCGGGACCGGCCCAACCGCGTGGCGCTCGAGTCGCTGCGGGCCCGCGGGGCCGCCGTGGTGGCGAGCTCGCTCGAGGAGGCGCTCGCGTTCGCCGACGAGCTGGCTCCCGAGCACCTCGAGCTCCTGGTGTCCGAGCCCGCTGCGGCGCTGCCCCGGGTCTCGCGCGCCGCCGCCGTGTTCGTCGGGCCGCACGCGCCCGTGCCGGTCGGCGACTACCTGGCCGGCCCCAACCACACGCTTCCGACCTCCGGGACGGCGCGGTTCGCCTCGCCCCTCGGCCCGGCGGACTTCGTGCGGCGGCAGAACGTCATCGAGTACGGCGCGCGGCAGCTCGCAGCCGACGCGGCGGAGATTCGCGCGCTGGCCGAGGCGGAGGGGCTGCACGCGCACGGGCGTGCCGTCGAGGTGCGGAAGTGAAGCCGCCCGAGAGCTTCGTCCGGCGGACCGTCCGGCCGCTGGCTGCTTACGGCCCGCCGCGCGATCCGGCCGCCGTCCCGCTGCACCTCAACGAAAGCCCGAGCGACCTGCCCCAGGACCTGAAGGCCGAGCTGGCCGAGCGCATCGCGCGCTCCGACTGGAGCAAGTATCCGATCGGGGACGGGGCGCGCCTCGCGACCGAGCTCGGGCGAGCCTACGGATGGGATTCCGCCGGCGTGCTGGTGGGCAACGGATCGAACGAGCTGCTGCAGCTCATGCTCCTCGCCTGCGTCGAGCCGGGCGACGCGGTGGTGGTGGGCGCGCCCTCGTTCTCCCTCTACGCGTTGCAGGCGGGGGCCTTGGGCGCCCGCGTGATCGAGGTGCCGCTGCGCGCGCCCGACGGCGCGTTCCGATTCCCCATCGACGAGCTGATCCGGACGGCGCGCGAGGCAGGCGCCAAGCTCGTCCTGCTCGGCTCGCCGAACAACCCGACCGGGACCACTCTCGCGGCCGGCGACGCGGAGCGCCTCGCGCAGGAAGCGCCCGGCCTCACCGGCATCGACGAAGCCTACCGCGACTTCTGCGGCCAGGACTTCGCGCCGCTGCTCGCCCGCGCCCCGCGCCTGGTCCTCTTCCGCACCTTCTCCAAGGCGCTCGCGGCGGCCTCGCTGCGCTGCGGGGCGCTCCTGGGCGCTCCGGCCCTCTGCGCCGAGCTGCGCAAGGTGCAGCTGCCTTACAACTTGAGCGCCGTGACCTGCCTCGTCGCAGGCGCGCTGATCGCCCGGCCGGAGCTGGTGCGCGAACGCGCCCGCCTGGTCGCGCAAGAGCGCGATCGGGTGGCCAAGGGCCTGCGCGCGGCTGGCTGCACCGTGCATCCATCCGGCGCGAACTTCCTGCTGTTCGAGCAGGACCGCCGGCCGGCAAACGACCTGCACCGGGCCCTCTTCGGACGCGGCGTGCTGATCCGGAACGTCTCCTCCGGCCGGGACCTCTCTCGCGCGCTGCGCGTCAGCATTGGCGCGCCGGCGGCGAACGACGCCTTCCTCGCCGCGCTGAAGGCCGAGCTGTGAGCTGGTCGCGCGTGCAGGCGGTCATCTTCGACGTGGACGGCGTGCTCCTCGACGCCCGCGCCAGCTACCACGCGGTCGCCGAAGACGCCGCGAGGCGCGCCGCAACCGAGGCGCTGGGCGAGCCCTGCACCGCGCCGTTCGATCGCGAGCGCGAGGTGCCCGCGTTCAAGGCGGCCGGGCGCTTCAACGACGACTGGGAGATGGCGCGCGGCATCGCGCTGCTCCTGCACCTGCGGCAGCGAGGCGCCGCGCCCGAGCTGCCCCGCTTCCTCGCGGCCGCGCAGGGCGGCGGCGTCGCGGGGCTCGCGCGCGCTTTGCCCGCCGTCGCCGCGCTCTATCCACAGGAAAGGATCTCCCGGCTGTGCGGCGCGCTCTACGGCGGCCGCTCGCATTGCCGCGAGCTGTTCGGCTTCGACGCCCGGGAAGCGCTGCCCGATGCGCCGGAGCGCGGCTTCTGGGAACGGGAGCCGCTGCTCGCCGATCCCGCGTTGCTCAAGCGGGTCGCCAGCCGGTTTCCGGTGGCGCTGTACACGGGCCGGAACCCCGGAGAGGCGGCGCTGGCGCTGGTCCGCTGCGAGCTGCAGGTTCCGCAGCGGCTGTGCTGGGTGTCGGACGGGCGGCCGCGCAAGCCCGATCCCGAAGGCCTGCTCTGGCTCTGCGGCGAGCTGGTCCGGCCGGGCGGCGAGGCGCTCTTCGTCGGCGATACGGCGGACGATCGCGCCGCGGCCGAGGCCGCGCGGGTCCGCGGCGCACCCCTGATCTACGCGCACGTGGAGGCCCCAGGCGATACCGCGCGCGCCCTCTCCCGGCTGCTCGACGAGACAGGAGCCTGATCGCAGCGGCTTTTTCACCGCGGAGCGATGGGATACGCTTCAGGCCATGCCTCGTACCGGCGCCGTGCAACGCAAGACCAAAGAGACCGACCTGCGCGTCACCGTCGACCTCGACGGCAAAGGCGACGCGAAGGTCGACACCGGAATCCCCTTCTTCGACCACATGCTGGAGACGGTCGCCAAGCACGGCGCGCTGACCCTCGAGGTGAGCTGCAAGGGCGATCTGCACATCGACCAGCACCACACCGTCGAGGACACCGGGATCGCGCTGGGCAAGGCGCTGGACCAGGCGCTGGGCGACCGCAAGGGCATCGCCCGGGCGGGGTGTTTCTATTTCCCCCTCGACGAAGCGCTGGCGCGGAGCGTGGTGGACCTCTCCGGGCGCGCGTTCCTGCACTGGAACGTGCAGCTCGATCAAGGGCCGCGCAGCGCCATGGACCTCTCCGTGCTGGAAGGCTTCTTCAAGGCGGTGGCCGACGGCGTGCGAGCCAACCTGCACATCGACCTGTTGGCCGGCCGCGACTTCCACCACGGGGCGGAGGCCGTCTTCAAGTCGTTCGCGCGGGCGCTGCGGCAGGCGTGCGCGCTGGACGATCGCGCGGGCGGAGTGCCGAGCACCAAAGGGGTGCTGTGAGCGGCCGCGTCACCGTCGTCGATCTCGGGCTGGGCAACCTGGGCAGCGTCATGCAAGCGCTGGTGCGGGCGGGCGGCGAGCCGCGCCTGTCTGCGGACGCGGCGGAGATCGGCCGCTCGGCCCGCGTGGTGCTGCCTGGCGTCGCCGCATTCGGCCTCGGGATGGATCGGGCGCAGCGGCTGGGACTTCGTCCGGCGCTCGATCGGGCGTTGGGCCGGGGCGCGCCGGTCCTGGGCATCTGCCTGGGGATGCAAATCCTGTTCGAGGAAGGCGAGGAGGACGGGTTGCGCAAGGGGCTCGGGTTCCTCCCCGGCCGCGTGACGAGGCTGCCCGCGGGAGTCCAGGTGCCCCACATCGGCTGGCAGCGCCTGGAGACGACCGCCGTGTCGCCGCTCCTCGCCGGAGCTGTCGCTCCCTGGGCCTACTTCGCGAACTCCTATCGATGCGAGGCGCCGGCGGAGGTCACGCAGGCCGTGGCGGACCACTCCGGCGTGCGCATCGCGGCGATCGTCGGGCGCGAGAACGTGCACGGCGTGCAGTTCCACCCCGAGAAGAGCGCACGCGGCGGAGAGGCGCTGCTCGCGCGGTTCCTGCAGCTCCCGGAAGGTTCGCCGTGACGCCCATCCTCTACCCCGCGATCGACCTCCTCGGCGGGCGGGCCGTGCGCTTGCGCCACGGCGACCGGCGCAGCGCGAAGGTCTATTCCGAGGACCCGCCGGCGCAGGCCCGCGCATTCGTCGTGCAGGGAGCGAGGGCGCTCCACGTGGTGGACCTCGACGCGGCGTTCGGCGAGGCGAGGCAGACGGCGATGCTGGCCCGGATCGCCGCCGCTGCCGCGCCCGTCCCGGTGCAGGTCGGCGGTGGCATCCGGGGCCTCGAGCAGATCGGCGAAACGCTCGAGGCCGGCGTCGCGCGCGCGATCCTCGGCACCGCGGCGGTGGAGCGGCCGGAGCTGGCCGGCGAAGCGGTCCGCCGCTTCGGACCGGAGCGGATCGCCTGCGGCATCGACGTGAAGGACGGGCGGGCGGCGACGCGCGGCTGGACCGATGCCGGCGGTCCGTCGCCGGAGCGCCTCGCGGGGCTGCTCGCCGGAATGGGAGTGAACTGGCTGATCGTCACGGCGGTGGCGCGGGACGGGACGATGGAAGGGTTCGATCTGCAGCTGCTCCGGGAAGTCGCCCTCGCTGCTGCGCCAGCAAACCTGATCGCCAGCGGCGGCGCCGGATCGCTTTCGCACCTCAGCGCGCTTGCCGCGGCGGGGGTGCCTCGCCTGGCCGGCGCCATCGCCGGCACCGCGCTGTACGAGGATCGGTTCTCCCTCCGCGACGCGCAGGCGGCCCTGGACGGGACCGGGGAGGGCACCCGATGTTGACGCGCCGGATCGTCCCCTGCCTCGACGTGAAAGGCGGCCGGGTGGTCAAAGGCGTCCGCTTCGAGGAGCTGCGCGACGCCGGCGATCCGGTCGAGCAGGCCCGGGCGTACGGCCGGGCGGGCGCGGACGAGCTGTGCTTCCTGGACATCAGCGCGTCCCTGGAGGCCCGCGGCACGCTGGTCGCCCTGGTGGAGCGCGTCGCGCGCGAGCTGTCGATCCCGTTCGCGGTCGGAGGCGGCGTGCGGACGGTCGAGGACGCGGAGGCCCTGCTCCGCGCAGGGGCGGACAAGGTCTCGATGAACACCGCCGCCCTCGCGGATCCGGGCCTGATCACCGCGGTCGCCCGCCTCACCGGCAGCCAGAGCGCGCTCATCGCCATCGACGCCAAGCGGCGCGCCGGGGCGACGGCTGCCTGGGAAGTCCACTCGCACGGCGGCACCCGGCCCACAGGGCGCGACGCGGTGGCCTGGGCACGGGAGGCGGTAGACCGCGGCGCCGGAGAGATCCTGCTCACCTCGATCGATCGCGATGGCACGGGCAAAGGCTTCGAGCTGAAGCTGACGCGCGCGATCGCCTCCGCGGTGCCGGTCCCCGTGATCGCGAGCGGCGGGGCCGGCAACCCCGCACACTTCGCCGACGCATTCGCCGCCGGCGCCGCGGCGGCGCTCGCGGCGACGGTGTTCCATTTCGGCACTCTTTCCGTCGCGCAGGTGAAGGAGGATTGCGCCCGGCGGGGCTTCCCCATGCGCTGGCCCACGGAAGACGACTAGCCTCGCTCACGGGTGCCAACGCACGCATTTGCAACTCTGGCCGCTGGCGTGAAAGGACTCTGTACCTACCGTAGGTGAAAACCATGGTCCGTCCCGAGGATCTCAAATATGACGACCGCGGCCTGGTCCCTTGCGTGGTGCAGGACGCCGCGTCCGGCGAGGTGCTCACGCTCGCCTGGCAGTCGCGCGAGGCACTGGAGCGCACGCTGCGCTCGGGCCAGGCGACCTTCTGGAGCCGTAGCCGCGGCGAGATCTGGGTCAAGGGCGCGACCAGCGGCAACACGCAGTCGGTCCGCGCCGCCCGGACCGACTGCGATCACGACGTCGTGCTCTTGCGGGTCGAGCCCCGTGGGCCCGCCTGCCACACTGGCGCGCGATCCTGCTTCTTCGAAGCGGTCGCCGGCTCTCCGGATGCGCCCGAATCGCCGGGAGAGACGCTCGCGCGCCTGGAGCGGGTGCTGCTCGAGCGCCGGGCGGACGCGCCATCCGGGTCGTATACGGCGAAGCTGTATGCCGACGAGAATCTGCGGCACAAGAAGGTAGGGGAGGAAGCGACCGAGCTGGTGATGGCCTCGCTGCGCGGCGACAAGGACGCCGTGGCCGAGGAAGCCGCCGACCTCCTGTACCACGCGCTGGTCCTGCTGCAATCGCACGGCGTCGGCCTGCGAGAGGTGGCGGACAAGCTCCGCGGCCGGGAGGGCCGCCGGCGCAACCCGGCCTGAGCCGGCGCATCTGCTCACCGATGCCGACACACCTGTTCACGCCCTTCCGGCTCCGCGACGTCACGCTCCGGAACCGGGCTGGCATTTCGCCGATGTGCCAGTACAGCTCTCCGGACGGCCTCGCCACCGATTGGCACCTCGTCCACCTGGGCTCGCGCGCCGTGGGCGGAGCGGGAATCGTCTTCGTGGAGGCCACCGCGGTCGAGCCGCGCGGGCGCATCTCGCCCGAGGACATGGGCTTGTGGAGCGATGCGCACGCCGAGCCCCTGGCGCGCATCGCGCGCTTCGTCGAGTCGCAGGGCGCGGTGCCCGCGATCCAGCTCGCGCATGCCGGCCGCAAGGGCAGCACCGCTGCTCCCTGGAAAGGCAGCGGGCCGGTCCCGGACAGCGAAGGGGGTTGGCCGGTGGTCGGGCCCAGCCCGATCCCCTTCGCAGACGGTTGGCGCGTGCCCGAGCCGCTCGACGCCGCCGGCATCGCGGCGATCACCCGCAACTTCCGGGCGGCCGCCGCGCGCGCCCGCGACGCCGGCTTCCGCTTCCTCGAGCTACACGCCGCGCACGGTTACCTGCTCCACAGCTTCTACTCGCCGCTCTCCAACCGCCGGACCGACGCGTACGGCGGCCGGTTCGAGAACCGGGTGCGCTTCACGCTGGAAGTGGTCGAGGCGCTGCGCGCCGAGTGGCCGGATCACCTGCCGATGTCCGTGCGCCTCTCCTGCACCGACTGGGTGGAGGGCGGATGGACGCTGGAAGAGAGCGTCCGCCTCGGTTCCCTCTTCCGCGAGCGCGGGGTCGACCTCGTCGACTGCAGCTCCGGCGGGAACGTGCCCAACGCCCGGATCCCGGTCGGACCGGGGTACCAGGTCCCGTTCGCCGAGGCAGTACGCCGCGGAGCGGGGATTGCCACTGCCGCGGTCGGCCTGATCACCGAGGCCTCGCAGGCGGACGAGATCGTCCGGGAGGGCCGGGCCGACCTGGTGCTTCTCGCCCGGGCCTCGCTGCGCGATCCGTATTGGCCCATCCACGCCGCCCGCAAGCTGGGCCACTCCGACGCCCTTCCCGTCCCGCCCCAATACCAACGCGGCTTCCCCCACCACCTCCTGAACTGACGCGGGAAGGACTAAAAGCGTTTCCCGCGTGAAACGCTTCTAGCCCTGTCTCGCGGCTAGCGCTTTCGCAGCTCCTTCACCATCACGATGGCGTCCTCGCCCTCGTCGACGTAGTAGTTCGGGCGGACCCCGACGGCGCGGTAGTCGAAAGCCCTGTACAGCTCGAGCGCGGCGGCGTTCGAGCGGCGGACCTCGAGGGTCATCAGGGTGGCGCCGGCCTGCGTGGCGCGCTTCTCCGTCTCCGCCATCAGCACGCGCGCGATGCCGCGCCGGCGGTGCTCGGGCGACACGGCCACGTTCAGGATGTGCACTTCGTCGTGCACCAGCCAGTAGATGAGGAACCCGACGATCCGCTCCGTGGCGCGGCCGCCGGCCGCGGAGGTGAGCGGCTCCACGCAGACCAGGATGGTGCTCCAGTCGTGCTCCAGCTCGCGCCGGAACAGCTCGGTGGACCAGGGGTGGCGGAAGGCGGCCCGCTCGATGACCATGACCTCTTCGAGGTCGTCGGGCCGCATGCGCCGCAGCTCGAACTTGGGGCGCAGCCGCACCGCCATCAGGGCCTCCCCGCGATGGAGCGCGTGCCGTCGTCGATGGGGTCGACGATGCGGACGATGGCCTTCCGGCGCAGCTCGGCGAGCAGCTCCGTGAGCAGGCGCTCGTACTTCTCCTTGGAGAGCCTCTGGCGGAGCGCCTCGCGATCGCCCCGAGCGCCCTGCCCCTTCCACGCCTCGTCGAGCTCGCTGTCGCGTAGATGGGCGGCGAGCTTGAGACGGTTGTCCAGGTAGCGCGCCACGCGCAGCTCCCGGGCCAGGATGGCGCCGATCTCGTCGTCGGTCAGCTCCACCTGGCGCGTGAACGACTCCCAAGCCGACGCGGTGGGGAAGCGCGCGCGCAGCCGCGCCAAAGCCGATTCCACCTCGGCGTGGTCCAGGTCGAACAGCTTGAGCCGCTCCACCTCGGAGAGCACCACGCGTTCCTGGACGAGCCTGCGCAGCGAAGCAGCGAGGAGCGGGCGGTCCAGCTGCGCGGAGGCCATCTGCGGACCCTGCTGCTCGACCAGGTGGATGCGGGTCTCCGCCGCGAGCTCGGAGAGCGTCACCGAGTGCGCGTCGACCACCGCCACCACCTCGTCGACGAGCTGCCGCTCCTGCGCGCTGGCGGCGCCGGCAGCGAGGGCGAGGAGCAGCAAGGCGCGCATTGTCCGATCGTAACGAGCAGCTCGTGCTCCGGTCAATCGAAGGGTGCGCTCGTTGACCACCCGGAGGGCTGTGGTTACGGTACGCCCGGCCGTGAAAGACCCCTACGCTACCCTCGGTGTCGCCCGGAACGCGAGCGCCGAGGAGATCAAGAAGACGTATCGGAAGCTGGCCAAGAAGCTGCACCCGGACGTGAACCCCGGAGACAAGAAGGCCGAGGAGCGCTTCAAGGACGTCTCGGCGGCCTTCGAAGTGCTCGGCGATCCCAAGAAGCGCGCCCTGTATGACGAGTTCGGCGAGGTCGCGCTGCGCCCCGGGTTCGACGAGCAGAAGGCGCAGCAGTTCCGCGACTACCAGCGCGCCGCGGGGGGCGGGGAGCGGGCGGGCGGCTTCGGAGGGTTCGAGGGGTTCTCGGGCGGCGGCTTCGATCCCTCGGATCTCGGCGACCTGGGCTCGATGTTCGGGGACATGTTCGCCCAGCGCCGCCAGGGAGCCGCGCGCCGCCGGGCCTCCGAGCCGCTGGCAGGCGACGACATCGAGGCATCCATCGAGGTGGACCTGCGCGACGCGGTCCTCGGCGCAGAGCGGGAGATCACCCTCCAGCGCCCGGCGCGGTGCCCCGAGTGCAAGGGAAGCGGCGCGAAACCTGGGAGCAAGCCCCATCGATGCCCGCAGTGCAACGGCACAGGCGAGGTGAAGGTAGCGGGCGGACTGATGCGCGCCGCCTGTCCCCGCTGCCAGGGATCGGGAGAGATCAGGGATCCCTGCCCGCGCTGCGGTGGCGAGGGCACGGTGCTCGAGTCGGCGCGGCTGCGCGTGAAGATCCCGCCGGGCGTGGAGACCGGCTCTCGCGTGCGTCTCGCCGGGCAAGGCTCGCCGGGCGAGCGCGGCGGCGAGACCGGGGACCTCTACCTGCGCATCACCGTGCGGCCGCACGCGACGGTGCGCGTCGACGGGCGCGACCTGTCCCTCGACCTCCCCATCACCGTGGCCGAGGCGCTGCAAGGTGCGGAGGTGACCGCTCCCACCTTCGAGGGACCCGTGAAGCTGAAGATCCCGCCCGGGTCGCAGAGCGGCCGGCGGCTGCGCCTGCGGGGACGCGGCCTGCCCGCGCTGCGGGCCGGCGAGACCGGAGCACCGCGAGGCGACCTGTACGCGGTGCTGCAGATCGTCCTCCCCCCCGATTCGGACGCAGCGCGCGACGCGGCCTCCGAGATGCAGAAGCTGTACCCGCCCGACGTGCGCCAGGACGTGAGGCTCTAGATGGGATTGCTCGACCTGTTGGGGATCGGCGGCAGCAAGGAGGAGCGCGAGGCGCGCTCGGTGTCCAAGCTGCAGAAGAAGGCCGTCGAGAAGTACGGTCCGAAGGAGAACCGGCAAGGCGCCATCGAGGAGCTGGGGGAGCTGCGAACCCCGCGCGCCGTCGAGGCGCTCCTGATGCGCTACACGGTCCGCGTCGAGCCCGGCATCACCGACGACGAGGAGAAGCAGCGCGTGCTGGCGCTCTTGCAGCAGCCGGGCGCGGCCATCGCCGTGCCGGTCCTGAAGAAGTTCATCCTGGGTCGCGACGAGATCTCCTGGCCGCTCAAGGCCCTCTCCGACCTGGTCCCGGAGGCGGAGGTGGTCGCCTTCCTCGTCGAGGCGCTCCGGAAGGCAGCGGGGGAGTACAGCCGCGTCCCGGAGAAGAAGGTGCTGCTGCTTCACGCGCTGGCGCAGCACCGGAGCAGCGACGCGGTGCCCGCGGCGCTGCCGTTCCTGGAAGACATGGACGACGAGGTGCAGATCGCCGCCGCCCAGGCCATGGCCGTGCAGCAGGACGAGCGGGCCCGCGAGCCGCTCATCCAGCACTTCCTCCGCGCCCACGAGGGCAGCAATGCCCGCGTCCGCGAGGCGCTGGCCGGCCTGCTGGCGGACGCGCAGTTCGACGTGAAGGGCTACACCCCGAAGATGGAGGCCGCCCTGCCCCCTTCGTACAAGCTCGACTCGAAGGCCCGCGTCGTCCGGAAGACCTAGCCGCGGCAGCGTGAGACGACGCTCCTTCCGGGCGCGAATCGGGCGGTCTACGACTGGCGATCGATGCGCTGGCGCACCGCACCGGCGACCATCTCGATGGCCACCTCGTTGAGCCCGCCGTGCGGGATGATGATGTCCGCGTACCGTTTGGATGGCTCGACGAAGCCGTAGTGCATCGGACGGACGGTGCGGAAGTACTGCTCGACGACGCCGTCGAAATCGCGGCCGCGTTCCTTGATGTCGCGGGACAAGCGGCGCAGCACGCGGACGTCGGCGTCCGAATCGACGAAGACCTTCACGTCGAGCAGGGCCCGCACAGGTTCGAGCGCGAGCACGAGGATGCCCTCCAGGAGGACCACGTCGCCGGGGTTCACCCGCTGCGTCTCGCCGGTGCGCGAGTGCAGCGCGAAGGAGTACACAGGCTTCTCCACCGGCCGGCCCGCCCTCAGCTCCTCGAGGTGCTTCACCAGGAGGTCGGTGTCGAAGGCGTCCGGATGGTCGAAGTTGAACCCGCGGCGCTCCTCCAGCGGCATGTCGGAGAGATCGCGGTAGTAGGCGTCCTGGTCGAGCAGCGCGATGGGATGGCCGGCGAGGCGCTCCACCAGGCGCCTGGCCACGGTCGTCTTGCCGCTGGCGGTCCCGCCTGCGATGCCGATGGTCAGGGCGCGCAAGGTGCTTGCAGTGCATCCCATATCGGCGGGCCGATGGAAAGCCGCGAACGCTTGCGCAGTCCGATCCCCGTAGGCGAGGATGGCGGGCATCGATGGCCACCGACTCTCCCGAGCTCTCCCGCATCGCTGCCGAGGCGCTGGACATCGCGAAGAGCGCCGGGCAGGTGCCCACCACCGCCCACCTGCTGCTCGCCACCTTCACCGTGCCCGGCGCAGCCGACGTGCTCCTCCGCGAGCGCGGCTGCGACGAGGATCGCGTGCTCGACGAGCTGTCCCGCGCGCGCCCGTCGGAGACGCCCGAGCTGTTCGCGCAGGCGCTCGACCGGGCCCGGCAGCTCGCCGACGACTGCGCCACCCCGGCGGCTGACGGGCTCCACCTCCTCGTCGCGCTGGCTCGCCTCTCGCGCAGTGCCGCGGCTACCCTGCTCGACCGGCTCGTCAACCTCGCCTCCCTCCGCACGACCGCATTGGGATATCTGACGGGCTCCGTCCCGCGCCGCCGCGTCGCCCAGGAGGTGCGCGTAGGGTCCACGGATCGCCGTACCTACGCCCGACCGGCCCCGGTCGTGCCTCGCGCTCCTCCCCGCTCTCCCTCCCCCTTCAACTCGCCCTCGCCCTCTACCTCGACCTCGACCTCGACCTCGACCTCGACCTCGACCCCGACCCCGACCCCGCCCTCGACCCCGCCACCGATCTCCGTCTCCATCACCCCCTCGCCCCCCTCCCTGGACCCTCGCGAGTTCCCCTACCTCTGCACCCACGGCCGCAATCTCTCCGCCCTCGCCGCCCTGGGCCAGCTCGACCCCGCCCTGGGCCGCGAGGGAGAAGTGGACGAGGTGCTGGACATCCTCGGCAAGCGCCGCTCGAACAACCCAGTCCTGGTGGGCGAGCCGGGCGTGGGGAAGACGGCCATCGTGGAGGGGCTGGCGCAGCGCCTCTTCGAGCTGCAGGCCGACCGCGTCGTGGTGGAGCTGGACGTCGCGGGTCTGGTCGCCGGGACCCAGCTGCGCGGGTCCTTCAGCGAGCGTCTGCTGGGGATCAAGGAGGAGGTCCGCAGCGCCGACGGGCGCGTGGTCGTGTTCATCGACGAGCTGCACATGCTGATCGGCGCGGGGTCCAGCGGCGAAGGTCCGCAGGACGCCGCGAACGAGCTGAAGGCGGCGCTGGCCCGGGGGGAGTTCCCCTGCGTCGGCGCGACGACGCACGACGAGTTCCGGCGGCACGTGCAGGGCGATCCCGCGCTCGAGCGCCGCTTCGTGCCCGTCTTGGTGCGCGAGCCCACCGCCCGCGCGACCGTGCCCATACTGCGGGGAGCCGCCGCCCGCTACGAGGAGCACCACGGCGTCCGCTTCCGCGCCGACGCGCTCGAGGCCGCCGCGTTCCTCACCGCCCGCTACGTGCGCGACCGCTGCTTGCCGGACAAGGCGTTCGCCGCCATCGACCTCGCCGGATCGCGCGCCCGCCGCGAAGGACGCGACGAGGTGCTGCGCGAGGACGTCGCGCGCGCAGTGGCGCGCATGGCGGGCCTGCCGGAGGAACGCCTGCTGCAGCCGGACGGCGAGCGGTTCCTCTCCCTGGAGCGCAAGCTGCAAGAGCGCATCGTCGGCCACGGCGCCCAGCTCGCCGCCATCGCCCGCGCGGTGCGGCGCAACTACGCGGGCTTCTCTGCGCAGCGGCCTCTCGCCTCGTTCCTCTTCGTCGGCCCCAGCGGAGTGGGAAAGACCGAGACCGCCCGCGTGCTCGCGGAGGAGCTGTATCCAGCGAGCGAAGGCGGGACCCAGCCTGGCGCCCTGGTGCGCATCGACCTGTCCGAGTACTCCGAGCCGCACAGCGTCGCGCGGCTCCTGGGGGCTCCGCCAGGATACGTCGGCTATGGCGAAGGGGGTCAGCTGACCGAGGCCGTCCGCAGGCGCCCAGCCTGCGTGGTGCTGCTCGACGAGGTGGAGAAAGCGCACCCCACCGTCCTGCAGCTTCTCCTTCAGATCTTGGACGAAGGCCAGCTCACCGACGGCCGCGGGCGGCGGATCGACTTCAGCGGCGCGGTGGTGGTGCTGACCAGCAACGTCGGAGCGGGCGCGTTCGAAGCCGGGGCGCGGGCGGTTGGCTTCGGCGTCGCGCAGCCCTCCGCCCAGGTGCCTGCCACCGACGTGGGGGCCACGCGGGCGCTGGAGCAGGCCCGGGCTGCGTTCCCGCCGGAGCTGTGGGGCAGGCTGGACGAGCGGCTCGTCTTCACGCCCCTGGGACGGCACGAGGTGGCGCGGATCGCCGACCTGCTCCTCTCCGACTCTTCCCGGCGCTTGTGGGAGGAGCGGCAGATCGCGTTTCGCATCGGGCCCGGGCTCGTGGACCATCTCATCGCCCAAGGCGGGTGGCAGGTCTCCCTCGGGGCGCGCCCGATGCGGCAGACGATCCAGCGCCTGGTCGAATCTCCGCTCGCCGACGAGATCCTCGCCGGCCGGGTCCGCACCGGGGAGCGGCTGCTCGCCTGCGCCGGTCCAGCGGGCGTCGAGTTCCGGCGCGAGGGATGAAAGCCTTGCCGAAGAGCGCCGCCGTCGTGGGCGGCGGCGCCGTCGGCCAGGTGCTGGTTCCCGCGCTCGCCAAGGCCGGCATCCGGATCGTCCTCGCCTGGAACCGGACCGAACAGCGAGGATGGCAGTCGGATCTCGAAGAACTGCCCCAGGCGGAGCTGATTTTCCTGACGGTGAGCGACAGCGCGGTCGAGCCGCTCTGCCGGCGCATCGCCGGCCTCCTCCGGCGCGGGCAGCTCGTCGCGCACTGCGCGGGCGCGCTGGGCCTCGACGTCCTCGGGTCCGCCCTCGAGGCGGGCGCGCGCACCGGGTCGCTCCATCCGCTGCGCGCCATCCCGCGGGGCAGCCCGGCAGGCATCCTGCGCGACGCCGCGGCGGGCATCGCGGGCTCGGACGCCTCCGCGCGCGACACCTTGCAGCAGGTCGCGCGCGCTCTGGGCTTGTCACCCATCCCGGTGGAAGCGGGAGCGCGCGCCCTGTACCACGCGGCCGCCGTGCTCAGCGCCGGGGGGCAGGTGGCGCTGCTGGCCCGCGCGATCCAAGCCTTCCAGGATGCGACCGGGGCTCCCGAGCCGATTGCCCGCGCGGCGCTCCTGCCGCTCGCCCGCGGTGCCCTCGACGCCCTCGAGCAGCGCACCGCGCCCGAGGCGCTCACTGGTCCCGTGGCGAGGGGCGACGCCGCGACCGTCCGCGCGCACCGGGCCGCTCTCGACGCTTCGGCCCTACCGCTCTACGACGAGCTGACGCGCGCGATGCTCGAGCTGCGGCCGTCGGAAGAGGTCGAGGCGCTGCTCAGAACACGCCCGGCGGAAGCGCGTTCGGCGGAGGTCCCAGGCTCCCGATCATCGACTCCACGTCCTCCGCCACCGCCGGAGGGGCGCCCATCGGCCAGCTCGCGATCACCAGCGCCACGTGCTCGCCCGCCCGCACCACCGCGACGCGGCCGCGCGCCTCGTCGGAGACGCTGAAGGTGAATCCGTAGGCCTCGCCGCCGCGCGCCGGTACCCGGTTCACGTCCTCGACGTGCACGCCCTGCTCCGTCTGGAGGTGGTCGGCGAGCAGCCGCGCCAGCTGGCGCAGCGAGGTCACGCCGTCGGCGTTCTGCACGATGAGCTGCGCGCCGGTCTCCGGCGCGCGCGCGAGCAGCGGCAAGCGCTCGCCGTCTGGCCCGTGCGCGTCTCCCCTGAAGCTCCATCGGTCGCCATCCGGACGCACGATCGAGAAGGCGCCCGACTGCTCGGTCCACAGCCGCGGCGCCTGGAGGCGGGGCGGCGGGCGGGCGGCGCGGCCCTGCTCGCGCGTCACGCGCGCGAACGCGGCTGGAGAAGCGAACGCGAACGACAAGGCTGCGGTGACGAGGAGGGCGCGCATGCAAGTACGGTCCGCATCGCGAGCGCAGGGTGCAATGTCGCGAAGGTATAGGCGCAGCAATCACTGCTGCGTCGATTGCCTGCGGAGAAGCTCGTTTTCGAGCGCGAGCCCGGCCTGGGCGGCCGCCAACTCGAGGATGTCCAGCTCCTCGATGGCGCGGTTCGAGGGTCCGTTGTCCGCGTAGACGACCGCGATCACGCGCTGGCCGCCCATCACCGGAAAGATGGCGCACTGGCCGGAGCGCGGCTTGCCGACCACGCGGGTGAACGCGTCGGGTAGCCCGGTCTCGTCGAAGGTCAGCGAGCGGACCGCGCCGTCGTCGAGGGCGCGGGTGAGCGCGTTCTTGCCCGTCAGCGGGAGCCGCAGGCCCCGGGTGAGCTGCGCCAGCGGCTGACCGCTGGGGCTGTTTCCGAAAGCGCCCAGCGCCGTGAGCGCCTCCCGGCGGACGAGGAACAGCACCGCGCGCTCCACCGACTCGCTGATGATGTTCATCAGGCTGAGGGAGATGGTGGTCGAGATGAGCCCGCTGCGCAGATCGCCGACGATCCGCCGCAGCTTGGCCAGGTTCGACTGCACGCGGTCGGCGCGCGAGGCGCCGCCTGTGAGGATGTCCTTGCGCGCCTGCACCAGGCTGCGGAAGCACGACGCAATGGTGGCCGCCTCTCCCGGGATGGCCGCGACCACTCCGGCGGCGTAGGTGGCCGCCACCGACACCCCGCCGTCGACCACGGCGATGATCATCGCGCGGGGCCGCGCGCGCCGCAGCTGCTCGACCGCTTCGAGCGCCACTCCCCCGTCGCGCAGGTCCACCAGCACGAACGGGGGCGCCTCGCCAGGCGGCGGCCCTCCCGCGTCGCGCAGCGTCACCCGGGCGACGGTCGCCTCGTCGGCGGCGATCGCCTGCCCCAGCTTCTCGGCGAATTGCTTGTCCGCGGAGACCACCTGCAGCCGCGGCTTGGGCTCCAGCTCGGCAACCGGCACTGGGCGGCCCGCGGCGGGCACGATCGCCTGCGTGGGGGTGGCCGGCTCCAGCGACAGGGAGGGAGTCTCGTCCGCGGTGACGCTCGGACCCCCGGGCTCTCCGCCCCGGTTCTTCTCGTCGAAGATCCGCAGCGCGTCGAGCAGCACCGCCTGGGTGTCGAGCCGCAGGTGGCCGACGATGTCTCCCGGGAAGACGGAGATGTCGTCGATGGGCTTCAGATCGTCGAGCGCGAAATGGAAGGTGCCGCTGGTCCAGGTGACCAGGTCGTAGACGGTACGCTCGATCTGCTGCTGCACCGCCGTGTACATCGCGTCGCTGGACAGGACGCCCATGGTCACCAGGATCTGTCCCAAGGAACGCCGCGGCGTCTCGCGCTCCTGTTCCCGCAAGGCCTGGTCCAGCGTGTCCTGCGAGATGCTCCCGTTGTCCACCAGCAGGTCGCCCAGCCGCTTGGAACCCGGCCCCCACGCGTTCACGATGCGGCCCTGGTGGAAGCCGATCTCCGCGGTCACCTCGCCGCGCGACAAGGTGAGCGTGCCGGTGCGCCCGCCCAGGTGGATGAACTGCAGGGCGTCGGCGACCGAGACGTCCTCGAGGTTCCCGGAGAGGCTCATGACGGAGGCCCCTCCGCGCGTCAGCCGCGCTTGACGAGCTGGATCAGGCTCTCCAGCGTCTTCAGCTTGCGATCGGTCTGGTGGTACACGCGCGCCGCGAACAGGGCGGAGGCGGCGTGCGCGGCGAGCAGGTCGAGCAGCTCGCGGTCCTCGGAGCGCAGCATCGCCTTGTGCTCGAAGAGCTTGAGGATCACCAGCGCGCCCACCACCGCCCCCTGCACGGTGAGCGGCACCACGGCGACGGCCTCCGAGCCGTCGATGGGTCCCATCCGGAGCACCCCGTCGGTGAGCGTCGCATCGACAGCCGGATCGCCGCCGGCGTACTTGCCGGCCGGGTAGAAGCCGCTGGAATCCTGCGACAGCCCCTGCCCCAGCGCGATCTCGCACTGGGTGCCGTCCGCGTTCCAGAAGAGCAGCGCGAACCGCTCGGCGCCCAGCAGGTTGGTGGCGATCTCCGCGATGGTCGACTGCACCTCGCCCGGATCGAGCGTCGCGTGCAGCTGGTAGGTCGCGACGTACAGGTTCATCAGGCGCCCGGTCTGCTGCTCGTACTCGGCCAGGCGGCGGGACAGCTCGTCGCGGTCCTGGACCACGTCGTTCAGCCGGTCCTGCAGCTCGTTGACCGAGGTCGGCCCGGGCCCGGGCCTTCTGGCGGACTGCTCCAGGGAGAGGAGCAGCTCGCCGGCGCGCGCGAGGGTCGACTGCAGCTCGGCCAGCGCGTCGGCGCGGCGCTGGGGCTGCTCGTCGGTTTGCTTGGGCACCCGGACGGTCACGCGGCGGAGCCCGTGAGGCGCTGGACGACCGCGATCAGCTCCTCGTTGCGGAACGGCTTCTTCACGTACGCGGCCGCGCCCGCCTCCAGTCCCCGCTGGGTCTGCTCCTCGCTCCCCTCGGTGGTCACCAGGACCACGGGGATCTTCTTGAAGCGCGCGTCGGCCTTCATCGCCTCGAGCAGCTCGAGGCCGTTCATGCGCGGCATGTTCATGTCGAGCAGGACCAGGTCGACGTCGCCGTTCTCGCCGAGGCGCTCCAGCGCCTCCTTGCCGTCGTAGGCGTGCACGAGGGGGTACTGCCGGAGCATCATCTCGAACATCCGATGAAGCAGCTTGGAATCGTCGACGATGAGGACTTTGCGCGGAGGCATGACGCGGTTTTCATCCTGTCTGCTGCTCCAGGTGCCGTCAAGGATTCCACTTTCGCGAAACTGCGGGGTTTTGCAGGGGCTTGCGCGCTCATGCCCGCACACCTTCACACACGCCCGCACGCCTCGCGGGCCCGCGAATTCGAGCAGCCCGGGCGGCCTACTTCCCGCACAGCTCCGACCCGCGCGCGACCTTGGCGGCATCGGCGTTCTGCGGAACGAGCGTGATGTTCTCACCCACCGTCGCCCGCCAGGTCGCGTCGTGACCCTCCGCCTGGGCAGCGCTCGCGCGGCTGCGGCGCTTCTTCGCCGGAGTCGCAGGGCGGATGGGGATGGTGACCTCGGCCGCGTCACCCTTCCGGCTCGCCACCTTCCATTCGCCCGCCGCGTACTCGTGCCCGTCCTTGGTGCGCAGCTGCCTCGCGTACTGGTGCGCCGACTCTTCGAAGCAGCGCTTGACCAGGCAGAGGAGCTGCGCATCGCTGTTCGCATCCAGCTTGCGGCAGCCCGCAGGATCGATCTTCTGCAAGGCCGCTTCGGTCTCGGCGGCGCGGCGCTCCTGCTCTTCCTTGTCGGCGGCGGCGATCCGCTCGCCCGCCGCCTTCACCGGCTGGTCGAGCTGGGCGAGCTCCGCGGCGCGCGTCTCCGCGTCCGGAGCCTTGCGCGCCGCCTCGAGCTCGGCTACCGCGCAGCGATCGTCCTTCTGCGCGAGGCATACGCGCGCGAGCGTCTCGTGCCCCGCCGCCGAATCGGGCTTGAGCTGCACCGCTTTCTGAGCGGCGTCGCGAGCGCGGGCGAGGTCTCCGCCCGACTCGGCCAGCGCCGTGGCCAGGCCGCGGAGCGCGCGCACGTCGCCCGGCCTTTCCTTGAGCGCCTGGCCGAGCTGCTTGAGCGCGCCCGGATAGTCCCGCACGAGGAGCTGCGCCCAGCCGCGTTCCGCGGCGGTCGCCCATCCCGCGACGTGCAGCGTGGCCTGCGCGAGCTTTTCGTCGAGGGGCGATCTGGACTCGGCGAGGTCGGCCCGCTGGCACGATTTCCCGTCGCAGGAGATGCGGCTGCTGCGCACCGAATCGGTCTTCTGGGCGGCGTACTTCGCGTCGGTCGCCAGGCGCGTGGCGCAGCGGAAGAGCGCACCTGCGTCCTGCGCCTTCTGCGCCCGCACCCAGGCCGCCGGCACGTCGCCCTGGTCGGTCACCAGCTGGTCCAGCTCCAGCGAACCCTTCGGCGGCGCCCCGCCCGGAACGCAGCGCGCGATCTCCGGGGCGGGCATCTCGTGGAGCGCCGTCGGCCGGCGCTCCTTCGAGGCGCCGCCGCACGCGAGCGGCAGAGCTGCGGCAAGCAGCCACCGGGCGTGCTTCATGCGCCCGAACCCAGCGTATCGAGCGCCGAGGTCAGCTCGGAAAGCGTGTGTCCGTTGCCCTGGCGGCGCGCGACTTCCTGGCCGCGCTCGAGCGCAGACCGCGCCTCGCCGACCCGTCCCAGGGTTTGCAGCAGCACGCCGAGCTGCAGGTAGGCGGCTAGATAGTCCGGCGCCTGGGCCAACAGCGCCTGCAGCTCCGCCGTGGCGCCCGCCTGGTCGCCGCGCGCCTTCAGCTCCAGCGCCAGCGCGTAGCGCGGAAACGGCTCCTGCGGAGACGCCTCGATGAACTTCCTCAGCTGTGCAACCCGATCCATGGCCCCGCTGCTCCTAACTCGACGCGCCCGGCAGGCGCAAGGCGGCGATGATCACAGGTCGATCTGCGCCAGGTCGTCGCACACCCGCAGGTCGGCGCCGAGCGCGCGCGCTTCGGCTTCGATCCCCGCCGCGGCCGCGCGCGCGTCCGGGCCGAGATGCCCCAGGGCGATCCGGCGGACGGCCAGCGAGGGAAGCAGCCCGCGCAGGTCGTCCCAGGACAGGTGCCGGCGCCCTGCCTCGACGGGGTAGTCCGGCGACGCGCCCGACGAAGCGAGCGGCGGTGTGCGAAAGTCGGTGCACTCGGCGCACAGCAGAGCCGCGCCCCGCGCGAGCTCGGCGAGCCCCGGATGCGGACCGGTATCGCCGGTGAATGCCAGCACGCCGGCCGGGCCATGCAGGCGCAGGGAAAGCGCCACGTGGGGCGGGCGCTGGTGCTGCGCGCGCAGCGCCTCGATGCGCCGCCCGCCTACCTGGACGGCGTCGCCCGGCTCCATCTCGCGTACCTCCAGCGGGAAAGGCAGCTCCTTCGCGGCGGCGTCGGCGTAGCAGGCGGTCCACAGCGCGCGCAGGCGTTTCCCCGTGCCGGGCGGCCCTGTCACCGCCAGCGGCTGCTGCCTGCGGGCGCGGTAGACCGCGTCGACGAGCAGGAAGGGCCAGCCGGCGATGTGGTCTCCGTGCAGATGGGTGAAGTGCACCGCCCGCAGCTCTTGCGGATCGCGACCGAGCTTGCGCAGGGCCAGGAGCGCGGTGGGCCCCAGATCGACCGCGCACAGCGGACCTCCGTCCTCGACCAGCCAGGCCGTATTTCCCCGGCCAGCCGAGGAGAACGCGTCCGCGCTGCCGAGCGCGATCACCCGCTTCACGGCGGCGGTCCCGACCCGGGAACGGGCTCCCTGGCCAATAGCTCTCCGAGTACCGCGAGCGCGTCGTGGGTCCCCTGCCGCAGGTGGACCTCCCGCCGCAGCCTCTCCAGATTGGCCAGGCCGCCTCGCAGGGAGAAGTCGCTCATCAGGACCTGGCCTCCGCGCCGGAAACGGATCCGCACCATGGGCAAGTCCTTGCCCGCGAGCTCCGCATGCGCCCGCACCAGGGCGGCGTCCTCGATCCAGGACAGCGGCCAGAGGAGGTGGGCGCCGCCGGCCTCGCGCTGGAGGAAGATTCCTTCTTCGGTGCACCATAGATCGCCGACGCACGGCTCCCGCCACCGAGGTGCGAGGACCGCCCCGCCGTCGGCGAAACGGGTACCGTGGTAGAGCGCCCGCGGAGCGTCGACCAGACGCTCGCGCCCGGGGTCCAGCGCCGGGAGAGGCGCACCGAAGGCGGCGCGATGCCGTGCGCGGATCCGACCGGCCCGCAGCAAGACCAGGACGATCGCGCTCGCGACCAGCACAGCCGCGAGCACGCCCGCGATGCGCAGCGCCGCCACGCTCCGAGGGATCCCACAACCGGGCCGGGCTGGAAAGCAGAAGTGTGCCGTCCTGCCGGCGGCTACTCCGCCGACTCGCCGCCGGCGGCCACGTCCTCCAGCTCCTTGAGCTTGTCCTCGAGGGCTGCGTTGGCTCGGCCGAGATCGCGGTTGCAGCCGACCAGGATCTCGCTGGGCGTCTTTCCGGCCACGCCCTTCTCGAGCTGCGGCAGGAGCGCCCGGTTTCCTTGCAGCAATCCCTGGTCGGCCTGTGCGGCGAAGGCGCCCGTCGCTTGCGAGAGCTTCTTCCAGCCGGAGATGAAGCCCGAGGTCACCTGGCTGCGCGCGTCGATGAGCTCCTGCGCCTCGCCCACCTTGGCCTTGAGATCCGGATCGGCGATCTGCTCGGCGAATCCCGCCAACGTCTGCGCGTTCTCCGCGTCCTTGCTGGCGAACTGAGCCACCTGGATGGCGAGCGTGTTGTACTTCTGCGCGAGGTCGCGGTAGCCGCCGACGACCCGCCGGGCCTCGTCGCCGCGAGGGGGCCCGGCCGGGTTGATCCGAGGCAATGAATTGAGGGTCTTCGCCACGTCTTGAACGACCACCACGCCGGCCGCGCACGGCCTGGATTTCTGACCTTCGCGCGCCGCGCCGACGAACTTCGCGATGCTGGCGACGTCCCGCTTGTGCTGCGCGCGCTTCTTCAGCGTGAGCCCCCCGAAGACGCCACCGGCCGCGAGCACCACCACCCCGCCCACGATCGCGGCGACGATCCGTCCGGACAGTCCGCCCTCGCGCCGCTTGCGTCCCCCCACCACGTCGATGCGCACCGAGGTCTGTCCGAGGCGAAGCACGTCGCCGTCGAACAGCTCGCCCTCCTCGATCCGCTCACCGTTCAAGTAGATGCCGTTGGCGGAACCCAGATCGCGGAACTTGATCTCCCCGTTGATCTTGCTGATCTCGGCGTGCCGGCCGGACATCGACGAGTCCTTGACCGAGATGTCGCACTGATCGGAGCGGCCGATGGTCACCGCCAGCTGCCGCATCGGGTACGACCGCTCCACTCCGGACGGTCCCTTGACGATGAAGTTGGCCGACACCCCATCGAGGAGAGCGGGGTTGATCATCTCGGTCTTCGGAGTCGCTTCCTCGCCCATGGCTTCTCTTCTCGCGGAACACCGGCCGCCTGGAGGAGCGGCAAGCGTACGAGGGAGGGAAGGCACGGTCAAGGAGCGGCTCGAGCTAGGAGATTCGAGGGTCGAGCTTCGAGGCCCGACGGCGAGCTTCGAGATTCGACGTCGAGCTTCGAGTTCGAGCTTCGACTGCGAGGTTCGAGGTCGACTGCGAGGATTCGAGCCGCGGATTAGTTCTTGGGGGACGGCTTGGCTGGTTCCGGCTTTGCGGAAGCTTGGGCCGGGGGGGCGGCGTGCTGGGTGGGGGTCAGCTTGGGGAGCTGGCCTTGGACTAGCGGCGGGCCGTGGGTCTTCGCGTTCTCGTCATCGATCGACACGAGAGCCATCTTGCCCTGGTCGACGCCGGGCAGGTCCTTGCCCTCCACGAACGCGCTTCCGTCCGCGTTCGCATCGAGCTTTCCGGCCAGGACGGAATCGCCGGCCGCCGACACGAACCAGAACTGGTAGGCCTTCCCGGCGGGCGCCGGCGACAGCCCGTACGCGTTCAGGCGCATCCACGACTTGCCGTCGGCCTGCTCACCCCAGGTCGCCGCGCCCCAGGCGGCGGTCTCCGCCTTGCCGCGCTTCCCGCTGGCAGCGGACTGTAGGATCACGGTGGTGCGGCCCGGCTCGCGAAGCCGGTTCAGCTCGGCGTCCAGGAGGCCGAGGCGCTGCTGGACTTGCGTGAGCTGCTGCTGCTGCTGCTGGGCCGACTGCTCGGCGAGCGCTAGCTGGTCGCGCGCCTGGCTGGCCTTGGCGGCGAAATAGGCCAGCAGCGCAACGGCGATCACGACGACGATCGCGATGGGGATCCCGATGGACCAGGAAGAGGTCTTGCGGGACTCGACGATGCGGGAGAAGGGTTGGTTTCCAACGGTCGTGGTCGCCATGCCCACGAGGGTGGGCATCGACCGTCCACGAGACAACCCATCAGAAGCAGGCCCGGCTGCCCTCCGACCACGACGCGGGATCGACCGCCTCTGGTCGCCTGGCGCCTCAGCCGGAGGGGCAGCCCTCGACCGCGAGTCCGCGGTGCGCTAGGCGTCCGGCGGCCGGCGCAGCGCCGGGACGACCTGGAAGGCGAGGCCGAAGTCGCAGTCGAGCTTCTCGTCCATCGCCCGACCCTTCGACGCCCGGGGCGCCTGGGGGTTGAGCCCCTGGGCAGCCGGCCGGCGGGACGGCTTGCGGCGGGAGGGACGGCGACTGGAGGGGTCGGCCTTTCTCGTCATGGCCCGCGTCTCCTACTTCAGTTCGGGGTCCGCCGCAACACGTAGACCGTCCGATGCCCCGACCGAAGCCTACCTCTGCCTACACCTCCCCGGTCAACGACGCGATGCGGCATCGCGTGTAAGTGCCCGGTGCAGGACAGTCTGCGCCGTGCTACTTGAGCAGCGATGAAGAGGCCGAAAAAGGCGCTCGCGGCCGCTCCGGTGGATCTCGCCGCGCGCCGCCGCGCTTCGCCGGCGAGGCGATTGGAGACGTTTCCCAATCCAAGCCCGCAGCGAGACTACGAGATCCGTTTCGAGTGCCCCGAGTTCACCTGCGTGTGCCCGATGACCGGGCAGCCGGATTTCGCCACCATCCGGATCTCGTACACGCCCGACAAGGAATGCGTGGAGCTGAAGAGCCTCAAGCTGTACCTCTGGAGCTTCCGGGACGAGGGGGCCTTCCACGAGGCGGTGACCAATCGCATCCTCGACGACCTGGTCGCGGCGGTTGCGCCGCGCAAGGCGGAAGTGGTCGGCGACTTCTTCGTCAGGGGCGGTATCCACACCGTGGTCGTTGCGCGGCACCCCTGAGGGGCTAGCAGGCCCGGCCCCGAACCGGTCGCAGTCAGCGCGTCGGTGCGCTCAAGGTCGGCGGGCGGGGCAAGGGCTCCACTCGCGCGGCCGGCGAGAGACCCACTCCGTGGCGGTACACCAGGGTAGCCCCGAGCAGCGTCTCGGCCGTGCACGCCGCGGCGGCGGCGAAGGCGAGCGCGAGGTACACGGTCCGGAAGCGGCCCGGCAACACCGGCCGGGAGAATGCCCGCCAGAGCGCCGCCGGCACCCACAGCACGAGCATCACGTAGCCGAAGGCGTTGTGCAGGTTGAGCAGGGCTTCCCCGGCCGCGCTGTGAGGACCCAACTCCGCGCGGGCAGCGATGCCGCTCAGCACGGCGAGCCCGGCGGCGACCGTCCCGATGAGGGTGTTCCAGCGCCCCGCGTGCAGCAGCCCCTCGCGACGGAAGATCAGCCCCCCCGCATCGCAGGCGGGCGCCGCGATCAGGAGCCCGACCGCCAAATGCACCAGGAACGGGTGCAGCTCCGCAGGCATCGGGGCATCCTGCCGGTGCGCCCTGCCCAGGAGCAACTTCCGCGCGCTTGGCATCCACGCCGAGGTGGCGGCTTTTCAGTCGTCGTCCTCTTGCCGGACGGTCCGGGGGCGGAAGAGGACTTGTCCAAGGAGGAAGCCGGCGCCGACCGCGATGAGCAGCGCTTCCCCGGGGTGGCCCTCGATCCAGTCCATCGTGCGCTGGGTCGCCTTGCGTGCCCATTCGCGCCCGGCTTGGAGGCCTTCCTCGAAGGCCTCCAAGCCGCGGCCGGGCGTGCCGCCGCGGATCTCCGGCGCCGGCACCTGCACCTGGTTTCCCCGGACCTCGCCCATGGTCACCTCACCGTCCATCGCGCCAGCAGCAGGCCGAGCCCGAAAGCTCCGCCGATCGCCGCGCCGGGGTGCCGGCGCACGAGGTGGCGCCAGTCGAACGACTGGGCCACGCCTTGACGCAGCTCGGCGACGGACTGCTCGATCTCCTGCCTGGCGCGCTCGATTCCGGCGCGGATGGCCGCCGGGTCCCTGCTCCCATCTGCCATGCTGCCTCCCGCGTCAGTGGCGGAGCGGCTCGTTCCGTTCCGCGGTCATCGGTTCGCCGTCGGGGGTCGAGGTGGCGCCCGCGACGGGCTGTCCCGGGGAGCGGCTGGCGCTGCGCGGCCCGAGGTCGGCGGTCGCGCCCTCCTTGCCCGAAGGGAGGGACGCGCCTCCCGGGCGGACCCCGTCCGGGCTGCGCGCCGCGGCCGGCTGCGGAGACGGCGGCCGAGGGCCCCTCTCGCCCAGCGTGGCGATCCACTGCTTGTCGCGCCGCAGCTCTTCTCCCGTTCGGGGCAAGCCGATCTTCTCGTGGCGCGCCTTGCTCATGAAGGCGACGGTCAGCCCGCCACCGGCGATCAGGTTCACCAAGGCGACCAATGCGAAGGCCAGCCATCCGGGGATCGCCTGCGCCAAGAGGAGCGCCAACGCCACCATCATCAAGAGATAGCCGACCAGCAGCGGCGGCAGGCCGGCGGCGCTGAGCAGGACGTCGCGCCCCGCCCGGCGCAGATCGTCCCTCAGCTCGGTCTTGGCGAGGGCAAGGTGCTCCCGGAAGAGCGTCTGGACCCCATCCAGCAGGCGCGCCAGCGCATCCCGCGGGGAGACCACGGGCCCGTGGGAGTCGGAGCGCGGCATCCCGCAAGCTAGTGCGCCGGTCCCCAGCCCGCCACTGGCCTGGGGGTCAACCGAGAGAGCTGTCGAGCTAGTGCAAAAAAGCGGGACGGACCTCGACAGCGGGCGCGGACTGCTCCACCTCGAAAGCGCGGATCAAGTATCCGATGAGCAACAGGCTGGACGCGTTTTCGACGGCGCGGCCAGGCTCCCTCTCCATCAGATCGGTCGCATATGCCAGGAAGAACTGTGCCAGATCCTCGCCCGCCTCGCCGAGGATCAGCGCGTGCAGCTTGTCGCGCTCCATGGCGCGAATCTGGCGGATGAACTCCACCGCCAATTCCCGCTTGCGCCGCGCGTCCCCTCCCCGTCCCATCGCCATCCCGCCTCCGTGCGGGTCCACCCCCGCGCAGCAACGGTGGGGGCGCGTCCCACCCGAGGCAACCCCGTCATTTGACATCCCCCGGCCCGGATGGAACGATCGCTCGTCGAGCGAGAGACCGGACGGGGGAGGCGGGATGTTCACCGGCGTGAAGGTGTTCTCGGCGACCAAGGCCAAGGAGCGGGAGGATCTCGGCGAGCAGGTGACCCGCTGGCTGCGCGCGAACAGCGACCTCGAAATCGTCGACCGCACCGTCATGCAGTCCAGCGACAACGAATTCCATTGCCTGACGGTGGTGCTGTTCTATCGGAACAGGGCCGGAGCGAAGCCTTCGCCCAAGCCCGGCACGGGGACCGCCTCCTCGGGCTAGCGGCGCTGCTGCCTCTTGAAGACCCGGGCGGGAGCCATGGCCGCGCGGGCTTCCGCCCGCGCCGCGGGGAGCGATGCGGCAGTGAATGCCTGCATGCGCGCATGGTCGTGCGCGACGCGCAGCCCGGCGATGCCGAGGACCACCGCGATTCCGCTGCCGATGCCGAGCCAGGACCAGATGCTCGACCGGCGCGCGGAGCGCCTGGTCCGGGGCGCCAGCTCGAGCGGAGGCGAGATGCCCGCAAGACCCTCCAGCGCGTGCGCCAGCTCGAGCGCGCTGTGCGGCCGGGCGGCGGGATCCTGCTCGAGACACCTGTCCAGTAGCGCGTCCCAGGCCCGATCCAGCCCAGGGACGAGGCGCGTCACCGGCTGGAAACGGCCGACCGGCAGATCCCCGGTGAGGAGCTCGTAGGCCATGACTCCGAACGAGTACAGATCGGCGCGGTGGTCGGCGCGGCGGGCGTCCTTGCGCTGCTCAGGAGCCATGTAGTTCGCGGTGCCCATCGCCACGTTGCTCTGCGTCAGGACCTCGGCGCCCTCGGCGTGCAGACCGGCGAGACCGAAGTCGAGCACCTTGGTCCGGCCGTCGCGCAGGACCAGTACGTTGTCGGGCTTGAGGTCGCGGTGCACCACCGCGCGGGCATGGGCGTAGGCGAGCGCGTGCGCCACTTGCGCCAGCAGGCGCGCCAGCGCGCGCGCCGACGGCCGCGCCTGGAAGGCGTGGGTCCGGAGCGAAACGCCGTCGATCAGCTCCATGCTGATCCAGCAGTACGGGCCGCTGCGTCCGCGCGACAAGAGGCGCACGATTCCGGCGTGATCGAGCTGGGCCATGGCCGCGGCCTCGCGGTCGAACCGGCGGACGTAGTCGGGCACCGCGGCGAGCGAGGCGGAGAGCACCTTCACGGCCACCGGCCTCGCGTCCGCGAGCCGGGTCGCGCGGTACACCTCCCCCATGCCGCCCTGCCCGAGTCGCTCGTGCAGGGCGAATCCCTCCAGCTGCGGGAACGGGATCAGCTTCGGCGGCGGCGCTTCCGCGGCCGGCGCTGCATGCGCGCCCGGCTCGCCGCCCCCTCCGGCGCCGGCGTCGACTGAGGTGGGCATGTCCGCCGCGGGCGCAGAATTCGGGTTCCCCACCGCAGCCAGCTCTTCCCAGAGGACCCGGTCCTCAGGGCTCCGCGCCTGCACCGGCCAGCTCGTCTCGCGGCGCTGCACCTCGAATCGGACGCCGCATCGTGCGCAGCGGACCAGCGCGCCGGCCACGTGCGCGCTCACGTCCGTGCGCACCTCGCAGTTGGGACAGCGCTGCAGCGCGCCCGGCGTCGGGCGCGGCCTCTCTTCAGCGGCGAGCGTCCCCGGCATCGGCCGGGAGTGTGACCGCGCGATCCGATCGCGCAAGTTTTCGGCCACGCCGGGCGAGAACGGTCCGCGGGCAAGCGCCCTGGTCTAGGGCGGCGCTCCGTCGTGGCGGAGCAGCAGCAGCAGATCGTCGCCGGCCGGATCGGCCCCGATCTGCTGCGCGGCGACGATCTTCCATCCGCCGTCGAACCAGTTGGCCAGCAGCGCGGGCTGCTTCGGCTCGGGCCACGGCTGGCCCTGGTTGCCGTCGTGCATCCAGCTCCACGGGCCGACCTTCTTGTCCACCCACACGATCGCGTTGAACGCCATTCCCCGCCTCCCCAGGCACCCGGCCGCAAAGGCCAGAGCGCCATCCCCATCACCTTGGTCGAATCTAGCAGGGGGGTCCGACGCTCATGGCGTCAAGGCGGGTTCCCTGGCGCAAGCGCGAGCGCGGCTGCTCTCACCGGATGCCCTTCACGCTCCAGATCTGCACCGGTGCCTCGCGGTTCTTCACCTTGGTCGGGGGCAATCCCTCGAGCACGAACTTGGCCTTGCCCGCCCTGGCCGCGCACTCCTCGGAGATGACGATCATCTCCTCGCGTGCCACCCCGCAGAGGCGCGAAGCGAGGTTCACGCCGTCGCCGATGGCCGTGTAGCTGAGCGCCTTCGACGATCCCATGTTCCCCACCACCACTTGCCCGGTGTGCAGCCCGATGCCGATCTGCAGCGGCTGCTTCCCATCGGCGACGCGCTCGGCGTTGAACTCCCTCAACTTCGTCTGCATCTGGACGGCTGCCTGCACGGCGCGCGTCGCGTCGTCCGGCCTGCGCACCGGGGCGCCCCACAAGCCCATCAGCGCGTCCCCGATGAACTTGTCGAGGATGCCCCCGTGCTCGAAGAGGACGTCCACCATCAGCTCGAAGTAGTCGTTGAGGACCGTGACCACCTCCTGGGCCGGCAGCTTCTCGCTCATCGAGGTGAAGCCGCGAATGTCGCTGAAGAGGATGGTCAGCTCGGTGAGCTGGCCGCCCTTCGCCAGCTCCAGGGCGCCGCGGGCGGCTTGCTCGACCAGCGCCGGCGAGAGGAAGCGCGAGAGCTGCGCCCGCTGCTCTGCCTCGCGCTCCAGCGCGCGGGCATACTCGCTGTTCTCCAGCGCCACCGAGGCCTGCGCCGCGATGGCGCTCAGCACCTCCAGGTCCTTGGTGGTGAACGCCGCGACGCGCTCGCGCGAGTCGAGGAACATGATCCCCTTCACCTCGTCGCCGCTGAGCAGCGGCACGGCCATCGCGCTGCGCACGCCGAGCGCGATGATCGACTGGCTGGAGGAGAACCGCTCGTCGCTGATGGCGTCGCTGGTCAGGACGCCCTGGTGCGTCGCCTGCACCTGCTTGAGCAGCGTGTCCGAGACCAGCACCTTGCCCTGGCCCGGGTTGCGCTGCCGCATCGACTGGATGACCAGCTCCTGGGTGGCCCCATCCCGCAGCAGGATGACCCCGCTGTCGGCGGGGATGAGGTCGAAGGCGATGGAGAGGATGCGGGAGAGCAGCTCGCCCAGGTCGCGCTCCAGCCGCACGTACCGGCTGAACTCGTGCCCGATGCGCAGCCGCTCGTAGTCCCGCTTGAGCTGCTGGGCGTCCGGGACCTGGTCCGCCGGGGCGAAGTTGGCCTTGGCCGGTACGCGCGCCACCACTCCCTCGAGCGGCGCGCCGGAGGGCTCCATGTGCACGATCTCGGCCGCTCCCTCGTCGGCGCTGCCCAGGCGGAACTCCATCTTGGAGGTGCCGATGAGCACCTCGTCGCCGTCGTTCAACCGGGTGGGGCCGAGGATCCGCTTCCCGTTCACGAAGGTCCCGTTCGAGGACCCCAGGTCGCGGAGCACGAAGTCCTGCCCCTCGCGGTCGATCTGGCTGTGCTTGCGCGAGACCTCGCGATCGGAGAGCCGGACGGTCGCCTGGGTGGAGCGCCCCAGCACGCTCTGCTCACCGAGGGGGAATTCGGCGGGCTCGCCCGCTCCCTTCAGGATGAGGCGCGGTCCGTTCATCGCGAGCTTGGCGTCCCCCCGAGGCTCGAAGCCTACCATGGGCCCCCGAGGCAGCGAGTTTCGCGGTAGCGTCCGGAAGACTTCGTGGTCCGCGAGGGGTACCGGTTCGAGCCGGACGTTTCGGGACCCGTGTGGGTCTACCGGATGGACAAGCAGAAGGTGTCCACGCTGCAGGCCCTCGAGCGGATCAGCAAGGAGTTCGCCGTCCGCCGGCGGAACCTGTCCGTGTGCGGGCTCAAGGACAAGCAGGGCCGCACCGAGCAGCTGGTGGGGGTGCTGGGCGGCGCGCTGAGCGATTCGGAGGTGGTGCAGTCGGGCGATCTGCGGCTCAAGCTGATCGGCCGCGCCGCCCAGCCGCTCAGCTCGCGCAACATCACCGCCAACCGGTTCGAGGTGACCGTGCGCGACCTCTCCCCCGCGGAGGCGGAGCGCGTGGCGGAGAGCGCCGCCGAGGTGGAGCGGACGGGGGTGGTGAACTACTTCGACTCGCAGCGCTTCGGCTTCTTGAAGCACGGCCAGGGATTCATCGCCCGGCATCTGCTGCGCGGCGATTGGGAGGGCGCGCTCAAGGCGTTCCTCGCCACGCCAAGCGAGCTGGACCGCAGCGACGACGCCAAGGTGAAGACGTTCTGGCGCGACCACTGGGGAGAGTGGCAGCTGCGGGCGCCCCTCGCGGCGGGCAAGCGGTACGCGCCGATCCTGCGGCGCCTGCGCGAGGACCCGCGCGACTTCAAGGGAGCGTTCCTGCACATCGATCGGCGCCTGCGCATGATGGCGCTGTTCGAGCTGCAGAGCTTCGTCTGGAACGAGGGAGTCAAGCGCTACCTGCGCGCGCGCATCCCCGCCGCCGACCTGATCGGGCTGCGCTACCAAGCGGGCGCGCTGATCTTTCCGCGTTCGCTGCCGCGCGAACTGCGCGACGACTTGTGGAACCGCACCTTTCCGCTGCTCGCGCCGGACTCCCAGTTCGAGGACCAAAGGGTACGCGACGCGGCGCTGGGCGCGCTGCGCGCGCAGGGTCTAGCGCTCGAGCAATTGCGCGTCCCCGACTCGCCGCTGTTCTTCAAGCACGAGGAGCGCCCGCTGTTCATCCGCCCGGGCAAGCTTCGCGTGCACCCGCCGCGCCCCGACGAGCTGAACCGGGGGAAGCGCAAGGTGAACCTCTCCTTCACGCTCCCGCCCGGGGCGTACGCGACGCTGGTGGTCCGGCGCGTGCTCTGGTTCGCGACGGAGAACGCGCGACCCGTGCTGCGCTCCGCCGCCCCCGCCGAAACGGCGCCCACCAAGAGCAGCCGGCCGGCGCCACGGGACCGGGCGCCGACCGGGCCGGCGCCGGTGGCGACGGTGGAACGCAGCGAGCGCCCGATCACGCAGCCGCAAGGTTTCCTGGCGCGGCAGCGGGCGCGCAAGGTGGAGCGGGCGGCCCGCAGGGAGGCCGCCCGCAAGCCGCCGGGAACGCGATGAGCGAAGGTTAGAGCCCGCCGGTGAGGATCTGACTGCGCATCTCGCCCTGCGGGTTCTTCTGGGTGTGGACGTTGATGTAGGCGCCACTGGTCCGCATTGCGGTGAGGACCTGATCGACGGTGACTCCCGCCTGGGTAATGGTGGTCTGGCTGAACGTCCCGGTCACCGTGAACGAGTTGGACCCGTTTGTCGGCGTGGTGAGGGGAACCGCGACGCCCGCGGTTGCGCCCGCCGCCGCGAGGTGGATATGCATCCCGGTGTAGTTGATGGCGGGCGTCACTCCCGTCGCGGTGGCCGAGGTGTTGCCGCCGGTGACCGTGTACGAGACGGTGCCATCCCCATTGTTGGTGAAGACCGCGGTCCCACTGGGAGGCGGATTCCCAACCGTCGGAGTAGGGATTTCTTGCGCTGCGGTCATGTTGGCGTGGAACGTCTCGCTC
>WNFL01213641.1_pt2 | contig 48966 bp, 51 predicted proteins | sample 5400361 | NCBI WGS metagenome assembly WNFL01 (sample SAMN13153351, study PRJNA577476) | soil metagenome | isolation source: 40 cm soil on Douglas fir-dominated hillslope | place: USA:California | collected 2013-09-17 | reverse complement strand
GAGGAGCATTCGTTTCGTGTGGTGAAAGTGGTCGAAGGGCTGGAGCATCCGTGGTCGGTGGCGTTTTTGCCGGACGGGCGGATGCTGGTGACGGAGAGGGCGGGGCGGCTGAGGGTGGTGAAGGACGGGAGGCTCGAGCCGCGGCCGGTGCAGGGGCTGCCGCAGGTCACCGAGCATGGGCAGGGCGGGTTGCACGATGTGGTGCTGCATCCGCAGTTCGCTTCGAACCAGCTCATCTACCTCGCGTACGCGGCGCGCGGTCCGGGCGGTGTGGGCACGGAGCTCGCGCGCGGGAAGCTGGTCGGCGAGCGCCTGGAGGACGTGCAGGTGCTCTTCAGGCAGGCACCGAAGGGGACGAGCGGCAATCACTTCGGCGGCCGCATCGTGTTCGACCGGGCGGGCTATCTCTATCTCACGCTGGGCGAGCGCGGCGAGAAGGAGCGCGCGCAGAAGCCCGACGATCACGCCGGCTCGGTGATCCGCCTGCACGACGACGGCCGGGTGCCGGCGGACAATCCGTTCGTGGGCAAGCCGGGATGGAAGCCGGAGAAGTTCGACCTCGGCCACCGCAACCAGCAGGGCGCAGCGCTGCACCCGCAGACCGGGATGCTGTGGACGCACGAGCACGGCCCGCAGGGCGGCGACGAGATCAACGTCATCCGCCCCGGGCGCAACTACGGCTGGCCGGTGATCACCTACGGGGCGAACTACGGCACCGGCACGAAGATCGGCGAGGGCACGCGCAAGAGCGGCATGGAGCAGCCGCTGCACTACTGGGCGCCTTCGATCGCGCCTTCCGGGATGGCGTTCTACGCCGGCGACAAATTTCCGCGCTGGCGGGGCGATCTTTTCGTCGGCGCGCTCAAGGACCAGATGCTCGTGCGCCTGCGGCTCGACGGCGAGAAAGTGGTGCACGAGGAAAGAATGCTCAAGGGCGCGCTCGGGCGTATCCGCGACGTGCGCGCCGGGCCCGACGGCTATCTGTATCTATTGAACGACGAGAGCCGCGGCGTGCTGGCGCGGCTCGAACCCGAGCCGCCGCCATAAGCTTTGTTGGTTTTTGTCCGGTAGACTCCGGGATAAGTTCGACGCACCTCGGGGGAGAAGGAATATGAAGTTGAGGGCGACAATCATCCTGGCGGCCAGTCTGGTTGCGGCGGCATCGGCCTGGGGCAAGGAAATCGTGGTGGTGCAGGTGGCGGCCTTCACCGGCGCCCAGGCGCAGAGCGGCAAGGCGATCCGCGCCGGAATCAGGCTCTACGTCAACCACATCAACGATTCCGGCGCCCTCGGCGCCGACAAGATCAAGTTCGTCTCGTACGACGACGCGTACAAGGCGGACGAAACGGTCCGCCTCGTCAAGGAAGCCATCGCCAAGGACGCGCCGATGGCCTTCGTCGGCGTGCTCGGGACCGCGAACAACGAAGCGATCCTCAAGGACGGCGTGCTCGCGAAGGCCAACATACCGCTGGTCGGCGCCATCTCCGGGGCGAGCTCGCTGATCGGCGCGCCGAACATGTTCGTGACGAAGGCGAGCTATCGCGACGAGGTGCGCCGGCTCTTCGAGCTGATCTCCGGGATCGGCCTGAACCGCGTCGCGATCGTCTACCAGGACGACGGCTTCGGCAAGGACATCCTCACCGGGGCCGAGATCGCCGCCCCGAAAGTGAAGATCAACCTGGTGGCGAAGGCGTCTTACGAGCGCAACACCACCAAGGTGGAGTCGGCGGTGAAAGAGGTCCTCAAGGCCGACCCGCAGGTCGTCTATCTCGGCGCGGTCACCTCCGCGGCGGTGGAGTTCATCAAGCAGTACCGCAAGGCCGGCGGCGGGGCGCAGATCTACGGGGTCTCCGTGGTCGACGTCGATTCATTGAAGAAGGCGCTGGGCGGCGACCTCACCGCGGGCTACGGCTTCGGCGTGCTCTGGCCGCTCACCACCGCGCGCGGCTTCGCCATCATCCGCGAGTATCAGAAGCTGCTCGCGGCGGCGCCGAAGGATCCCGATATCGCCGAGCGCTCCATGGAAGGCTATATCGCGGCGAAGGTGCTGGTGCAGGGGCTGCGCCAGACGCGCGCCAGCCCGGCGGCGCTCGCCAAGGCGGTCCGCGGGATGAAAAGCGTTGACCTCGGCGACTTTTTCGTCGATTTCACGCAGGTCGACCGCACCGGCGCGCAGTTCGTCGAGTTCGCGATCCTCGACAAGGACGGGCGCATCCAGCGGTAGGGCAATCCGTACGCAATCCGTATCCCCGCGTTGCTTAGACTGCGCGAATGAGCACGCAGCGGGAGCCTTTCAAGGTGTTGACCAACGAGGAGTTCGCGCGCCTCACGACCGCAGAGCGCGCCGACTACATCCGGCGGGCGGTCGAAGCCCTGGATCTCCTGAGATCGCAGATGAGCGCCGAGGTCCTGAAGACCCTGAGACAGATCCGCGAGGACGAGATCTCGTAGCCGGGCGCGCTCGCGCCCTCCGGCTAGCTCTCCGAGCCCACGTAGAGCCGGATCAGCGCCAGCGCTTCGGGCGACGGATTGACCAGGCGGCAGCCTGAGCGCACCGCGCTCTGGCCGGGGGCGGCGTCCACCGGCTTGGTGTAGCGCACCTCGAGGTCGACCTCCACCACGGCGCCGTCGGGCGCCTCGATGCGGCAGCCGAGCAGCATCGTGCCGGTCTCGAGCGGCACGGCCGGCGAGTACACGATGAAGCCGACGCCGCCGGCGCTGATGTCGACGATGTTCGCTTCGAACGGCGCGTGGCCGCGGGTGTTGGCGATGCACTTCAGCTGCGCTTCCGGCTCGACCGGCACGCGCGGATGCGCCCGGGGCTGGTGGCAGACGATGATGTCGGGAAAGCCGAATTCGAATGCGCCGACGCCGTTGTGCAGCGTCTCGCGCGCACCGCCCACGGCGAACTCCACGTGCCACTCCGGCAGCTCGGCGTGGAAGGTCCAGCGCTCGCGCGACAGCAGCCCGGCGTTGGCGCCCGCGACCGGGCTGCGCCCGACGATGATGCGCCGGCCGCCCGGATCGACGAAGCGCAGCAGCGCCCGGAATTTGCCGCCGCCCGGCAGGTAGGTCATCACCAGGTTGTGCCGGTCTTTCACAGCCTGCAGCACGCGCACGATCTCCTCGAGCGAGCGCGACATGAGGCCTGCCTGGGGGGACGCGGCGCTCAGACCTTGTAGCTCTCCAGCGTCTCGCGCGCGAACAGCTCCTCCGGCGCGAAACGCTTCTTCGAGAGCCCCTGCTCGTGGTGGTAGCGCAGGAAAGTATCGAGGACGTGGCGGTTGGCCTCGAGGCCGTAGGGCCACCAGTCCGCGCCCATCTCGCGCTTCGTGTCCTCGACGTGCGCCACGGTCCAGGGAAGCATCACCGGCAGCGCGGCGGTCTGATCGTAGGCCTCGTGCGCCTTCGCCTTGGCGGCGGCGAACGCCTTGTAGAGCGACTGCGCGACCCACGGGTTCTTCGCGTAGATGTCGCGCCGGATCACCACGGTGTGCATGATCGGGAAGATCCGGGTCTTGCGGAAGTATTGCTTCTCCACTTCCATGTAATCGGGAAAGAGGCGCTTCACCGATCCGGGCTTCGAGGCGAAGGTCGAGGGCGTGCGCGCGGTGACGAGGGCATCGAGCTCGCCGTCGGCGAGCATCTGCGACAGGGTCTTCGAAGGGTCGATGGAGCGCAGCCGGATCGACGCGGGCAGGTCCACCTTGAGCTTGTCGATGCGCCCGGGCTCTTCCTCGCCGCCCGAGAGGTGCTCGACGTCGCCGGCCTTCACCCCGTAGTCGTCCGACAGGATGCCGCGGATCCACACCGGCGCCGTCATCTGGTACTCGGGCACGCCGACGCGCTTGCCCTTGAGCTCCTCCGGCCGGCGGATGCCGCTCTTCGCCGAGACGAAGATGCAGGAGTGGCGGAAGAAGCGCGACGGGAACACCGGGATCGCGATGAAGGGCGGGTTCTCCTGGCCGAGCGACGCGGTGTACGAGGAGAGCGACATCTCCGAGCAGTCGAATTCCTTGAACCGCATCATCCGGAAGAACGTCTCCTCGACCGGCTGCATGAGGTAGACCAGGTCGATGCCGTCGGCGCGCACCCGGCCGTCGATGAGCGCGCGCGTGCGGTCGTAGTCCCAGCAGGCGAGAGTGAGGCGAAGCGAGGCCATCGGCGGCAGTATACTTTGTGAAATACAAGGAGGAGGCGAGAGTGAAGGTTTTTGCGTTTCTGTTTTTCGTATTTCAAGCACTCCTGGCGTCGGCCGCGGGCGCGCAGGATTTTCCCAACCGTCCCATCAAGATGATCGTGCCGTACGCCGCGGGCGGGCTCCCCGACACGATGACGCGCATCGTCCAGATTCGCGCGACGGAGCTGCTCGGCCAGCCGATCGTGGTGGAGAACCGGGGCGGCGCCGGCGGCATCACCGGCAGCGAGGCGGTGGCGAAATCGCCCGCCGACGGCTACACGCTGCTCGTCGCCGACGTCGGCCAGGTCGCGATCAACCCGTATATCTTCTCCAAGCTGCCCTACGATCCGCAGAAGGACCTCACGCCCGTCACGCTCATCGGCACCTCGGCGCTGTTCCTGTGCCTGCACCCGTCGGTACCCGCCAACAGCTTTAAAGAATTAATAAGTTATATAAAACAAAATCCGGGGAAGGTGAACTACGGTTCCTCGGGCACGGGGAGCATCCATCATCTCGCCACCGAGGCGCTCAAGGCCTCGCTCGGGCTGGACATCGTGCACGTGCCCTACAAAGGCACCGGGCAAGCGGTGCCGGCGCTGCTCGGCGGGCAGGTCGCGATGCTCTACTCGTCGCTGCCGTCGATCGAGTCGCACCTCAAGGCGGGCAAGCTGAAGATGGTCGCGGTGAGCACCGCGCAGCGCTCCCCCGAGGCGCCCGAGGTTCCGACGGTCGCGGAGCTCGGCGTACCGGGCTACAACTTCGCGCCCGAGATCGGCGTGCTCGCGCCCGCCGGCACACCGGCCGCGATCGTACAGAAGCTCTCGGCCGAGCTCGCCAAGGCGGCGCAGCATCCAGACACGCGGAAGCGCTTCACCCAGCTCGGCATCGACGCCGTGGGCTCGACCCCGCAGGAGTACGCCGCGGTGATCCGCGCCTCGAGCCAGCGTTACGGGGAGGTGGTGAGAATTTCCGGAGTCAAGGCGGACTGATGTTCAGCGCGAACCGAATCGCATTCAGTGCAAGCCTGAAGTCGCTCATCGACGCCTCGGCGCCCTACTGGGCCGGCGAAGCGGACGTGTTCCGCGCCTACTGGACCTGGGAGCAGCGCACCCGCGAGACCGACCGGCGCTGGCTCGCGCTGCAGTGCTCGAAGGAAGTATGGGGCTCGGGCCTCGCGCCGCTCGACAAGGGCATCTTCCTCGGCCCGGCCGAGCAGCTCGTGGCCCTCTTCCCGAAGATCGACATCGACGTGGACCGCCACGAGGTGCTCGACGTCGCGGAGGGCCTGTGGGCCGAGTTCCTGCATTACTGCGCCTTCGCCGACGCGCACGACGCGCTCGGCCAGCCCGGCGAGCCGAAGCTCAATCCGCACGCGGTGAAGAGCGCCTGGAAAGAAGACCTCGCGCTCTCCGAGCTGCGCTTCCGGCACAAGCGCGAGAACCCGAAGCTCGGCGACCGCGCCACGCGCTTCACCGAGGGCGGCTACTGCACGCTGTTCTCCGAAGGCATGTCCCTGAAAAATAAAACCCAAGGTCCCCATGGCGAAGCGAACCGCCTGATCGCCCACGCCTGCTCCAAAGTCTACGACGACGAGTTCGGCCACATGCTGAAAGGCATCGCCGGCCTGGATGCCGAGGGCCTCACCGCCGCCGAGTGGCTCACGCTGGAAGCAATGTCGGTCGAGCAGCTCAAAGGCCGCATCCTCATGCGCAACGCACAGTTCGGCTACCCGCTCGCCGGCAAGCGCCTCGACGACGCGCTCTCCGGGCGCTGCATTCCTCTTGCGTTTGATTACGAGAGGGCCGGTGAGGCATTGGCTGTTTAACATCTGTATGGACGTCCGCTATCGACCCAAAGCGGACGTTCCTTCGGTGCGGCGGTATGAATAGATATTCTCGCCTTGCATTATTTCTGTGCCTCTTCATGCTGGCAACTTTGACCGCGGCCGGCCCTAGCGACGTCATTCAACTGAGCGAGGGCGCGGACATTCAAGACGCGTCGCTGATGGATCGGGCGATCGTTTTGCTCGGCGAAAGGGTCTTCGAGTGCGTCCAACGCAAAGTTGCCCCCCCAGACGAATGCTTTTGTCTCTACCCTCAGGAATTGTCCGCAGTCCGGAAGACGTACAAGGCCACCGTAGAAAAGCACCCGGCGTGGGCCGACAACGTGATCTCCTACGTCCGAGAAGCAAAGACCCACGCTGTTTCGTTTAGTGGTCTAAAACGACAACTTCAAAAAGCGTGTCCAGGAGACTAGGGCGGATCGTGGCCGTTACGCTCCCGTATGAGTTCGACACCATCGCGCTGCCCAGGAACATCTTGAAGGGGTTCGTTGCGGGCAGTGGATTCATGATGCTGCTGGCGCTGGCAATGCTGGCCAAGTACGGTCCCTTAGCTGCCGTCCCCTTTCCGCTGGCTGCCGCGTTCTTCGGATGGGTCGCTCACAAGTCTCTCAAAGCGTTCCCGGGCCGCGCTAAGGGTACGATCACGCGGGATGCTGTGGTAGTCGAGCCGAGTGCGCTTGGCCCCATAAGGCTTCCGAGTCCCGTCGGCCGGTATCCGCTCGGCCAATTCAAGACCGTTCGCGTAACGTACCTCGGCCCGAACCGAAATAGCGGGGGCTACCTCTACGCTCAGGTCGACCTAGTTGGTCGCGAGGGCACGGCGGATGTGTGTGTCGCGTATGAGCGCGACGCAACGGCGAAGGAGCTTGCTCCGGAAATCGCCACGGCCGTGGGGCTGCCACTCGAGCAGGTTGGATTGGCACCGTTCGACCATTGAAGAAAGCATCCATCGCTGCGAATGTCCGCTTTTGGCCGACTTGAGACATTCCGGCATGACGTTTCCAGTAAGTCGTACATCGGAGTATTCTTTCGGCTATGAAGATAGCTACGGGAAGGGTTGTTGGCGGGAAGGTCGTCGTCGAAGGGGACGCCCTGGAGGAGGGAGCATCGGTAACTGTATTGTCCAGAGACGGCGAGAGTGGCTTTACGTTGTCTCCAGAGGAAGAGGCTGAGCTGCTGCTGTCCATCGCCGAGGCCGATCGAGGCGACACGATTTCATCAGAAGAGGTGCTCGCGAAGCTTGCCCGCCGCCGCGGCTGAATAGGTTGTGCGGATTCGAGTTACCAAGCGCGCGGATGCGCATATTGAGCAAGCCGCCATTTGGTGGAGAAAGAATCGTCCCCTTTCTCCCGAAGCTTTAGAAGAAGAACTGACGGAGGCGTTCACGCTTCTGCTCTCTCAACCTGCTATTGGCGCTCCGGCATTGAACGCAAAGACGAGAGGCGTGAGGCGGGTTCACCTCGCACGGATTCACTATTACCTCTACTACCGGCTCCACGGCGAGCAAATTCAAGTGCTTGCCCTCTGGCACACTCGCCGCGGCGCTCCGCCGTCGGTTTAGGCGGGCGGAATGCGTACCGTCATAGTAGGCGCCGGTCCGGCCGGGCTGTTCTTCGCGTTGCTCATGAAGCGCAAGCGGCCGAAGGACGACATCCTCGTCGTCGAGCAGAACCCGCGCGGCGCGACCTTCGGCTTCGGGGTGGTGTTCTCGCGTGGCGCGCTCGAGTTCCTGGCGCGCGACGAGCCGCAGATGCATGCGCGCCTGTCGGCGGCGATGGAATCGTGGCCGATGCAGCGCATCGTGCACCGCGACGTGGCGGTCGACATCGATGGCAATGGCTTCTCGGCGATTGGCAGGCTGGAGCTTCTGCGGATATTGCAGAAGGAGTGCGAGAGCGCCGGCGTCGAGCTGGTTTTCGACAAGGCTCTGCATTCGTTGGACGAGCTGAAGGGCCATGATCTGATCGTCGGGGCCGACGGGGTTAATTCCTTCGTCCGTAATTTTTACGAGAAACAATTTCGTCCAAAAACCGAGATCCTGACCAACAAGTTCGCCTGGTACGGCACCCGCCAGCGGTTCGAATGCCTGACGCTCACGTTCCGGGAGAGCGAGCATGGTGCGTTCGTGGCGCATCACTACCGCTACAGCCCGACGATGAGCACTTTCCTGGTGGAATGCGACGCGGCGACCTGGAAGCGCGCTGGGCTCGATCGGATGAGCGACGCCGAGAGCCGCGCCTATTGCGAGCGGGTGTTCGCGCCGGACCTCGGCGGCCATGCGCTCGAATCGAACAAGTCGGTGTGGCGCAATTTCCCGCTGCTTCGAAATGAGATCTGGATCGTCGAGAGCAAGGTCCTGATCGGCGACGCGCTGCGCACCGGTCATTTCTCGATCGGCTCGGGGACACGGCTCGCCTTCGACGACGCCATCGCGCTGGCGCGTGCTTTTGACTCTTCACAAGATGTTCTTGCATGTTTAAAAATTTTTGAGACAAACCGAAGGCCTATCGTGGAGAAGCTGGTCGCCGCGGCGAACCGCAGCTCGTACTGGTACGAGAGCTTCCCGGAGAAGATGAAGCTCGAGCCCTGGAGGCTCGCCTACGACTACATGACTCGCAGCGGTCGCATGACCGACGAGCGCCTGAAGGCCGAAGCTCCGCGGTTCTACGAGCTCGTGAAAACCCGCCTCTAGTCGAGGTGGTACATGAAGCGGAACTGGGTGAAGTTGATGCCGTTGTTCGGCTTCTTCAGGCTGCCGTTGGAGAGGTGCTGGAAGCGCATCCCCAGCTCGTACTTGCCTTTCGGCCCGAAGCGCGCCCCGGCGCCGACGTGGTCGCCGAACTGGAAGGCGCCGCCGAAGCGGCGGTTGTCGTCCAGCATTGTGGGAGTGATGACGTGGAACCCGATCGCGCCTTCCACGTAGGGCGCGATTCTCGACAGCTCGGTCTGCTGGAACCGGAACACCGGGGTGACGCCGAGGTCGTTGATCGTGCGCTTGTTCGCGCCGCTCCACTGGCCGAACTGCGCCTCCCAGTAGCCGCCGAGGTGCCAGTTGCCCATGGCGAGCCACTTGCGGTCCCAGTTCTTCGTGACGCCGATGCGCCACATCTCGGCGCCGTTGCCGGTGCCGCCTTCGAAGGAAACGCCGTCGCTCGCGAAGGACGCCGGCTCGGCCGCATAGCACGGATTGCCGGAGGTGAAGAGGGCGGAAAAAGAAACTGCCGCCGCCAAGATTTTGCCGAATTTCGCTCGCCGCGTGCCGTTCTTGTTCATTTGCTCATTATCATACCTGCATGGCCCAATATGTTTACACGATGCGCCGGGTGGCGAAGGTGGTCCCGCCCAAGCGCACCATCCTGAAGAACATCTCCCTCAACTTTTTCCCCGGCGCGAAGATCGGCGTGCTCGGCCTCAACGGCTCGGGCAAGTCCTCGCTGCTGAAAATCATGGCGGGGGTCGACGACAACCACGAGGGCGAGGTGGTGCGCATGCCCGGCATCAAGGTCGGCTACCTCGAGCAGGAGCCGTTGCTGCCGAAGGGAAAATCCGTCCGCGAAGCGGTCGAGGACGGGCTGGGCGGCGCCGCGGCGGCGAAGAAGCGCCTGGAGGAGATCTACGCCGCCTACGCCGAGCCCGACGCGGACTTCGACAAGCTCGCCGAGGAGCAGGCGAAGCTCGAGGCCTCGCTCAACGCCGGCGGCGCCGACGAGCTCGAGGTCGCGGCGGACGCGCTGCGGCTGCCGCCGTGGGATGCCAAAGTGGACGTGCTCTCCGGCGGCGAGAAGCGCCGGGTGGCTCTGTGCAAGCTGCTGCTGTCGAAACCCGACTTATTGCTATTGGATGAACCTACCAACCATCTCGACGCGGAGAGCGTCGAGTGGCTGGAGCAATTCCTGCAGCGCTTTCCCGGCACCGTGGTCGCCGTGACCCACGACCGGTATTTTCTCGATAATGCCGCGGGCTGGATCCTCGAGCTCGACCGCGGCCACGGCATTCCCTGGGAAGGCAACTACTCGAGCTGGCTCGAGCAGAAGCAGAAGCGCCTGCAGATCGAGTCGAGCCAGGAGGCCGCGCGCATCAAGGCGATGCAGCACGAGCTCGAATGGGTGCGGCAGAATCCCAAGGGCCGCCAGTCGAAGTCCAAGGCGCGCCTCGCGCGCTTCGAGGAGCTTTCCTCCCAGGAAAGCCAGGCGCGCAACGAGACCCAGGAGATCTTCATCCCGGTCGCCGAGCGCCTGGGCAACGAGGTGATCGAGTTCAAGGACGTGAGCAAGGGCTACGGCGAGCGCCTGCTCATGGACAGGCTGTCGTTCAGCGTGCCGCCGGGGGCCATCGTCGGCATCATCGGTCCGAACGGGGCGGGCAAATCCACGCTGTTCAAATTGATCACAAAAAAGGAAAAAGCCGATTCGGGGACCGTTACCATCGGAAAGAGCGTAAAAATCGCGCACGTTGACCAATTTAGAGATGAATTGCAAAGCGGAAAAACCGTGTTCGAGGATATCTCGGGCGGCAACGACACGATCACGGTGGGCAAGTTCCAGATGCCCTCGCGCTCCTACCTCGCGCGCTTCAACTTCCGCGGCGCCGACCAGCAGAAGGCCGTCGGCCAGCTCTCGGGCGGCGAGCGCGGGCGGCTGCATCTGGCGAAGATGCTGATGTCGGGGGCCAACGTGCTGCTGCTGGACGAGCCTTCGAACGACCTCGACGTCGAGACCCTGCGGGCGCTGGAAGAGGCGCTGCTCGAGTTCGCCGGCAGCGTGATGGTGATCTCGCACGACCGCTGGTTCCTCGACCGCATCGCCACCCACATCCTCGCCTTCGAGGGCGACTCGCAGGCGGTGTTCTTCAACGGCAACTACCAGGAATACGAGGCCGACAAGAAGAAGCGCCTGGGCGAGGAGGCGGCCAAGCCCAGGCGCATCAAGTACAAAGCCCTCAAGTAACCGCGCGATCGCTACGTGTAGCGGAACTCGGGCAGGGATTTCAGAGTTTCCTTGGTCGCGTTCGGCAGCACCAGCTTCTTCGCGCTGATGTCGGTGAATTGTTCGGCCGGGATCGCCACGCGGTGCTTGCCGACGCCGAGGAAGCCGCCGACGTCGATCACCGCGGCCGAGACCTTGCCGTCGGGCGACACGATCATGTCCTCGATCTTGCCGATCCGCTGATTCTGGTCGTTGTAGACGGTTGCGCCGATCAGCTTGGAGGCGCGCCAGCCTTTGAGCACCAGCGCGGTCTCTTCCACCGAGATGCCGAGCGGCACGCCGCCCACGACCGGCGCGTCGCGCGTGGCGCCCGAGCTTGAGCCCGATCCTGAGCTTGAGGAGCCCGGCTGCTGCTGGCTCTGCTGCTTGTCGGTCTGCGCGACGGCGCTACCCATGATTGCTACGCTTGCGAGCAGGCAGAGAACTCGGATCGTAAATTTCATGTCGTGTCTCCTTTGGTGTCGATCCGACAGGCTACGTCGACGCCGGGGCGAATTCTTTCGGCCGTTTGCGCAGCCTTTCCCGATCGTTGCTATGTCCCGCGCGGCAGGATTCCAGCACGCCTACGCAAGCTTGAGGAAGAATTGCGGCCGGGCGCCGGGCTATCCTGCGTCGCATGCAGCTTGCAGAGCTCGGAACCCGCCGCCCGGTGTGCATCGACAGCGAGGCCTCGATACTGGCGGCGAGCCGGCTGATGCGTGCGCAGGACGTGAGCGACCTGGTGGTGACCGAGCGTCAGGACAGGGAAAGCCTGCCCGTAGGCATTCTCTCGGCGCGGGAGATCGTGACCCGCGTGCTCGCGCTGGAGCTCGATCCGGGCGTCCTGAAGGTGGGCGACGTGCTTTGGGCGCGCCCGTTCCCGGTGCGTGTCACGGACTCGGTGACAGAGACCCTGGAACGCCTCTGCCAAACGGGCGGCGACGCGCTTCCGGTGGTTCATGGCGATGGCCGCATTGCCGGAGTAGTATGCCTCGACGATCTGCTCGAGGCGCTCGCCGGCAGTGAATCAGCCAGGACCAACCGTTTTCATAGTCGATGACGATGCGTCGGTGCGCGAGGCCCTGGCCGGCCTGATCCGCGCGGCCGGCCTGCGCGCCGCGTCGTTCCCTTCCGCCGGCGAGTTCCTCCGCCACCCGCGGCCCGACGGCGCTGCCTGCCTCGTCCTGGACGTGCATCTGCCCGATGTGACCGGCCTCGACCTGCAGGACGAGCTCGAGGCATCGGGGCGCCCGATTCCGACCGTCTTCATCACCGGCCGCGGCGACATTCCGACGAGCGTGCGCGCCATGAAGGCGGGCGCGGTCGAGTTCCTCACCAAGCCCTTCCGCGAGGAGCAGCTGCTGTCTGCGATCTGCCAGGCGCTGGAGCGCGACCGCGTGGAGCGGCAGCGGCGCGCGATGATGGCCGAGATCGTTTCCGGCTACGAGGCGCTGACCTTGCGGGAGCGTCAGGTGATGGCGCTCGTGGTCGAAGGCAAGCTCAACAAGCAGATCGCCGGCGACCTCGGCGTCACCGAAATCACCGTCAAGGTCCACAGGCGGCATGTCATGGACAAGATGCACGCGGGCTCGCTCGCCGAGCTGGTGCGCATGGCGGAGCGCCTGCGGCCCTATACGTAGGTCTAATAGTTGCAAAGGTCAGTCTCCGTTAACTTGGAGGGTTGCCATGATGCCGAGCCCCCTCGCCGGCGCGCTCGAGCGCATCCGCCCGCACGACCACCTTTGCTCCCTCTACGAACGCCACGAGGAGCGCATCGCCGCGGCGGTGCCGTTCATCTGCATCGGGCTCGGGCGCGGCGAGAAATGCGTCTACGTCGGCGACGACGGCAGCGACGAGGTGCTGCGAAGGGCGCTGCAGGCGGGCGGGGCCGACGTCGAACGCCTCACCGATACCGGGGCCCTAGTGCTTTGCGCGACGGAGCAGGCGTACCCGCGGTGCGGCCACTTCGAGCCGGACGCGATGCTGGACTTCTGGCGGGAGCAGGCGGCGCAGGCAGCGGGCGCCGGGTTCGCCGCGATGCGCGGCGCCGGCGAGACCGACTGGCTGCTGCGCGGGATGCAGGATGTCGAGCGCTGGATGGAATACGAGGACAAGCTCACCGAGGTGATGCTCGGCTGCAGCTGCCTGGTGCTGTGCCAGTACGACTGCCGGCTCCATCCTCCCGAGACGATCCTCGGTGTGATCCGCACGCACCCGCTGGTGATCTTCGACGGCGCGGTGTGCGCCAATCACTACTATGTGCAGCGGCAGGAGCTCCTGCGCGGGAGCCGCGCCGAGCACGAAGTCTCGAGGCTCCTCGGCAGCCTCAGGGATCGCGAGCGCGCGGAAGCGAGGGTGCGCGAGACCAACGCGGCCTTGCGCCGCAGCCAGGCCCAGCTGATCGAGGGGCAGAGGATCAGCCACAACGGCAGCTGGTCCTGGAACGCCGCGTCCGGGGAGCTCTTCTGGTCGGCGGAGCATTTCCGCATCTGGGGCCTCGATCCGGCGCAGGCGCACCCGACGGCCGCCGAGGCGGTCGGCATGGCGCACCCCGAGGACCAGGCGCGGATGTGGCGCGCCTGGGAAGAGGCGACCGGCGCGCGCAAGGAATACGAGTGCGAGTTCCGCGTCATTCATCCCAACGGCGTGATCCGCCACGTGCACAGCCTCGGCCACCCGAGACTCGATGGCTCCGGCGCGCTGGTCGAATACATCGGCACGGTCATGGACGTGACCGAGCGCAAGCGCGCGGCGGAAGACCTGCACAAGGCGCGTGAGGACCTCGCGCGCGTCAACCGCGTCCTGACCGTCGGCGAGCTCACCGCGTCGATCGCGCACGAGCTGAGCCAGCCGCTCGCCGCCGTGATCATCAACGCCAACGCCGGCGAGCGCTGGCTTGCCGCGGCGCCGCCGAACATCCCGGAGGCGAGCGACGCGCTGCGCCACATCAGCCGCGACGCGAACCGGGCGAGCGAGGTGATCTCGCGCATCCGCGCGCTGCTGATGAAATCGTCGACGCGCCGCGTCGACCTGGGCATCGACGAGATCGTCCGCGACGTGGCGAGCCTCGTGCAGGGGCAGGCCGCGGCGCAGAACGTCACCATGCTCATCGAGATCGAGCCGGAGCTGCCGCGGCTGCTCGCCGACCGCGTGCAGGTGCAGCAGCTGGTTCTCAACCTGGTGCTGAACGCCCTCGAGTCGATGAGCGCGGTCGCCGGCAAGCGCGCGCTCATCCTGCGGGCAAGCCGGCGCGAGCCGGGCGAGGTGCTCGTCAGCGTGCGGGATACCGGCACCGGGGTGAGTCCGCAGCACATGGAGCAGGTTTTCGACGCCTTTTTCACCACCAAGGCCGACGGCATGGGGATGGGTCTCGCCATCAGCCGCTCGATCGTGGAGGCGCACAACGGGCGCCTGTGGGCCGCGCACAACGAAGGCCCCGGCGCGACTTTCCAGTTCACCCTGCCCGTGCCGCCCCGGCAGTAGCCGCGAGGCCCCCCACAGGGCCGCGTCAGGAGAATCCCCATATACCTAGGTGCAATGGAGCGGCGCGCCACCGGCTCCTATCGTCCAACCTTGGTCACCTCATTGCAGGCGGAAGATGGACAACGCTGGCGAACGGCCGCTCGTGGCGGTTGTCGACGACAACGCCGCGCTGCGCGAGGCGGTGGAAAGCCTTCTCAGATCGGCCGGCTTCGCGGCGCGCGGCTTCGAGAGCGCGGAAGCGTTTCTCGGCGCGGGCGCCGGGACCTGCGCCGATTGCCTGATCCTCGATGCGCGGCTTCCGGGGATGAGCGGTCCGGCGCTGCACCGGCGGCTGCGCGCCGACGGCGATCGGGTCCCGGTCATCTTCATCAGCGCCCACGAAGGGGGCGGCGAAGCGGCGGCGCGCTCTTTGCAGGAGGGCGCGATCGCGTTCCTGCGCAAGCCATTCCCCGACGGCGATCTCCTTGACGCGCTGCGCCGCGCGCTCGCGCGGAGCGCGTCCCGGTCGGTGTTTCGATGACAAACTTAAGTGCAATGGTCGCGAGGTGCACGCATCCGTAACCTCCGGCAATGGAAACAGAAGCGCAGGCGACTCAAGAACAGATTCAACACGACATCCCGAAAATCCGCAGAGCCCGCGAGGAGGAGATCCCAAGCGCGCGCTGCGCGGTCATGACGGTGGCGTACCTGCGGCGCATGGGCGACTTGGCGCCGCCCGAAGTCCACGGCATCGAGGTCGTCATTCCCGGCGAGGCCGCCGACGCGGTCGTGCTGTGCATCGACCGCGACTTCTTCCGCCGCAAAGCGAACGAGGCGCTTGCCGCGGATGTCGTCGCCCGGCTGGTCGAGCCCGTCGGGCATTGCGTGGCCGCGGATCCGCTCATGCGCGGCGTGGCGAACGCGCTGCGCAGCGAGCTGCGTTCGCAGTCGGCGCCGAGCGCGGCGTTCCTCGAATCGCTCGCCGGCGTGATCGCGATCCACCTCGCGCGCAACAACTACGGCTCGCGCCCGGCGCTGCGCGCGGGGCCGGGGCTCGCGCCGGACAAGCTGCAGCGGGTGCTGGCGTTCATCGAGCAGCACCTCGCCGACCCGGTGCGGATCGAGCGGCTTGCGGCGGCGGTGCACATGAGCCCGTTCCATTTCGCGCGCCTGTTCAAGCAGGCGACCGGCCAGCCGCCGCACGCCTACCTGACGGCGCGGCGCGTCGAGCGCGCGAAGGAGCTCCTGAGCGACGCCTGCCTGCCGCTCATCCACGTGGCTGCGAACGTCGGCTTTCAGACCCAGGGGCATTTCACAGAAGTGTTCCGCAGGCACGCGGGCATGACCCCGCGCCATTTCAGACTTCAATGGAGGCTTTCACAGCCATGGCTAAAGTGATCGGGCAGGAGTGGTGGATGTTCGCGTGGCGCGGCGCGCTCGCGCTGATTTTCGGCGTGCTGGCGCTCGCCTGGCCGGGCCTTACCCTGCTATGGCTCGTGGCGCTGTTCGCCGCGTTCTCGCTGATCGGCGGCAGCGTCTCCGTCGTCGGCGCCGTCAAGGCGCGCAAGGCCGACGACCACTGGTGGCTCCCGCTCATTCTGGGCCTGGTCAGCATAGCGGCGGGGGTCATCGCGGTCTTCCATCCGGACCTGACGGCGCTGGTCCTCGTTCTGCTGATGGGCGCCAACGCGATCGTCACCGGCATTTTCGACATCGTCATGGCGATTCGACTGCGCAAGGCGATCCGCGGCGAGTGGGTGCTGGTCCTCGCGGGCGTAGTGTCGCTCGTCTTCGGCGTGCTGGTGTTCCTGTTCCCCGCCGCCGGCGCGCTCGCCCTGGTGTGGCTGATCAGCCTGTACGCGACCGTCAGCGGAGTCCTGCTGCTCGTGGCGGCCTGGCAGGCGCGCAAGCACCCCGAGGCCGCGTGGCGCGGCGGGATGGGTCAGCCGGCGACCTGAGACCGAGCACGCAGAGGCGATGCCGGTTACCTCGCGCGACTGAGCGAGGCGGGACGCCACACCATCCCATGGGAGCGCTGCTGCTCGCAATGGTGCTTGTGCTGGTCCCGGTCGAGGCGATCGCGCGCTACGCAGTCGTGTTCCAGCCGGAGGGCGCGGCGCACCGGCCCTCCGGCCTGGCAGTTTCGCCAGACGGTGCGCTGTACGTCAGCGACGACCAGAACGGCCGCCTCTGAAAAATCACGAGGAGATAGAGATGGCAGAGCGCAAGCAGCAGAAGGGCGAGAAGCAGCAAGCCGAGAAGCAGCAAGCCGGACAGCAGCAAGCCGGGCAACAGTCGGCGGGCCAGCAGCAGGGGGATTCGCAGAGCCTGAAAGGCAGGAAGGTCGCGATTCTCGCCACCGACGGCTTCGAGCAGGTCGAGCTCACCGAGCCGCGCAAGGCGCTCGACGCGGCCGGCGCGCAGACCCGGGTGGTTTCGCCCAAGGCGGACAAGATCCGCGGCTGGAACCTCACCGACTGGGGCGACGAAGTCAAAGTGGACCTGCAGCTCGACCAGGCGCGGCCCGAGGATTTCGACGCCTTGTTACTGCCGGGTGGTGTGATGAACCCGGACAAGCTGCGCATGAACGGCAAGGCGGTGGAATTCGTCGCGGCGTTCTTCGATGCGGGCAAGCCGGTGGCGGCCATCTGCCACGGGCCATGGACGATCATCGAGGCGGACGCCGCGGACGGGCGCCGCATCGCGGCGTGGCCGTCGCTCAAGACCGACCTGCGCAACGCCGGCGCCGAGTGGGTGGACGAGGAGGCGTGCGTGGACGGCAATCTCGTCAGCGCGCGCAAGCCCGACGACATCCCGGCCTTCAATCGCGAGATGCTGGCGCTGTTCGCCCGCTCGCCCGAAGAGATCGCCGGAGCGCGGGAAGGCGCGGAGGAGGTGGTGGCGATGTACGTGCACCTCGAGGCGTGGCCGAACCGCGAGGACGAGGTCCTGGAGCTGCTGCAGGGCTCGCCCGAGCTCTTCGCGCAGGCCCCGGTGATCGAGCGTCGCTCGTACGCCAGGCAGCCGGCGGGACAATGATTCATCCACGGAATTGCGCACCTGAGCGTATCCAGCCGCGCATCTTGCCGGGTTGAATCGCGACAGGCCGGGGCCGGAGGAGGAAAAAACTCCGGCGCCGGCGGGCCTGCCTGGTCCTAGTAGGCGATGGCGATGCGGTTGTCTACCCGTCGAACCCCGGGCGCCTGCCAGGCCGCCCGCTCTGCCTCCTCTCGCTCCGCCCACGAGCGTACCGTGCCTTTGAGAACCACCTCGGTGCCGTTGGCCTCGACGGTGATGCGATTCGCATCGACCTCCGCAGTGCGCTTCAGCGCTTCCTCGATCTTGCGCTTGACGTCGGTCGGCTCGACCCTCGGCTTCACCATGACGAAATTGGTGATGCCCTTGATGCCCTTCACCCGGCGCGCCGCGGTTTCGGCCCGCTCCTTCTGGTAGTTCCACTCGACGTCGCCTTCGAGAGTCACCCAGCCGTTGCTGACGAGAACCTTGACGAGGCTGTGGGAGTACGGCAGCTCGCGCTTGATCTCCTCGGCGGCCTCGCGCGCGAGCTCCGGGTCCGGCTTCTGGTGGATCGCCGGCAGCCGCACTTCGATGTCGTTGGCGACCCCGACCACGCCGGCGACGCGCTTCGCGTCGCGCTCGGCGTCGTACTTCTGCATATAGCTGCGGAGAAAGCCGGCCAGCGTCACCACGCCGTTCTTGACCGCCACGCCGATGTCGGTCGCGTCGATGTCGGGATCCCAGCGCAATTCCTCCTCCACGTCCCTCTTGATGTCCTCATCCGATCTCATGCTGCCTCCTTGTCGATGTTGAGCGCATCGCAGAAGATTAGGCACGGGGACGCGCGGAATCTTTCGCGTCCGTGCGGACTAATGGTGAATTCTTGCCGTCGGGACGGCGCGGGCCGGAAAGGCGGGCTAGTGGAAGGAGATGCGGTCGGCGTCGGCCTGCGCCGCCAGGCAGGTATACAGCAGCGCGAAGCCCTGCATGGTGCCGAGGTAATCCCTGCGCCGGGAGGCGAAATTGTGCGCCATCAGCAGGAGCTCGGGATTGCCGCGCTCCATCTCCCCGAGGGCCTGGCGCGTGAAGCTGTCGGCGCCCTGGCGCTCGACATGCTTCACGACGAGATCGCGGGTTTGCGGCATGACGCGCGGCAGCGGATCGAGCGTGCGCGCCGCGCCGGCCCGCGCCGGCGGCGGCAGCACCGCGGAAGATTGCGCCACCAGCAGCCGGTAGAACATCGCGAAGCCGACCATGATGTCGGCCGGATCGCCGACGTCGCGCGCGCATTTCATGGCGATGTCGAGGAGCTCGGGATTGTTCGCCCGCAGATTCTCGGTGATCTCGGACAGGCAGGCGTCCGGGCCCAGGCTGTCGAACTCCCTGGAGACCCGTTCCCGCGTATGCTCGACGACGCGCGGCAGCCAGCTCATCCCGCGACAGTATCGAAATGCGCCGGCATGTTCAAGTGATGTTCTTCGTTCCCCTGGAGTAGAGCCGGAAGGTGTTCTTGCCTTGCTCCTTGGCGGCGTACATGGCGGTGTCCGCGCTCTTCATCAGGCTGTGCTCGTCGGTCGCGTCGGCGGGATACATGGAAGCGCCGATGCTCGCCGTCACCTGACACTCCTCGCCGGCGATCTCCACCGGCCGCAGCACTGCGGCGAGGATCTTCTGCGCGGCCGCGGCGACCTGCTCTTCGCTCACGACCTCCTGCAGCAGGACGACGAACTCATCGCCGCCCAGGCGCGCGACGACGTCGCTCGCCCGCACCGTCTTTTTCAGGCGGCCCGCGATCGTCTGCAGCAGCTGGTCGCCGGCCTGATGCCCAAGCGTGTCGTTGACGGCCTTGAAGCGGTCCAGGTCGACGAACAGGACGGCGAAGCTGCGCTGGTAGCGCTGCGAGGTGTCGATGGCATGGCTGAGCAGCTGCGAGAACAGCGCCCGCTTCGGCAGCCCGGTGAGCTCGTCGTGCGTGGCGAGGTAGCGCACGCGCTCCTCGGCGCTGCGGCGCTGGGCGTCCTTGGCGAAGTTGTCCAGCCCGAACACCACGTTTTCCGCCATGCGCTCGAGCAGCCTGACGATCTCGCCGTCGAAGGCGCGTTTCTCGGTGGAGAAGAAAAACAGGACCCCCGCGACCTTGCGCTCCCGGAGCAGCGGGATCGCCGCGGCGGACGCGACGCCCGCCTCGCGGGCATACGCGTGCCAGGGCCGCGAGCGCTCGTCGGCGACGAGATCGTTGCTGATGCAGGAGGCGCCGGTGCGAAAGGCGCTGCCCACCAGCCCCCCGGCCTCCGGAGCGCTCGTTTCGCCGAGCGGGACCTGCAGCGCGACCAGCTGCGGCGGCTCGAGCCCGCTGATCGCGACGACTCTCGCCACATCCCCGTCGGCCTGCGGCTCGATCACCGCGGTCGTGAGAAGCTCGCCGCCGTTCACCGCGGCCTCGCACACCCGCCGGTAGAGATCTTCGGTCGAAGTCGCGCGCAGGATCGCCTCGTTCGTCGCGCTCAGCGCGGCGAACATGCGGCTCGAGCGGCGGATTTCCTGCTCGGCGCGCTTTCGCAGGCTGATGTCCTGCGAGATGGTGAATACGATCCAGCGCCCGTCCAGGCGCACCGCGCGGCGCCTGACCTCGACCATCGTGCGCATGCCCTCCTTGGTAACGGTCTTCATCTCCATCATGGTGCCGTCGGGGCCCGCCGCGATCGCGTCGTCGAACGCGCGCTCGACGTCCCCGGGGGCCGCCCGCAGGACGTCCGCCGGTCCCATCGTCAGGAACTCCTTCAGCGAGTACCCGGTCAGCCGGCAGGCCGTCTCGTTGGCGTAGAGAAAGCGCATCGTCTCCCGATCGGTCACGTACATCATGTCGGGCGAGGCGTCCATCGCGGCGCGGAACTGCGCCAGCTCTTCCTCGCGGCGCCGGCGCTCGGTGACATCGCGGGAGGTGCCGCGATAGCCGGAGAAGCCGCCGCCTTCGTCGAATACGGGCTCGCCGTTCACGGCGATGTAGTACTTCCTGCCCTGCCGGTCGCGGTATGAATATTCGAAATCGCGCAGCGGCTCGCGGCGCGCGGTGATCGCGCGGTACTCGTTCCAGTCGCCCGAGCCGGGCACGGCGCCGGGGATCTCCCAGCTCGGCTTGCCGATGAGGGTCGCGGCCACGTTGTAGCGCGTGCCCAGGCGGGCGTTGCCTTCGAATTTGGTGAATCGCAGCTCCCGGTCGAGCTCCCAGTACCAGTCGGAGGAGAGCTCGGTCAGGGCGCGAAAGCGCGCCTCGCTCGCGCGCAGCGCCATGTCGGCCGACTTTCGCGCGGTGATGTCCCGGCCGATGCCCCGGTAGCCGGCGAAGCGGCCCGAGGTGTCGAAAATCGGCTCGCCGCTGAGCGACAGCCAGACCGTGGCGCCGTCGGCGCCCGGCCGCTGGATCTCGAAGTCGCGAAACGCTTCGTGCTTCGCGAGCTGCGCGCGATGCCTGTGCCAGTCCGCCTCGCTGAGGTTCAGCGCCGGCTGTTCCCAGCGCTTGCGCCCGAGATAGGCCGACGGGTCGAGGCCGGTCTTCTCACCCATGTGGCTCGACATGAAGGTGAGGCGGAACTGCTCGTCCTGCTCCCAGTACCAGTCCGAAGAAAGCGCGGTGAGGCTGCGAAAGCGATCCTCGCTTATGCGCAGCGCCTCTTCGAGCGGTTTTCGCTTCGGAATCATGGCTGCATGGTAGGAGTCCCGGCGGCGGGAGCCCATCGGGCGGTTCCCGATGCCAGCATAGGGGAAATCCGCGGCCCGGGGCGAAACGGCGCGCAAATCCTCGCAGGCACGCTCGCGCGGGCACTTTTCCGCCATGCCATGGGTCTCTCGTATATGCGGGCCGTCACGATCATTCCCGGGAGCAGCGGCTCGCTCGACCTTAAGGACATCGCCGAGCCGGTTCCCGGCAAGGACGCCGTCCTGGTGAAGACCCGCGCCATCGGGATCTGCGGCACCGACCGCGAGCTGATCGACGGCCACTACGGCGAGGCGCCCGCGGGCGAAAAGCACCTGGTGCTTGGACATGAATCGCTCGGGCGCGTCATCGAGGCGCCGCCGGGATACGGCCTGTCGAGGGGCGACGCGGTGGTCGGCATCGTGCGCCATCCCGATCCGGCGCCGTGCGCGAGCTGCGCCGCAGGCGAATGGGACATGTGCCGCAACGGCCGCTACACCGAGCGCGGCATCAAGGCGCTGCACGGTTTCTGCAGCGAGTTTTTTTCGTCGGAGAAGGCGTTCCTCGTCAAGGTCGATCCGGCCCTCGGCCTCGCCGCGGTGCTGCTCGAGCCGGCGAGCGTGCTCGCCAAGGCCTGGGAGCACATCGAATACATCGGCCGGCGCGCGCGCTGGTCGCCGCGCCGCGTTCTCGTCACCGGCGCCGGACCCGTCGGACTGATGGCCGCGCTGATGGGCGTGCAGCGCGGGCTTGAGGTGCACGTGCAGGACCACAACAAGGAAGGCGCGAAGCCCGCGCTGGTCGGGGAGTTGAGAGCTTCGTATCACTTCGAGCCGGTGGATGCCGAATTCGACGTCGTCATCGAGTGCACGGGCGTCCCCGCCGTCATCGGAAAAGTGCTCGCCATGGAAAGCGCGAACCGGATCGTCTGCCTGACGGGGCTCTCGCCCGCGAAAAGCGATCAGGCCCTCGGCGTCGCGCCGTTCAACCAGGCCATGGTCCTCAAGAACCAGGTCGTGTTCGGGACCGTGAACGCAAACCGGCGCCACTATGAGGCGGCGGCGGATGCGCTCGCGCGCGCGGACCGCGCATGGCTGAACCGGGTCCTGACGAGGAAGGTGCCGCTCGCGAATTGGCGCGAAGCCTATGAGAAACATCCCGGAGACGTGAAAACGGTGCTCGTCTTTGAAGATTGAGGACTATGCGCTGATCGGCGACTGCCACAGCGCGGCGCTGGTCGGGCGCGACGGCTCGATCGACTGGCTGTGCTGGCCGCGCTTCGATTCCGCCGCGTGCTTCGCCGCGCTTCTCGGCGATCGCCGGCACGGGCGCTGGCGCATTTCGCCGGCCTGCGAAGGGGAAGCGATTTGCACGGGCCGGGCGTATCGCCCCGGCACGCTGGTGCTCGAGACCGAGTTCGAGACCGCCGAGGGCGCGGTGACGCTGGTCGATTTCATGCCGGTGCAGGATCGCCAGTGCGACCTGGTGCGCAGGGTGATCGGCCGGCGCGGCCGCGTGACGATGGACATGGAGCTCGTCCTGCGCTTCGACTACGGCAGCTCGGTGCCCTGGGTGAGCCGCCTTCCCGACGGCGAGGGCCTGCGCGCGGTGGCGGGGCCGGACATGGCGATTCTCAGGACGGACGTCCCGGTGGAGGGCCGCGACTTCACCACGGTCGCGCGCTTCAGCGTCGGCGAAGGCGAAACGGCGAGCTTCGTTCTCACCCACAGCCCGTCGCATCGCGAGATCCCGCCGCCGCTGGACGCCGCGGCCGCGCTGCGCCACACCGAGGCGTACTGGAAGAGATGGAGCGATCGCTGCGGCGTCGAGAGCGAGTGGGCCGAGCCGGTGCGCCGCTCGCTGATCACGCTGAAGGCGCTGACCTACGCCCCGACCGGCGGCATCGTCGCCGCGCCGACCACCTCGCTGCCCGAGAAGCCCGGCGGCGTGCGCAACTGGGACTATCGCTTCTGCTGGCTGCGCGACGCGACGCTGACGCTGCTCGCGCTGATGAACGCGGGCTATTTCGAGGAGGCGGAAGCCTGGCGCGAATGGCTGCTGCGCGCGCTGGCCGGCCTTCCCGACCAGGTGCAGATCATGTACGGCATCGGCGGCGAGCGCCGGATGCCGGAGTGGACGATCGACTGGCTGCCCGGCTACGAAGGCTCGGCGCCCGTGCGCGCGGGCAACGCCGCGGCGTGCCAGCTGCAGCTCGACACCTTCGGCGAAATGATGGATGTCCTCTACCAGGCCTGCAAGGGCGGCCTCGCCCGCAGCGACGCGGCCTGGGGCCTGCAGAGCGCGCTGCTCGGGCATCTCGCGAAGATCTGGCGCTCGATGGACGAAGGCATCTGGGAGGTGCGCGGCCCGCGCCGGCACTTCACCTACTCGAAGGTGATGGCCTGGGTGGCGTTCGACCGCGCCGTGAAGCTGGTCGAGCAATTCGGCATGAAAGGGCCGGTGGGCGCATGGCGCGAGCTGCGCGGGAAGATCCACGACGACGTATGCCGCAACGGCTTCAACGCCGCGCGCGGCTGCTTCGTGCAGAGCTACGGCTCGCAGGAGCTGGACGCGAGCCTGCTGCTCATCCCCATCACCGGCTTCCTGCCGCCTTCGGATCCCAGGGTCCTCTCGACCGTGAGCCGCATCGAAAAAGAGCTCGTGGTCGACGGCTTCGTGCGCCGCTACCGCACGCGCGAGTCGATCGACGGCCTGCCCCCCGGCGAAGGCGTGTTCCTCGCCTGCAGCTTCTGGCTCGCCGACAATCTCCTGCTGCAGGGGCGCGCGGAGGAGGCGCGGGCGCTTTTCGAGCGCCTGCTCGCGCTGCGCAACGACGTCGGCCTGCTGTCGGAGGAGTACGACCCGGCCGCGAGGCGCTTCCTCGGCAATTTCCCGCAGGCCTTCTCGCACGTGGCCCTGATCAACACCGCGATGAACCTCGGCGGCGAGCGCAAGCCCGTGGTGCAGCGGGCGGAGAAAGAGGCGGCCTAGCGCTCGACGGTTCCTCCCGGCGAAATTCCTGTCGCGAAATCCCATATAGTCGCCGCGCCAAAAGAAACGTAACATCGGCGCGCCGTGGGAAACGACCATCTAGACGCCCAGACATCGGCGCGGCTGCTCAAGCGCGCGCAGGCCATCCACGGCGGGCGCGAGCGGCTGGCGGAAACCCTCGGCGTGCACCCGCACGATCTCGCCCTGTGGACGGCGGGCAAGGCCTTTCCGCCGCAAGCCATCTTCGACAAAGTGCTCGAGATCATTCTCGACGCACATGACGATGCGTTGTCGGCCAAGAAGTCCGCGCCCGTCAGGGACGCGCAAGGTCAAGGTCGCGGCGAACAATTTCCCGCGTCGACCAGACCCCGCGTCCTGGTCGCCGGTAGCCTGGAGGCTTTCGCCGTTATTTCAAAGATCCTCGGAGACGAATTTGATCTGGTTCCCGTCCATACAGTCACCGAGGCGGTCGACATCCTTCAAGGCAGCACGGTGGTCAAGGGCCGCACCGTCGATGCAATCATTTGCGAGCAGCACTTCGAAGGTTCGCAGATGCTGCGTTTCGTCGAGGTCGTGAAAGCTTATAAGCCAACAAGCCGCGCTCCCTTTATATGCTGTCGCGCGCTGCCTACGCGGATAGGCGACGAGGGCCTTGCGGCGATGAGAGAGGCTTGCGAGGCGCTTGGCGCGTTGGCGTATTTAGATCTTACGGACCGAGAGAAAGAACAGGGAGTCGAGGCGGCGTCGGTAGGGTTTCGCGACGCCGTTCGCGCTGCCGTGCATCTTCCGAAAGACACCCAGAGCCTGCGCGTTCTGGTGGCGGACGACAATGCGGATGCCGCCCACACCCTGACGATGCTCCTTCGGATGGCGGGGCATCAGGTGCAGAAGGCCGGCAGCGGGGCCGACGCGCTGCGGATCGCGGAAGAGTTTCAGCCGCAGGTCGTCGTCCTGGACATCGGCATGCCGGGAATGTCCGGCTATGCGGTGGCCGAGAAAATCCGCGCGGCCGCCTGGGGAAAACCCGTCACGCTCATCGCCTTGACCGGGCGCGGCGCGAGCGAAGACGTGGCGCGGGCCGTGAAGGCGGGCTTCGACCATCATTTCGTGAAGCCGGTGGCGCTGCAGCAGCTGCTCGAAGTGTTTCCGAAGCAGGTGTTTCCGGGACCCCGGCTGCCGTCCTCGTGAGAAGAAAATCAAGCCGCAAGCGGCGTGCCGGCGCTCCAGATCGCTGATTTCTATGAGGGGCGCGATGCATCGACGTCGCTATGCCGGAATGATCTACAGAACGCGGTTACGCTCCGCGACTTGAGCCCTCCGGCGGAGCGACGGATGATCGGTTTCATGCGAACCGGCGCCTTTGCCGCTGCAGATTGTCCCCTCGCTCCGCTTTCGCGGGAGACGACTTACGTCCGTGCGCTCCACCATGCCTGCCTGGTGCTGGGCGGGCTCGCGCAACTGGCGAGCCACCTCCAGGTCTCGGAAGATGCCCTGCGCACCTGGCTCGAAGGACGGGAGGAGTCCCCGGAGAGCGTCTTCCTCGCCGCGGTCGAGATCATCCTGCTCGCCGCGGAAGGCGCCCCCCGCTCGGCAAACTAAAGGCCGTAGTCCGATCGTCGTCGGGGGATTCCTGTCGGAATCTCCGCCGGACTGATGTCGTGCGCCGCGCGATTGTGCCGTCCGCGGAGTTACGTGATCATTCGCTCATCGCGTTCTCGCGCAGGCGCAAGCAGTGGCTATCAGCGTTCAGAGTCGGGCATTGCGGAAGGCGGCCGAGCTGCTGGGCGGGCAAAGGAAGCTCGCCGAGCGCCTCGGCGTAAACGTCACGGAAATCGAGATCTGGACCGAGGGCAAGCGCGCCACGCCGCGCGAGATATTTCTGCGCGTCGTCGACCTGATCATCGACGAGATCACGCCTTCCGGGGGCTCATCGGAATCGGACGGGCCGCCCTCCAGCCGCTCCTCGGCGCCATCCTCCCACCGCGACCTCGACTAGTGACTTGTTTAGTCGGGCCATGAGAGCCTGCGTGTAACGCGATAGAAAGCGTTGCAATTCGCCGCAGAAGGGCGTTCCCAACCGCAGATTGCGACGCGGACGAGCCGTCGCGTACGAACAGGGCTATAGTACTTGTACGATTTCGTACAAATTCGTATAAGTCGCTAAGACTCGCCATGACCGAACCGGTCGCTTCATCCGCGATCTGACTTTTCCGGTAGTCGGCATCGGTGCTTCGGCCGGGGGGCTCGAGGCGGTGTCGGAATTGCTGGCCGAGCTGCCGGCGGCGACCGGCATGGCTTTCGTCCTGGTGCAGCACCTCGACCCGCGGCAGGCAAGCCTGCTCAGCGAGATCCTCGGGAAAAGAAGCGCCATTCCGGTCTCCGAGGCGAAGGATGGAATCCCGGTGGCGGCCGATCATCTCTACGTCATTCCGCCGAACGCCGCGCTCGCCGTGCGCGAGAGCAAGCTGCGCCTCACTCCCCGGGCGGACGGCCACCACGTGGGGCTGGTTGACGCCCTTTTTCATTCGCTCGCCGCAGAGTGCGGCCAGAACGCCATCGGAGTGGTGCTTTCGGGCACCGGCTCGGACGGCACGCGCGGCATCCAGGCGATCAGGGAAGCGGGCGGCATCGCGTTCGCCCAGGAGCCGGGATCGGCGGGTTTCGGCGCCATGCCGAAGAGCGCGCTCGAAACCGGCTGCGTGGACTTCGTGCTGCGCCCGGGCGATATAGCGCGCAAGCTCGCCAGCTTCCGCGAACACCCGTATCTGAGGAGCGACCGGACCGGGGGGACGGCGGAAGGCCCGGAGCCCGGGCCGCGCGAGCGCCGCTCCGAAGAGGAGGCATGGTCGCGCATTTTCCGGCTGCTGCGCGGCGCCGGCGGCATCGATTTCACGCATTACAAGCGCAGCACCCTTGAGCGCCGCGTGGCCCGGCGCCAAGGGCTCGCGCGTATCGGGGAGCTGGAGCGCTACGCCGATTTCCTTCAGGACACGCCAGACGAGCAGCGGGCGCTTGCGCACGACATGCTGATCCATGTCACCCGCTTCTTCCGCGACCCCGAAAGCTTCGAGGGACTCGCGCAGACCGTGTTCCCGGCGCTCCTCCAGGGGCGCTCGCCGAGCGACGCACTGCGCATCTGGGTGCCCGGCTGCGCGAGCGGCGAGGAGGTTTACTCCATCGCGATCTCCCTGATCGAAGCCCTCGGCGAACGCGCCGGCGCGATGACGATCCAGATGTTCGGCACCGACGCGAGCGAGGCCGCGATCGCGCGGGCGCGCGAGGGCCGCTATCCAGAAGGGACCGCGGACGAAGTGCCGCCCGAACGGCTGCGGCGCTTTTTCGTCAAGCTCGACGGCCACTACGAGATCGCGAAGGCGGTACGCGACCTGTGCGTGTTCGCCAGGCAGGACGTGACGCGCGACCCGCCCTTCTCGCGGATCGATCTGCTGAGCTGCCGCAACCTGCTCATCTATCTCGATCCCGCGCTTCAGCGCGGAGTGCTCGCGCTGTTTCATTACGCGCTGAAGCCGCAGGGTTTCCTCATGCTCGGGCCGTCGGAAGCCCTCGGGCAAAGCACGGATCTTTTCGAGCTGGTCGACAAGAAGCATCGCATCTTCGCGCGGCGCGCGGCGCTCGGCCGGCCCGAGCTGCCGTTCCGCGGGCGCGAGGCCGGACCATCGCACCCGCAAGCCGGCCCGGCGGCGCCTGCGGCCGCGATTCTCGAGACCGACCGCATGCAGCGCGAAGCCGACCGGGCGCTGCTCGCGCGCTATGCGCCGGCGTCCGTGCTGGTCGACGAGCAGCTCAACGTGCACCAGTTCCGAGGGCAGACTGCGCTGTTTCTCGAGCACGCGCCGGGCACGGCGAGCCTGAACCTGCAGAAGCTCGCGCCGCCATCGCTGCTCGTCGCGCTGTCGCCAGCGATCCGGGAGGCGCGCAAAGGGAATGCGCCGGTGCGTCGCGAGAACGTGCGCATCGAATTGCAAGGACGCGTACGCAAGGTGCATTTCGAGGTCAGCCCCTTCCAGGTCCCGGAAACCGACGCGCGCGGCTATCTCGTAGTGTTCGAGGAGGCGCAGGCCGAGCGCGGCCGGCCAGGGCTTTGGCAGCTCATTTTCGGAAGGCGCGCGGCTGCGGCCGGCGCGAAGGGCGTACCCGCCGAGCTCGAGCAACTGCAACTCGAGCTGGCGTCGACCCGCGAGTTCCTGCGGACGGCCGTCGAGGAGCACGAAGCGGCGAAGGAGGAGCTGAAATCGGCCCACGAGGAGGCGTTGTCCTCGAACGAGGAGTTCCAGAGCACCAACGAGGAGCTGGAGACCGCCACGGAGGAGCTGCAGTCGACGAACGAGGAGCTGGCCACCACCAACGACGAGCTGCGCCACCGCAACCAGGAGCTGGCCGAGCTGAGGGACCGGGCGACCGAGGCGCGCGATTTTGCAGAGGGGATCGTCGAGACGATACGCGGGCCGCTGCTCGTGCTCGACCGGCAGTTGCACGTCATTCGCGCGAATCGCAGCTTCTATGGCGCCTTCCGGGCCCGGCCGGCGGACACCGAAGGCAAACACCTGTACGAGCTGGGCAGCGGGCAGTGGAACATCCCCGCGCTGCGCACGCTGCTCGACGAGGTGCTAGGGAAACAAAGGCCGATCGAAGGCTACGAAGTGAGGCACGCCTTCCCGGAGATCGGCGAGCGCGTCATGATCTTGAACGCGAGGCGGCTGGGCGACGGCCAGCGCGGCTCGGAGTTGATCCTGCTCGGCATCGAGGACGCCACCGAGCGGCTGAGCGCAGCCGAGGCGGTTTTCGCGGCCGAGAAGCTGCGGGAGGCGGACCGGACGAAGAACGAGTTCCTGGCGATGGTGTCGCACGAGCTGCGCAATCCGCTCGCGCCGATCCGCGCCTCGCTGGAAGTCATGCGCCGCGAACGCTCCGGCGACTCGAAGCTGGCGCGCGGGCTCGAGCTGATGCACCGGCAGGTCGAGCAGCTGGTGCGGCTGGTCGACGACCTGCTCGACGTTTCGGGCATGGCGCAGAGCAGGTTCGTCATGCGCGCCGAGCCGATGCAACTGAGCGACGCGATCGACCGCGCGATCGAGACCAGCATGCCGCTCTTCAACAGCCGCGGCCAGCACTTCGCCGTGACGCTGCCCCCGCAGCCGGTTCACGTCGCGGGCGACGTAGTGCGCCTGACGCAGGTGTTCGCCAACCTGCTCGCCAACGCCTCGAAATTCACGCCCGACGGCGGCGCAATCGAGCTTTCCGCCGACATCGAGGGCGCGCGCGCGATCGTGAGGGTCGCCGACGAGGGCAGCGGCATCGAGCCCGGGCTCATGCCGCATGTTTTCGATCTCTTCGTGCAGCGCGCGCCGGTGCCCGGACGCGCCTGGTCCGGAATGGGAATCGGCCTCACGCTCGCGCACCGCGTCGTCGAGCTGCACGGTGGAGCGATAGAGGCGCGCAGCGGCGGCGATGGCCAGGGCAGCGAGTTCATCGTCAGGCTGCCGCTCGCGGCGGAGGCACCCGCTGCGCCGCGAGCGCTCGCCATGCCTGAAGCGCCGCCGCGCGCCGCGGGGCGCCGCGTGCTGATCGTCGACGACAACGCCGACGCCGCCGAATCGCTGCGCGAGCTGCTCGAGCTGGAGGGCTGCGAAGTGCGCTGCGCCTACAACGGGGCCGCCGCGTTGGAGGTGGCGAAGGAATTCGCGCCGCAACTGGTGCTGCTCGATATCGGCCTGCCCGGCATGGACGGCTACGAGGTGCTGCGCCGGCTGCGCTTGCAATCAGGAGAACTGCAGGGCGCGCAGCCGGTGGTCGCCGCGTTGACCGGCTATGGCCAGCCGGCGGAACGCAAGCGCATGGATTGGGCGGGGTTCGACCACGAGCTGATCAAGCCGGCCGATCCGAAGGTCCTGTATTCGCTCCTCGATTCGCTGAAATGAACCGGGCGTTGAGCGGCGCATCCGGCGTTATTTTTGCCTTCAGCCGGCGCTTCGCAGCCGCTCGCGCACCAGATCGATATGCTGGCGCAGCGCGTACAGCTCATCGGTGTAGGCGAGCGGCACGGTGATGCGCGAGGCCCGCGCATCGAGCTTGTCCAGCTCGGCGAGCAGCTCCTTCGCCGGCACCTTGTCCTGCTCGCTGCGATCCTCGATGCGCCGCAGGTGCCGATACCAGCGGAAGATCCGCGAGCGCACCCGGAACTGATAGAGCGGCGGCAGGATGCGCGACAGGGGAACCAGCACCACGACGATGGAGAACAGCGCCACCCACATGCGGTCGATCAGGTTGGCGAGCCAGAACGGCAGGTAGCGCTGGAGGAAGGGCGGGCCGGTCTTGTAGAAGCGCTCGGCTTCGGCCGCCAGCGGAAACTCGGTGCGCTCGAGGGTGGGGAACTGGCCGGCGCGCGCGATCCAGCCGGCGTTGCCGTGGATCCGCGCCGCCGCCTGGACGAAAAGCTGGATCAGCGCGGGATGCGTGCCCTCGCGCGCGACGAGCGAGGTGGTGGTCGCGATCAGCGGCTCGTCGCGCGGCGGCACGTCGCGCGCGAGATCGGCCACGCCGCGCGGCAGCAGCACCGGGCTGATGAAGGGATAGCGCCGCGCATAGGCCTCGGCCTGCGTGAACTCGAAGAGCTTCACGCCCGGAGTCTGCAGCAGCATCTGCACTATCTGCGACTCGGGCGCGCTCACCAGCAGCATCGCATCGAGCTCGCCCCCGAGCAGCGCCTGCACCGCCGGCGTCTCCTCGAGATTGCCGCGCTGGATCTCCTCGCGCTCGATGAAGTTCGCCGCCAGCAGCTTGGTTGCGAGCCCCGGCGAGCCGCTGCCGCGCGCGCCGACGTTCACGCGCCAGCCGCGCAGCTGCGAAAGCTGCTTCAGCGTCGCCTCGCGGTTCAGCGATCTCGCCTTTTCGGTCCGGTAGAAGAGCCACACCGGCTCGTAGAAGAGGCTGCCGAGGGAGACGAGCTCCACCTCGCCGTCCTTCTCGTCGAGCTTCTGCGCCGCTTCGCTCGAGCCGCCCTGCACGAAGGCGAGATCGACGCGCGTCTTCACGTCGTGCAGCAGGCGCAGGTTCTCGCGCGAGCCGATCGAGGGCTGCAGGGTCACGCTGATGCCGTAGCGCTTCAGCTCGGCGGCGTAGCGCTTGCCGAAGGTTTCGTAGGCGCTGCCCGCCGGCCCGGTGGCGAGCACGACATGCTTCGGCGGGGTCGGATCCAGCAGAATGTAGGTTCCGACCAGCAGCGCGATCGCGATCAGGACGAACGGCCCGACCGTGGCGGCGAGCTCGCGCATGGACAGAAGGGTTTCGCGGACGACGCGCGGCATCTCGGCTCTCCGGGGAAGGAGCGCCTATTTTATTGGCTGCCTGGCTACGAGCGGCCGCGGTGGTGCTGCTGCGCCGTCGAGCCGCCGCCGGAGGAGCGCGGCCCCATGTGCTGCGCGGCGAAAGCGGGCCGCGAGCCCTGATGCTGGGGGAACGCCGGCGCCACGTGGCTTTGCACGTACGGCTGGCCGCGGCTTTGCACGCTCGGCTGGCGCTGCGATTCCGGCACGCGGCGGAAGGCCTGCGTGTGGAAGGATTGCGACGGAATCCGGTTTTGGAACTGGGCGGACCCGCCGGCCGCCTGCGCGCGCGCGACGAAAGCCGCATTGTTTCGCGCCTGGAAGCGGGCCGCGGGGGAAACGTTCCCGTGGTGCGCGAAGGCCGGTCCCCTGAATCCCCGGTTGACCACGACAACATTTGTTACAAAAACCGGGTGTGGGCGCCACGGCCGCCAGAACACGGGACGGTAGGCAGGCCACCACCAGCCGCCGTAAACCACCAGCGGATCGTAGTAGGGGACGTAGTAGATGTACGGCATGGCGGGCGCGACCGTGATCCCCTGGTCGCCGGCCTGCACGGTCTGGTAGGTGTCGCTGCGCAGCGCTCCCGAGTCGTAGGCGCGCTGGCGCAGCGCCTGCACGGTATTCATGACGTCGGCCTGCTGCCCGAGCCATGCGTTGCCCAGATCGAAGGTCCACTGCGGACTCTCCGCCATGCGCTCGACCAGATCGGGGTAGGCGACCAGCGCCTTGACGCTCGGCTGCCAGCCGTACGCCTGCACCGCGCGCACTGCGTCCTCGCCGGTCATGCCATGGTTCACCCTCGACCACTGCCCGGCCTCGGCGACCTCCGCAGGCGCGCGCGAGGCGTCGAGCACAAGCCGCACCACGTCGTCGGGGTACAGCGCGATCGGCGCGATCAGCGCGTCGAGCTCGGCCTGGGCATAAGGCGTCTGCCTATACGAGTACTGAGGCAGCGAGCCCTGCGGCTGGCCATAGCCCTGCTGCTGTACGGCGCCCTGCGCCTGCGCCAGACCCGGTAAGAACGACAAGGCCGCGCAGAAAAGGAAGATGGATAAGCGCATGTGTTTCTCTTAGGAGTAAGACTACCTATCTGGTGTCATCGGCTCGCGCTAATGTGTAACGAGATGTTCGGGCACGGAAGCTGCAGCCAGCCCGGCGTGATCCCACGAAATGGAGATTCAATGAAATTTGCAACTGCAGCATTGTCCGCAGCCGCTCTGAGCCTCGTGCTCGCCGCGGGCGCGCAAGCCGACACGACAAACAGCAAGGACAAGGCGACGATGGAGGGCAAAGCCGCGCCTTCCGGCCCGAAGCTCGACGAGGAGCGCGCCGAATCCTCGCAAGGCCAGCCCAACATGCCGGGCAGCAGCGTCGGCGGCGCCACCGTGCGCGACAACGCGAAGGACAAGGCGAAGTCCGCGAAGAAAGCCGACAAGGCCAGCTCGAGCGCCGGGACCAGCGCTCCGGCGCAGGACCAGCAGAAGGAGCTCGCGTTCAAGAAGCTCGATCTGGACGGCGACGGCTCGATCTCCAAGGCCGAGGCCGCCGGCAACGAGAAGCTGATGAACGGCTTCGACGAAGCCGACAAGAATCGCGACGGCAAGCTCAGCCGCGCAGAGTACGACAACCTGGGCAAGCCTGGCGCGAAGGCCAAGGCGAAGAGCGCGAAGCCGAAGGCGAAGACCGCCGCCGATCCGCGCTGAGCGCTGTGGAATACGCCACGGACGCTACACGAGATAGTCCGAACGGCCCATCCGGCTCAGCGCTCGTCCAGGCACGCAAACTGCATACGCTTAGTAGCATTTTCCTCTCGAAAGGAGATTCTCATGAAACTTGTAAAAACCACGGTAATGGTTGCATCCGTTTTTGCTCTCGCGGTCGGCTCCGCGTGGGCTGCAGACGCAGATAAGCCCATGGACAGCAAGAACAACGACGGCAAGCTCTCGAAGAAAGAAGCGGCGAACGCGTCACGCTCGGACGAGTCCGGCTTCGCCAGGCTCGACAAGAACAAGGACGGCTATATCTCCAAGGCGGAAGCCAAGGGCGATGCCGAGCTTTCCAAGAACTTCGACAAGTGGGACCTGAACAACGACGGCAAGATCAACCGCGCCGAGTACCTCGCCGCCATGGCGAAGGAAGACACCGGCAACGTGGTCGGCAAGGTGAAGGACAAGTTCAGCGGCAAGGATAAGGAGAGCAGCACCGGCGGCTCCAGCACGCCCGCCAAGTAACGCGCGGCTTCATTCCGCGAAAAGGCCGCTTCTCTCCGGAGAAGCGGCTTTTTTTTCGCCGAGCTTCGCCGTACAGGCGATCGCGGCCTTCACCGGAAGATGGTCGGAGGCCTCCACCGCCAGCGCGGAGCGGTGCGCGCCGAAGGCGAGCAGCGCGTGGCGCGGCCGGACCCAGACGCGGTCGAGGGCGAAGAGCGGCCAGCGCGACGGAAACGAGCGCTCGGCGGGAGAGCGTCCCAGGAGCGCGTGCATCCAGCGCAGCGGCCGCCCCAGCGGAAGCCATTCGTTGATGTCGCCGAGCACCACCACGCGCTCGTGCAGCGGGGTTTCCTTGATGAGCAGCAGGAGCTTTTTCACCTGGTAGCGCCGCTCGGCCGGCGGCAGCCCGAGGTGGGTGACGATCACGCGCAGCTTCTCGCCCGCGACCTCGAGGTCGGCGTCGATCGCGGCGCGCGGCTCGCAGCCGTCGAGCCCGAATTCGTGGCGGCGCACGGCGAGCACCTGGCGCCGGGTGAGCAGCGCGTTGCCGACGTGCCGGTCGTGCCAGGTATGCGGCGTGCCCTCGATCAGCTCCATCCCGGCGATCCTGGAAAGGAGCTTCGCGTGGTTGACCTCCTGCAGCCCGACCGTGTCGCAGTCGAGCTCGCCGATCACCGCGGCGATGCGCGCCGCGTCTTCCCGGCCGTCCCAGCCGACGCAGCCGTGGACGTTGTAGGAGGCGACGCGGAAGCAGTCAGTGCGGCTGCTTGGCGAGCTCACGCTCGGGGGCGCGCTCGGCCGCGACCATGCGCCCGGCCGTCTTCGTGAACCAGCGCTTTACCGCGAAAATGCCGGCGCCGAGCAAGGCCACGCAGCCGCCCACGATCCACCAGTTGAATTCGCCCCCGCTGAAGGCGGTCTCGAGCTGGTCGGCAAAGATGGTCGCGGCCAGGGTCCCGGGCAGCATGCCGATCGCGGTGCCCACGGCAAGATGCCACAGCTTGAGGCGCACCGCGCCGGCGACGATGCCTTCCACCGCGAACGGCGCGATGGGCACGAGGCGCAGCAGGGTCATGGCGAGCAGCCCGCGCTTTCTCAGGACGTCGATCATGCGGTCGAGCGCCGGACCGCCGAGCCTGCGCACCGTGTCGCGGCGCATCCGCTTGCCGGCGTAATACGTGACCACCGATGACAGGACGATGCCTATCACGGCGTAGAGGAAGCCGAGCCAGGGGCCGAAGGCGATCACGCCGGCGAGCGTGATGAGCGGGCGCGGGAACATGAGGAAACAGGCCGGCGTGTAGGCGAGGATCACCACGAGCGGGGCCCAGGGCCGGCTGCCGAACTCCTTCGCCAGCGCGATGGCATTCTCCGGGGTGACTATGTGGGCGAGCGGCGTGAAGCGCCAGATCGCCACCAGGGCGCCGAACACGGCGGCCACTGCCACGAGCTTGCCCCAGGCCGGCTTCCGTTCCGGCGCCGCCTCGGCGAGCATGTCGCGCTCGAGCTTGAGGACGTCGAGGGAGATCGGCTCGTCGGGATCGGCGATCGCCGCCACGTTGACCAGCGCCTCGGGCCATTCGCGCATTCCGGTGAGCTCGCGCAGGCTGCGGCCGTCGCTTCGCAGCGCCGAGATCGCGCCGTGCAGCGAGCCGTCCTCGCGCAGCCGGCGCTGCAGCGCCTCGCGCGGCACGTCGAGGTGCTCGGCCAGCAGCCGGTCGCGGTAACCGCGGATCCGCTCGGCGACGCGCGCTTCGCCGCGCGCCTCGATCAGCACGTCGCACTCGCTGTCGACGCTCATCGAGCGGTTGCACAGGTTCGCCGAGCCGACGCGCAGGAAGCGCTCGTCCACGATCATGAGCTTGGCATGCACGTCGAGGCAGCAGCTTTCCGGCAGCCCCGGGATGTGCGGGTGATAGACATGGAAGCGGCCGTGGCGGTCGGCCGCCTTGAGCTGCGACACGAGGCGCGTGCGCAGAACGTGCATGGTGGCCTCTTCCAGCCAGCCGTGGCTGAGCAGGCGCAGCACCAGCACGACCTCCGGGCCGTCGGGCTCGGCGAGGCGCTCGGCGAGCGCCGCGGCGATGCGCGGCGCGGTGAAATACTGGTTCTCGATGTAGATCGTGCGCCGCGCGGCGCGGATCATGTCCAGATAGAGGCGCTCGATCTCGTGCACCCCGGGCGCCTCGCCGCGCGGCGGCATGGTGCGGGCGATCCCGACCTCGACGTCGGTGAGATCGGGCTCGAGCCCCGCCGGCCAAGGATCGGGCCAGGGATCGCGCGCCGGCTTCGGCGCCGCGCGCAGCTCGTGTCCCGTGGCGAAGCGCCAGCGCTCGCGCGCGATGGCCGCGAGCGAGCGCGCCGCGTCGCCGTCCACGGCGAGCATCAGGTCGTGAAAAGGCGGGTAGGGCTTGCCGTTCGCGGTGCGGCGCGGATCGTGCGCGAGGTGCTCGGGCGTGTCCCAGCGGCGCAGCGTGAGGTCGATGCCGCCCACGAAAGCGACGGCATCGTCGATGAGGACGATTTTCTGGTGCTGGCAGCCGGCGACCGGATGCGTATCGTCGTAACGCAGACGCACCCGGTGGTGCGGCGTCCAGCCGAAGCCGTAGAGCGGCGGAATCTCGCGATCGGCGCCGAACACGATGGGATAGTCCCAGTTCAGCACGTTGATGCGCAGGCCGCGGCGGCGCCGGACGAGGAAGTTCAGGAACTCGCCGAGCAGCGCGGGCGGCGCGCCGCGCGCCTCGGGATCGAAATGCAGCCGCGTCTGGCTGTTGAAGTCCCAGGCGAGGATCGTAATCGAGCGCGTCGCGCGCAGCGCGGCGTCGTGGAACGCCTGGAAATAGGCCTGCGCATCGACGAGCAGCGCGACGCGGTCCGCGCGCGCCACCGCGCTGCAATTGTTGCCGACGCGCAGCACGCTCGCGCTCTCGGCGCCGCCGGGACGCGCGGGTTCCCTGCCGTTCTCGCCGGCGCCGGGGCGTCCGGCGTCGTGTAGAGGCTCGCGATCCGGCTGCGGGCGCGCGCGGGCCTTGTCTAAACGTGAGTGCAACTGGAGAACGCTGCCCAAGCGCCGCCCGCCGCTACCTTCGGCCCTGCATTTGCGCGGCCGGCGAGGGACTGCCGTTGCTTACGCCGGTCGCGGGGTTGATCGTCGGTGAGGAGGACGGGGCCGGGGACACGGACGTGTTGAGGGGCGGCGTGATTGACGGTGGCAGCGAATCGCTGGTGTTGCCCAGGCGGGTGTTGTCGCTGGTGAAACGCACCACGGGTGCGGTGGTGGAGGTGGTGGAGGTCGTCGAAGTGACCGGAGTGGTGCTGGTGCTCGCGCCGGTGCTGGCGCTCGTCGACAGCGGCTGCGGCGTCGCGGGCCGGATGTCGACGACGAGATTCGTGGGCGGAGTCGCCGTCCCCGCGACGGGCGCGGCCGGATGGGGGACGCCGGCGAAGAGGCCAGGCTGGATGCCGCCGGGAGTCAGCGTCGGCACCAGCGCGCCGACCTGAGTGGTTCCCGAGGGCGTCGGCAGCGGCCCTCCAGCGAGGATCACGCCGATCTGCTGGGCGGTCGGATTCGCGATCCCGCGCGCGATCAATTGCTGGCGCGCCGCCTCGAGCAGGCGGGCGATATCGGCGACCGTCATCGCGCTCGCCGGCGTGAAGGTCACGGTCTGCAGAAGGCCGTCCGGCGTCAGCGTCGTCAGGGTCACGGCGGTGCCCTGCAGCAGGCCGTTGACCAGGGCCTGGAAGTTTGCGTCCGACCCGGCGAACGCGGCCAGCTGCGGCGCCAGGGCCAGCACCTGCTGCGGGCTGGTATTCGGCGAGGTCTGGGCGATAGCGCCGGTCTGCAGCGCGAATGTCACGGTAATGGCTGCCAATATGCGGACGGGATTGGTCATCGGCTTTTCCTTTAAAGGACCTATGAGCAACCTTGGTGCCTGAAGTTCTTCGCCGCACTGCAGCGGTGCGCTTTTAGTGGAGAAAGAGCGCGTAAGTTATTGTTTTGCATGCATGCATCCAACCGGCATGGTCGTTGCATAGGATCGCGAGCATGAACAAAAACATTCGTTGGATCATTTCGATCGCAGCGGCGGTTGCAGCGATTCCGGCGGGATGGACCGCCGACATGCTGCTCTGCGGGCCGAGTCAGTTCGGCGCGCTGCTCGCTGCGACCAACACGCTGGTCCTGCTCCCTTAACCGGGCGCTCGATCGCGCGGTTCGACTGAGCTGCGGCCGTCCTTCTACATCCGCAGAAGGCGTCTCGCGTTGCCGTTGAGGATTTTCTGGCGGTCTTCCGTGCCGAGCGGCACGTTCTCCATCCATTTGACGCCCGGCGGGTTCGGCACGAACGGGTAGTCGACCGAGAACAGGATGCGGTCGACGCCCATTTCCATCACGCAGCACAGCAGCGCCGGCGTCGAGAAGTTGCCGCTGGTGGTGATCCAGAAATGCTCGCGGAACGTGTCCCGGAACGGCGTGGGGCGGTTGCCTTGCCGCGAGAGGACCATGTCGATCCGCCACAAGGAAAAGGGCAGCGACTCGCCGAGATGCCCGAGGATGATCTTCAGGCCGGGATAGGCCTCGAATACCCCGGAGAGAACCAGGCGGATGCCCTGGGTCGCCGTCTCCACGGTGAATCCCCACGCGGCCGTCATCAGGCCCGGGAACTGATCGAGGTAATCCCGGTAGTACGCGTCGATCACCGCCTTGTGCGGAACCGCCGGGTGCATGTAGATCGGCACGTCGAGCGCTTGCGCGCGCTCGTAGATCGGCCAGAAGCGCTTGTGGTCGAGAAACTGGCCTTCCTTCGTCAGGCCGTGGAGCATCGCGCCCTTGAAGCCGAGCCTGGTCACGGCGCGCTCCAGCTCGTCGGCCGCGGCCTTGGGGTCGGCGGTCGGAAGCACCGCGAAGCCCTCGAAGCGGCGGTTCGACGTTTTGATTTTTTCGAAAAGGCGGTCGTTGGCGTTGCGCGAAACCGGAACCGCGACCTCGGCCTCCAGCCTCTGCACCGCCGGGGCGCCGTGCGAGAGCACCTGCACGTCGATGCCCGCGTCGTCCATCTCCTTCAGCCGCAGGGCGCCGAGGTCGCGCAGGCGCTCCTGCAGCGCCGGCACTTTCGTCTCCGGATTGCCGTCGGGGAAGTGCTGCGCGACCTCCGCGTCCCAGTAATGTTCTTCGAGGGCGATGACAGAAGTTTTTTTCATGGTTGGGCTTTCAGCGTAAAAGCGAGGAGGACAAAGATCATTGCGAGCAGGGCGAGCGCGCTCAGCGCGAGCGACCAGTGGATGCCGATGATATTGCCGGCGAAGCCGATCGTCACGCCGCTGAAGGCGCGCATGCCGAGCGCCGACATGCCGTAGAGGCCGATGACCCGGCCGCGGATCTGCGCCGGCGCGTGCAGCTGCACCAGGGTCTGGGCCATGGCGTTGAACGAAAGCTCGAGGAACCCCGCGGCGAAGAGCAGGACGAGGGCGAGAGGGTAGGAGGCGGTCGCGGCGAAGGCGGCGATCGCGCAGCACCAGAGCATCGCGAGCACGAACGCGCTGCGCGGCCTCGCCGGCAGGAGCCCGCGGCTCTCGAGCAGCAGGCCCGCGATCAGCGCCCCCGCCGCGTCGGCGGCGAGCAGCATGCTGTAGGTCGCGCCCGGATCGCCGTGGCCCAGGTCGTGGGCGAACTCCGGCATCTGCGCCTGGTAGCCGTTGCCCACGAAGAGCGACGCGCCGCCCGCGAGCAGGATCATCGAGGCCGCGACCTTGTTCGCGGAAACGTCTTTGATCGTGTGAAAAATGTCCGAGTAGCCGCGGAAAGGAAGGACAGAGATTTTCTCCTTGCGGAACTTCGGGCCGTACGGGGCCTTCCACAGCCACCACACGAGCGGCACGTAGATGAGCACGTTGAGGAGGATCCCCCAGGCGGGCCCGAAGAGAATCATGATGCCCGCCCCGACCGCCGGCCCGAACAGCAGGCCGAGCCAGCGCGAGGTGGCGTTCAGCCGCACGGCGCTCTGCAGCTCGTCCCGGCCGACGATGTCGTGGATCAGGAGCTGGCTCGCCGGCTGCCAGAACACGCCGGCGAAGCCGTGGATCACCAGCAGCACCATCGCGTGCCACATTTCCAGGACGCCGGTCAGAAACAGAATTCCCCAGCCGAGCGACGCGAGCATGAAGAGCCCCATGCCGATCTGGATCAGCCGGCGCGGGTCGAAGCGGTCGGCGAGCGCGCCCGACCACACCGAGAAGAACAGGAACGGCAGCCAGTGCGAAAGCATGGCGAAGCCGCCGAGCGCGGGCGAGTGGAATTTCTGGAACAGGATCCAGTAGCTGATGACGTGCTCGACGCTGTCGGCCATCATCGCCAGCGCCGAGAAGGCGAAATACGGGCGAAAGCCGGCGTGGCGCAGCGCCGCGAAGGCCCGCTGCCTTGGCGGGCTCGTGTCCGGCGCTTGCCGGCTTACTTCCAGAGTCTTCTTCTTCTGGCCTCGATCATCAGCCAGCCGCCGAGCATTCCCCCGAGGTGCGCGAAGTGCGCGACGCCGGCGGCGGTTCCGGTGACGCCGAAGAACAGCTCCAGCACGCCGAACACGATCACGAAGATGCGCGCCGGCATCGGGATCGGCGGAAACAGCAGCACCACGCGGCGCTGCGGGAAATACCAGCCGAACGCGAGTAGCAACCCGTACACGCCGCCCGAGGCGCCGACCATCGGCGCGGGCGGCGTGCCCATCAGGTAGGTGATCGCGAGATGGGTGAGGGCGGCGACCACGACGCTCGCCAGGTAGTAGAGCAGGTAGAAGCGGGAGCCGAAGAGGCGCTCGATCTCCGAGCCGAACATGTAGAGGCCGAACATGTTGAAGAAGATGTGCGCGATGCCGCCGTGCAGGAAGCTGTAGGTGACGAGCTGCCAGGGCATGAAGTTGCCGTCCGGCCACAGCGCGAACCATTCGGCGAAAGAAGCCCCGCCGATGAAATTCTCGAGCAGGAACACCGCGATGTTCGCGATGATCAACGATTGGGTAACCGGAGGAATTATTTTTTCCTGAAAGGAATCTTCATGCTTGCGCGCGATGCCGGCTATTCCACCTTCGCGCCGGAATCGCGTACCAGCTTATGCCAGAACGGCACCTCGGACGCCACCTCGGACTCGAACTGCTCCGGGCTGACCGAAGGCGCCGCGTCCATGCCCTGGACCGCGATCTTGTCGCGCACTTCGCGCTTCGACAGTCCCTTGAACGCGGCCGCGTGCAGGCGGCGCACGATCTCCGGCGGCGTTCCGGCGCGCACGTACAGGCCGAACGAGAACCGGAAGTCATAGCCGGGCAGGCCCGCCTGCTCCGCACCCGGAACGCCGGGCACCGCCGGCGATGCTTTCGCCTGCGTCACCGCGAGCGCGCGCAGCCGGTTCGCGCGCACGAATCCCATCACGGTCGGCGGCGTCGGGAAGTTGATCTGGGTGTCGCCCGCGATGAGCGACTGCGTCGCCGGGCCGCCGCCCTTGAATTGCACCGACGTGAATTTCACGTCGGCCACCGACTCGAAGAGCACCGAGGCGAGGTGCGGCGCGGAGCCGTAGCCCGCCGATGCATTGAACAGCTTTCCGGGATTGGCTTTCGCGTAGTCGATCAGCTCCTTCAGCGTGCGGAACGGGCTGTCGTTGTTCACCACGATCACGCACGGCCCATACGCGACGCGGCTGATGCCGCTGAAATCCTTGTCGCTGTACCCGGGATTCTTGTAGAGCGCCATGTTGACCGCCTTGTCGGTGGCGTTCAGCAGGGTATAGCCGTCCGGCGCCGACTTCGCGACCATCTCGGCCGCGATGTTGCCGCCGGCGCCGGGCTTGTTCTCGACCACCACCGCCATCCCGAGCTCCCTCGAGAGCTCGTCGGCCGCGATGCGCGACAGGAAGTCCGCCGAGCCGCCCGGCGGGTAGCCGGTCAGCAGCCGGATGGGCCGCGAAGGGAAGGGCTGGGCGAGCGCCTGCAGCGCGGCGAAACCGCAGATCAACACAAGCAGACGCAATCTCATGCGCCCGATGATAGGCTAGCCGCCAACCAAAGGGGAGGCCGCAAATGCAAACCAGATCCAGACGGAAGTTTCTCGCTGGCACGTTCGCGCTCGCCGCATCCGCGTCCCTCGCGCGGGCGGTGCACGCCGCGATGGGGCCGAACGACAAGTTCGACCTGGTGATCAAGGGCGGCGAGGTGCTCGACCCGAGCCAGAAGCTGCGCGGCGTCCGCGACATCGGCATCCGCTACGGCGTGGTCGAGGCGGTCGAGCCCAGCATCCCGGCCGCGCGTGCGCTGCGCGTGCTGGACGCCGGCGGGCGGCTGGTCACGCCCGGGCTGATCGACCTGCACGCGCACACTTATCCCTACGGCTCGGCGATCGGCATCCCGGCCGACGAGCTGGTGCCCTACCAGGGCACGGCGACGGTGGTCTCCGCGGGGGACGCCGGCGCGAACAACTTCGCCGCCTTCCGCCGCTACGTCGTGCCGCAGACGCGCACCCGCATGTATGCCTTCGTGCACATCGCGAACATCGGCCTGACGGGATTCCCGGTGGCGGAGCTGTTCAACATCAGCTACGCCGACCCGGCGGTCGCCGCGAAATGCCTGGTGGAGAACGCCGACATCGTGCTCGGCGTGAAGGTGCGCATGTCGGAGAACGTCATCGCGAAGCACGGCATCGAGCCGCTCAAGCGCGCGATCGCCGCCTGCGAGATGGCCGGCACCAAGGGCAAGGTCATGTGCCACATCGGCGGCGTGCAGACCCGCGAGCTGATGAGCGACATCCTCGATACGCTGCGTCCGGGCGACATCCTCACCCATTCCTTCTCGGGCGCGCCCAACGACGCCGGCCAGTTCACCAACATCGTGCAGGACGGCAAGCTCCTGCCGGCGGCGCTCAACGCGAAAAAGCGCGGCGTCGTGTTCGACGTCGGCCACGGCGGCGGCAGCTTCGACTACACCATCGCCGAGGCCGCGATCGCGCAGGGCGTCGGGCCCGACACCATCTCCTCCGACATCCACGTCTTCTCCGGCAACACGCCGGGCATGCCGTATCTCACCTGGGTGATGAGCAAGTTCCTGAACCTGGGATTCACGCTCGAGCAGGTGGTCGCGATGACGACGATCAATCCGGCGCGCGTCATCAACAAGCTGCCGAAGCTCGGCACCCTGCAGCTGGGCGCGCCGGCGGATGTGTCGATTCTGGAGATCGTCGAGGGCCCGGTGAAGTTCGTCGACACCCGCAACAACACGCGCGACGGCAAGGTGCACCTGCGGCCGATCCAGACGATCCTCGCCGGCGTGCCCTTCGGCCGGCCTTACAACAATCCGTTTTCAGTTCGTTAGAACTTTTAGTTACAGGATCATTTGGGTCTGAATCGTTAGCGATAGCAGCTTTCCATTCTCGTCGGTGACGCGGGTCTGCCAGACGTGGGTGCGCCTGCCTTTATGAAGCGGCGTCGATTCGGCGCGCACCTTGCCTGAGCGCGCGGCGGCGAAGAAATTCGTCTTGGATTCGAGCGTCGCGGTGCCTTTACCCGCGGCCGGATTTTTTTCCAGGAAGGAAAGCGTCCCGACCGCGCCCGCGGTGTCGGCGAGCGCCATGAGCGTGCCGCCGTGGATCGAGCCGCCGAGGGTGCTCACCTGCTCGCGGATCTCGAGCTCCGCAATCACCCGTTCGGGCGTTGCCTCGATGAACTGCATGCCGAGGTGCCTTGCCAGCCCAAGCTTGAGGTCCATGTCCATTCGTTAGCCTTTTCCTTTCGTCGACGCCGCGTCGAGCTCGGGATAGTGCCTGAAGATTCCATCCCGGTTGAAAGGGATGCGCCTTGGGGATGCCAGGTACATGGCGAGCCGGGGACGCGCCGCGACCCGATCATGCGTGTCGAGGAGGTATTTGTATTTCCTTTCCAGCTTTCCCATCGTGTTGGGGAATGCGTATCGCAAACCTTCCAGCATCTGGAATAGCGAGAGGTGCACGTAAGTAATGCGTTTCCCGCCCCGTTCCGCGCGCAGGACGGACTCGAAATAGCTCAGGAACTTCGGCAGCCGCGCCTTCCTGAAATCCGCGGCGCGGCGCCTCGCTTCTTTTTTCTGTTGTTCATAGTAAAAATCCGCTCCAATAGGATGATGACAGTCGTGCACCTCGACCAGCCAGTCGGCGATGGTGAGCTGCAGCTGGTTGAGCCATAGCCGCTTCGCTTCGTCCTTCGGTGCGAGACCCAGGCGCGGGCCGAGATAGAAGAGGATGTTCGCGGTCTGCGCGAGCGTGAGCCGGCCGGCCTTGAGGAACGGAGGCGCGAAGGGCCGGTTCCCGCCTTTCGGGGTTTTCATGAGCGCGAGCATTTTTTCCATGCCTCCTTTTCCGCGCGCGACGTCGACGTAGGCCGCGCCCGCGTCTTCGAGCGCCAGGCGGACGAATTCGCCGCGCCCCTGGATGCTTGGCCAGTAGTAGAGCTCGTAGTCCATCCGGACTCCTTCCGGGAATGTAGATTGCAAGAAACCCCGACTGCATGGACTCCAGGGAAGACATCGTTTGCTGCCCGACCTGCGGTCTGGTGCAGCAGGTCGAGCCGCCGCGGCCGCACCAGGCCGTCGAATGTCCCCGCTGCGGGTCGACCCTCGCCGAGTACAAGGCGGGCAGCGTGATCCCGACGGCGGCGCTTTCCCTCGCCGCCTTCATCCTTTACGTCCCTGCGAATATTTATCCTATCCTGAGCATGGAGCGTTACGGGGTTTATTCGGAGAGCACCGTGTGGGGCGGCGTGACCGGCCTGATGAACGCGGGCTACTGGTTCGTGGCGGCCGTAGTGTTCCTTGCGAGCATGGTGGTGCCGCTCCTCAAGCTCGCAGGCCTTTTTTTTCTGGTGGCGACCACCCAGCAAGGCACGCCGCGCTGGCGCCGCGAGCGCACGCGGATCTATCGCTTCATCGAGGTGATCGGACCCTGGGCGATGCTCGACGTGTTCCTGCTCGCGGTGCTCGTCGCCCTGGTGCGCCTGGGCCAGCTCGCCACCGTGCTGCCCGGCCGCGGCCTGCTGGCGTTCACCTGCGTGGTGGTGCTGACGCTGCTCGCCTCGGCGGCCTTCGACCCGAGGCTCATCTGGCAGAGCAAAGACAAACCGAATGACTGGCGAAGAGCTCCCCAAGGCGCGGGTTAGGCGCCGGCGGCCCTGGCTCCACATCATGTGGATCGTGCCGATCGTCGCCGCGGCGGTGGCGGCGTGGCTGGTCTACGACCGCATGCGCCAGTACGGGCCGGAGATCACGATCCAGTTCAGGGACGGCAGCGGCCTGCGCGCCCACCAGACCCCGATCAAGTACCGCGGCGTCCAGGTCGGCGAAGTGACCGGCCTGCAGATCAGCGAGGACCGCGAGCACGTGCTTGTGAAAGCGCGCCTGCAGCGCACCTCGGCCGCGCTCGCGAGCGAGGGCGCGGTATTCTGGATCGTGCGCCCGCAGGTCGGCTGGGGCAATGTCACGGGGCTCAATACCGTGATCAGCGGGCCCGAGATCCAGCTCCTCGCCGGGCAGGGCGACAGGCCGGGCAAGGAGTTCGTCGGCCTGGAGCGCGCGCCCGTCGCGCTGGGGATGCCGGGGCTGAAAGTCATCCTCAAGGCGGAGCGCCCGCTCTCGCTGCGGCCCAATTCGCCGGTCTACTATCGCGGCGCCGAGGTGGGCGTGGTGCAGGACATCGACCTGTCGCGCGACTCGACCGCGGCGGAGATTCACCTGATCATCTGGCAGCGCTATGCGCCGCTGGTGCGCACCGGTTCCGCGTTCTGGGACACGAGCGGCATTACCGTGAGAGGCGGCCTGCTCAAGGGAATGGAGATCGACTTCGAGTCGCTGCGCGCCCTGCTCGCGGGCGGCATCGAGTTCGCGAGTCCCGAAAAGTCGCCGCCGGCCCGCAACGGCGCGACGTTCTTCCTGCATTCCTCGCCGCAGAAAGAATGGCTTGGCTGGTCGCCGAGGATTCCCATCGCGCGGGAAAAGTAACGGCGCCTAAAGGACGACCGGCTTGTCGGGGAGCTCGTTCGGATTATCGGCGCGCGCGGGGAAGTGCTTCGCGAGCAGGCTGGTGGTGCGCTCGACCGCCTGCAGCGTGCCTTCGGCGTATCGTCCCGCCCTGAACGCCTTTTCCATCTCGCGGCACACGGCATTCCATTCGGCCTGCGCGACTTTCGCGGCGATGCCGCGGTCGGCGACGATCTCGATCCTGCGGTCGACGAGCTGCACGTAGATCAGCACGCCGCTGTTGCGCTCGGTGTCCCAGACCTTCAGCAGGGAGAAGAGATCCTCGGCCCGGTCGCGCGCCTTCCGGCGTTTTGACACCAGGTAGTGCAGCGGCAGCGACGCCTCGACGGCAAAACGCAACTCGCCGTCGTGCACCTGCTCCGAAGCCTTGACCGCCTGCTCGATTTTTTTCAGGACGCCGGGCGTGAACGGCCGGCGCGCGACCCAGTCCGGAACGCAAAGATGCTTGAGGGCGCGAAGGGAAATCATCACCAGCTCCCGCTCGCGCCGCCGCCGCCGCTCGAGCCGCCGCCGCCGCTGAAGCCGCCCCCGCCACCGCCGAATCCTCCGCCGCCGAATCCCCCGCCCCCGAATCCGCCGCCGCCGGACCAGCCGCCGTAGCGCGGGCGCATGGAGGCCGTGCCGAAGAGGCCGGTGACGAACAGGAAAAGGCCGACGAGGAGGGCGAGCAGGACCGAGCCGGCGACGAACCAGGCGATGCCCGCGGCGACGGCGCCGACCAGGCCCGAGCCGACGAAGCGGCCGAAGACGGCGCGCAGGATTCCGCCGCCGACGAAGAGCGCGATCAGCACCGGGATCAGCCAGTCGAGGTGCTGGAAGGCGCGCGACACCTGAGCATTGACTGCGGCGCCGCCCGCGCGCGGCGCGGGCAGCGGCTCGCCTTCGATGGTGCGCATGACGCGATCCACGCCGGCACGGATGCCGCCGTAGAAGTCGCCCTGCTTGAAGCGCGGGGTGATGTCGTCCTCGATGATGCGCTTCGCCGCCGCGTCGGGGATCGCGCCCTCGAGCCCGTAGCCGACCTCGAAGCGCAGCTTGCGGTCGTTCTTCGCGACGACGAGGAGCACGCCGTCGTCGACGCCTTTGCGGCCGAGCTTCCAGCTCTCCTGCACGCGCACCGCGTACTGGTCGATGGTCTCGGGCTGGGTCGTCGGCACGAGCAGCACGGCGATCTGGCTGCCCTTGCGCGCCTCGAATTCAGCCAGCGTCTGCTCGAGCGCGCTCTTCTGGCTTTGATTCAACGTGCCGGTCAGGTCCGTAATTCGCGATTGGAGCGACGGAACCGCTACTTGGGCTTGCGCCTGTACCGAGAAAAGAATTCCCAGTACGCAAGACGCAAGCGCTAGAAGAACCCGCACGATCGGCTATTTGCCGAAGTCGACCTTCGGAGGCGTGGCGATGGCCTTTTCGTTCTCGACCGTGAACTGCGGCTTGTCGGTGAAGCCGAACAGCTTCGCCGTGAGGTTGCTCGGGAACGAGCGCACCGTGACGTTGTAGTCCTGCACCGCCTTGATGTAGCGCTGGCGCGCGACGGCGATGCGGTTCTCCGTGCCCTCGAGCTGCGCCTGCAGGTCGCGGAAGTTGGCGTCCGACTTGAGCTGCGGATAAGCTTCAGCGACCACCATCAGCCGCGACAGCGCACTCGTGAGCTCGCCTTGCGCGGCGGTGAATTTCTGGAACGCCGCCGGATCGTTGACGAGCTCCGGCGTGGCCTGGATCGTGCCGACCTTGGCGCGCGCGTTGGTCACGTCGATCAGCACTTTCTGCTCCTGGGCGGCGAAGCCCTTCACCGTGTTGACGAGGTTCGGCACCAGGTCGGCGCGGCGCTGATACTGATTCAGGACCTCGGACCAGGACGCCTTGATCTGCTCGTCGGCCTGCTGCAGCGTGTTGTAGCCGCAGCCGCTGAGGGTCAGAACGGAGACGAGGAGGGTGGCTATCGCCAGGAATCGCTTCATGGGCTTCATGGGTTCCCTTCTTGAGAGCTTGGATCAGGGAAATGCGGCCGAATTCCCCGGTTTCAAGGCCTTTTGCCGTCCGCCGCGAGCGCGCGCTCGATGCGCTTAGCCGTCGCGGGATGGGTGGAGAAGTAGTCCTTCGAGTCCCTGCCGGTCCTGGCGTGCTCTTTTTCGAGCAGCGTCATCATTTCGGCGAAGGCCCGGGGCGTGATCGAGACTTCCTTGAGGCGCTGGAACGCGTAGTCGTCCGCCTCGCTTTCGAACTCGCGCGAATAGCCGCTTTGCAGCAGCGCGGTCGGCAGGGTGACGGCAAGGCTGCTGATCGAGACCGCGTCGCCGAGCACGGCGGCGCTGAGCGCGGCGACGCCGACCGCCTGCAGTCCGAGGCGCAGGCCGTGGCGATGGCGCACATGGCCGATCTCGTGCGCGAGCACCGCGGAAAGCTGGTCGTCGCTCGTCGCGAGCTTCACCAGCGCGTCGGTCATGAGGACCGTGCCGCCGGGAAGCGCGAAGGCATTGGCGCCGATGCTGCAATCGCGCAGCTCGAGCCGGTAGGCGTAGCCGTCGCCGAGCCCGGCGGTGAGCACGGCGAACCTGTCGCGCAACATCTGCTGCCGCGCGGCGTCGAGCTTGCTCGGCCGGCACAGCGGTCCGTCGATCGCGCCGAGCGTCTGCTCGCCGAGTTTCGCCTCGACATTGATCGGCACGAAGCCGGCGGCGAATTTCGCCGCGAGCGGGATGCCGTCCACGATCAGCCACCAGGCGAACAGCGCCACCGCGGCGACGCCCGCGAGCGCGTATGGCCAGCGGCGCTCGAGGCCGTGCACCCAGCCCTCGAGCCGGTGGGCGCGTGGAAAGAGCGCATCGACCGCGGCGTAATCGCGCGTCTGCAGCTGCGCGCCGTCCGCCAGGCGCAGCGCGCGCGCCGCGCCCGGCAGCGGCGCGTCGACCGAGACTTCCGCCACCGGGACCTCGCGGTTCACCTCGGCGCCGGAAATATGCAGGCTGTCGCTCAGCCCGCGCACGCGCACCGCCTTGCGCGCGGAGGTCCTGCCGTCGTAGTAGACGGCGTCGAACTCGATCACGCCGTCAGAGGCCGAAGTCGATGTCGAACATCTCGCCGACTTCCTCGCCGGTCGCGCTCAGCTGCTGCGATTCGCCCTGCACGAAGCTGTCGAGCGGCCCGGCGGCGATGGCGGTGAGGCGCGAGGCGCGGTAGCGCATCGTGCGCACCACCGCCCACGGCGTCGCGAGGCCGA
>WNFL01308236.1_pt2 | contig 49044 bp, 53 predicted proteins | sample 5400361 | NCBI WGS metagenome assembly WNFL01 (sample SAMN13153351, study PRJNA577476) | soil metagenome | isolation source: 40 cm soil on Douglas fir-dominated hillslope | place: USA:California | collected 2013-09-17 | reverse complement strand
TCGATGGGCTTCACCAGGTAGTCGCTGGCGCCGAGCCGCATCGCCTTTACGACAGACTCCTTGTCGTCCATGGCCGACAGCGCGATGACGGGGGCGACCCCGCCCTGCGCGCGGTAGCGGCGCAGCACCTCGAATCCGTCGATCCCCGGCATGCGCAGGTCGAGCAGCACCGCCCGGGGCGGCACCGCCGCGCCGCCCAGCCATTCGAGCCCGGAGCGCCCGTCCGGCGCCGCGAAGGCGTGGTAGCCCACTCTCCCCAACAGCTCGACGAGAATCTCGCGCGCGGCCTCGTCGTCGTCGATTACGAGTACCTGGTTCGGTCGTTCCATCGTTCTCCTCGCCACCAGTTTTGACCGGCTCGAATCGAACACTTGCCTGTCAAGGTTTCCGGCTCGCGCCCCTTGGACGACGTTGCGCGGGGATTTGAGCAAGCTGTGTGCCAGTGTGGGAAAGCCCCGCTCCATCCCGGCAATCTAGTGACGACCCTGGGCCGCTGCGCTTCCCTGGAGCAGAAGCGGAAAGGCCTCAGGGAGAACGCGCCCAGAGCGCGCGCAGCGCGGAGTTGACCGCGCGTTGCCCTTCCAGGTTCACCGCGTGCCCCACCTCGGGAACCAGCAGGAGCTCCGCGCCCGGGATCAGCCGCGCCATCTCCTCGGCTCCGGCGGCAGGGGCGAGCTGGTCGAGCGCGCCGTGTGCGACCAGCGTCGGAACGCGCAGCGCCGGCAAGCGGTCCACCGCGTCGTGGGCGAGGGCGGCGTCGACCTGACCCAAGAACCCCTGCGCGCTCTGGAATGGCTGTGCCGAGGCGAACCGGAGCGCGGCGCGGACCGCCGCTTCCTTGCGCCAGTACCCGTCGCTAAAGAGCCACGCGTACGCCTGCTTCTCCCAGGCTTCCCGGAGCGCTGGGGACTGCGCGACGAGGGGATAGAGCGCGCGCCAGGACTCCATCAGCGCGCGCGGCCGGGGCGCCTGCCGCGCGAAGGTCGCGAGGAGCGCGAGCGAGCGCACCCGCTCGGGATGGGCCAGCGCCAATTCCTGCGCGGCCGCCCCGCCGAGCGAAAGGCCGACCACGTGCGCGCGCTCGACCTCGCAGGCGTCGAGGACACGGAGGGCATCGTCGGCGAGCTGCGCGGTGGTGTACGGGCCGGGAGGTGCATCGCTCTTGCCCACGCCGCGCGCATCGGGAGCGATGCTGCGGTGGCTCCGGGCGAAATGGGCGAGCTGCGCGCCCCAGGCGGCGGCTGGCGCGTTGAGCCCCTGCAGCCAGAGGACCGCGTCGGCAAAGGGGGCCTGGGGCCGCTGGTCGAGGACGTGCAGCCGCGCCCCGTCCTGCGCGACGACCTCTATGCGCCCTCCTCGTCGAGGACGTGCGACAGGCGCTGCTGATCGGCGTCGTCCATCGTCTCGAACCGGACGCCGACGTCGTACTTCGCGGGCGAGCCCGCGGGCAGCTCATGCACCCAGACCACCACCGCCTTGGTGGCCAGCGTGGTGTCGTCGGGAAGGAACAGGTCCAGGTCGAGCCGCGAGCCTACCTTCAGCTGGTCGTCGCTGAAGATGCGGACGCCGCCCAGGCTGATGTCGATGGCGCGCTCGCGGTCGTCCTTGCCGCGGAGCCTGCGCAAGAGCGAGACGCCGACCGGCCGGTAGAACACGGGCGCTGTGAGCCTGCGGAACTTACGTCGTTCATCGTCTTGTTGGTCGGGGACCATGCGCGGGGAAGGCTAGGGCAATCGAGGGGAAGCCACAAGTTCCGGCCCGCCCCCAATCGCGAGAACGTTTCAGCACGGCGGCGACGAGTGGAGCCTGGCTACGTAGCGAGTATCTCGAGCCGCGCGTCCGCCATGACTCGGAGCACGTGGGTCCGGCGACGGCTGCTACATGTACTGCCCCCCGTTGATGTTCAGCTGCGCGCCCGTGATCCAGTCCCCCTCGGTGCAAAGGAAGCGCACCAGGCGGGCCACCTCGTCCGCCTGCCCGAAGCGGCCGAGCGGGATGCGGCCCTTCACCGCGTCGCGCGCCGGGGCCGGCATGGTCGCCAGCATGTCCGTCTCCACGAACCCCGGGCAGATCGCGTTCACCGTGATCCCGAACCGCGCCAGCTCCTGCGCCACGCTCTTGGTGAAGGCGATGATTCCCGCCTTGGCCGCCGCGTAGTTCGCCTGCCCCATCGCGCCGGTCTGCCCGATGATGCTGGCGATGTTGATGATGCGGCCCCAGCCGCGGGAGACCATCGGCTCCAGCGCCGCCTTGGTGCAGTGGAACACGCTGTTCAGGTTGACCTGGATCACCTCGTCCCACTCCGCCGCGGTCATTTTACGCAGCGTGCGGTCGCGGTTCACTCCGGCGTTGTTGACCAGGATCTCCACCGGGCCCAGGTCGCGCGCCGCCAGCGTGAGGACCTTGTGACAATCCTCGGGCCGCCCGAGGTCGCCCTGGACGAGCCGCGCCTTGGAGCCCAGGTGCTCGACCTCCGCGGCAAGCGAGGCAGCCTGCTCCTCGCCGCGGCAGTAGTGCACGGCGATCGAGGCGCCCTCGCTGGCGAGCGCGCGCGCGATGGCGCGGCCGATGCCGCGCGACGATCCGGTCACCACCGCGACGCGGCCCTGCAGTCGCTTCCCGGTGGTTGGTGCGCCGTCGAGCTCCAACTCATTCTCCCTGAGCATCTGGTCCCTCCACCGTCGGGACCATTTGCACGGACGACGAACGGCGCAAGCGAGGCGCCACGGGGCCGCTCGGGAGCCCACCGGAGGAGAAGGCCCGTGCACATGCTACTACACCCGCGTGCGCACCGCCGTGATCGTGGCGACTTACGAACAGCCTCGCTGGCTCGACCTCGCATTGCGCGCCTGGGCGCGCCAGGAGCTGCCCGCTTCCCGCGTGATCGTCGCCGACGACGGCAGCGGCCCGGAAACGGCCGAGGTGGTTCGCAGGTGGGGCGCCGAGCACCTGCGCCGCCAGCGGGAGGCAGACCGCTTCGGCAAGTGTACGGCAGTCAACGCAGCCGTCCGCCACGCGCGCGAACTGGGGTGCGACTTCGCGCTGTTGTCCAGGTGGCGCGGCCGGGGCGCTTCGCCGCCGGAGGGGTGGTCCGCCTCTCCCGGGAAGCCTCGGCGGCGCTCACCGCCGACGAGGTCGAGGCGGGCGCGTTCCAGCGCGCGCGCGGAGGGGACAAGCGGCGCTACGCGCTGCCGCGGCCGATCGGCCGGCTCATCGAGATCGCCTCACCGCGCCGCACGCCGTGGAAAGGGGGCAACTCGTCGGCGTTCCTGAGCGACGTGCTGCGCGTCAACGGGTACGACGAGCGCTTCGGCTGGGGCTCCGAGGACAAGGAGCTCGGCGAGCGCCTGGAGAACGCCGGCGTGCGCGGCTACTCCATCCGCTACACGGCGCCCGTCTTCCACCTCTGGCACGACCGCCCCTACGTCGACTCCTCCGTCATCGCCCGCAACCGCGCCCTCCTCGCCGAAACCCGCCGCACCCACTCCACCTGGACCCCCTCCGGCATCGCCAAGTCTCAATAGCCTACAAACCTCACAGGGAGCGCGGGAGGAATGGCAGTTGGGGAGGGCACGAGACGATTCGGAAATCTCGAGGAGCCGCGCCAAAACTCCCACGCTCCCCAACCTCCCGCGCTCCCTGTAAAGCTCTTCGTCTAGCCGTGTGTCAGGAGTTGGCGGGCCAGAGCCAGGACTTCGTCCAGCATGCGAGGGGTGAGCTTGCCGGTTTGCGTGTTCTGCTGGCTCACGTGGTAGCTGCCGAGGAGCGCGGGGGCACCGGGGAGGCGGGCCAGGGCGCCGTGGCCGAAACGGGGGCGTGGGCGGGGGACGGGGATTCCCCGGCGGCCGAAGTGCTGCAACGCCGCGTCCCAGCCCACCGCGCCGAGCGCGAGCAGGACGCGGGCGCGGGGGAGCAGCGCCAGCTCGCCGTCCATCCACGAGCTGCAGCGGCGCAGCTCGTCCGGCCGGGGGACGTTCGCCGGCGGAGCGCAGCGGCACGGCGCCACGATGAACGCGTCCCGCAGGCGCAGCCCGTCGTGACGGTGCACGCTCTGCGGCTGGTTGGCGAATCCTGCCCGGTGCAGCGCCGCGAAGAGGAAGTCGCCGCTGCGGTCGCCGGTGAACATGCGCCCGGTGCGGTTGCCGCCGTGCGCCGCGGGAGCCAGCCCGATCAGCACCAGCCGCGCCGCCGGATCGCCCAAGCCCGGCACCGGCCGCGCCCAGTACGTGTGCTCCGAGAACCTGCGCACCTTGACGCGCGCGACCTCCTCGCGCCAGGCCACCAGGCGCGGGCACGCGCGGCACGCGACCATGCGCGACTGCAAGTCGCGCAGCGCGCGCGACCCTCCTTGCGCGCCGACGATGCGCAGCGTGCCGCGCGCGGAGGCCGCGCGCAGTTCAGCTCCCGCGCGTGCCGCCACGGCCGCCGCCGCGCGTGCTGCCGCGCGGCATCTGCTGCGCCGGACCCCGCGATCCGAAGCCGCCCTTCGCCTGGTCGCGGGCGTGCCCTTTCTCGGCGAACGCGGCCCGGAACCCGCTGCCGCCCTTGGCCGGGCCCTTGTCCTGCGCCTCGTTCACGATCAGGGCGCGGCCGCCGAAGTCCTTCCCGTTCAGCTCCGAGATCGCCTGCTGCACCTGGTCGGCGTCCTCCAGATCCACGAAGGCGAAGCCCCGCGACCGTCCGGTGTCGCGGTCGGTGACGATCTTGATGGCGGTGACCGTCCGCCCTTCCCCTTCCATGAAGGAACGGATCTGCTTCTCGGTGGCGTCGAACGGCAGGTTTCCCACGTAGAGGCGGTTGCCCATGTGTCCATCTCCTCGCCGCTCCTTCTACGACAGATCCGCACCGCCGTGCGCGACTTCCGCTCCAGTGTGGCATCTTCCCCGCACTCCATGCCCAAAGACCTGACGCCCGCGGTGCGCCTGCGCAATGCCACCAAGCGCTACGGCAGCTTCACCGCCCTCGATGACCTCTCGCTCGACATCCGCCGCGGCGAGGTGTTCGGCCTGCTCGGACCCAACGGAGCGGGCAAGACGACGCTCATCAGCCTGGTCGCCGGAATCGCCCGCCCGACCGCCGGGCGGATCGAGGTGCTCGGCCACGACGTCATCCGCGAGTACCGCGTCACCCGGCGGGCGGTCGGGCTGGTGCCGCAGGAGATCAACTTCGATCCCTTCTTCACCGTCGAGGAGACCCTCGTCTTCCAGGCCGGCTACTTCGGAATCCACCTGACCGAGGAGCGGCTCGTGGAGCTGCTCTCCGCGCTGGGCCTTCTCGACAAGCGCCACGCCAACACCCGCGCGCTCTCCGGCGGAATGAAGCGGCGCCTGCTCATCGCCAAGGCGCTGGTCCACCGCCCGCCGGTGCTCTTCCTCGACGAGCCGACCGCGGGCGTCGACGTCGAGCTGCGCCGCGACCTCTGGACGTACGTGCGCAAGCTCTCCGGCGCGGGCACCACCATCGTGCTCACCACCCACTACCTCGAAGAGGCCGAGGAGCTGGCCGACCGCATCGGCGTGATCAAGAACGGCCGGCTGCTGGTCGTCGAGGACAAGCAGGCGCTGCTCGCGCGATACGGGAAGCGCACCGTCCGGTTCCGGCTGCTCGAGCCAGCGCCGGAGATGTCGCAGCGGCTCCTGGCCGCGGGAGCGGAGCTGCACGACGGCGGGCAATCGCTGGTCCTCTCCGCCGGGGCGGGCGAGTCGCTGGTGGCGCCGCTGCGGGCAGTCGCCTCGGCAGGCCTGCAGGTCACCGACGTGCAGACGCGCGAGCCGCGGCTGGAGAGCGTGATCGTGGAGCTGCTCCGCGACCACGACGCCTCGCACTCCGCGCCGGCCGTCGACGACGTCCCTTCCCACCCGGTTCCGATCGTGCCGGCCGATCCGATCGATCCCACCCTCGGCGTCCGCACCCTCTACCGCAAGGAGGTGAAGCGGTTCCTGCGGGTCCCGGGGCAGACGGTGCTCTCGCCGCTCATCACCACCGCGCTCTATTTCCTGGTCTTCGGCTATTCGCTGGGCGGGCGGCTCCGCGAGGTGGACGGCGTTCCGTACAGCCGGTTCCTCGTCCCCGGCCTGGTGATGCTCTCGCTGATCAACAACAGCTTCCTCAACACCTCGTCGTCGCTGTTCATCATGAAGCTGCAGGGCACCGTCGTCGATCTGCTGGTCACCCCGCTCTCCTACCTGGAGATCCTGGCGGGGTTCGTCGGCGCAGGCTGCACGCGAGCGCTGCTGGTCGGCGTACTCACCTGGGGCACGGCCGCGCTGTTCGTGGGGCCTTCGCTTCCGCATCCGTTCCTGGCGCTGGCCGCCGCGTTGCTCGTCTCCGCCTGCTTCGCCGCCTGCGGCCTGCTCGTCGCGCTGTGGGCCGACAAGTTCGAGCAGGTGAACTTCCTGCCCACCTTCGTGATCACGCCGCTGACCTTCCTGGGCGGCGTCTTCTACTCGGAGACCATGCTCTCGCCGCGCTTCCAGGCGCTGCTCCACCTGAACCCCATCTATTACCTCATCGAGGTCATGCGATACGCGCTCATCGGGCGCAGCCACGTAGCCCCGGTCGCCGGGTTCGGCCTCATCGCGCTGCTCGCCATCGCCATGCTCGCGCTGGCGCTGGAGCTCTTGCGGCGCGGCTACAAGCTGCGGACGTAGGCGCTCAGCGCGGCAGATCGCCGGAGAAGCGCGCCACCACCACGTGGGGCTTTACTGCTTCACTGCTGCGCACCGTGACGGCGGCAGGTCCACCTGCCGACGGTCCGGTCATGAGCACGGCCAGGCCGTCCGTCCGCAGCGAGACCTGGGCACCGGCGGCGGGCAGCGGCTGCCAGTCGAGGTGGCGCAGGCGGACGTGCAGCGGAGACCAGCTCGCGCCCAGGTAGTCGAAGCGGGAGTCCGGCGTCCCGCCCTCGTTGGAGAAGAGGAGCGCCGTGGCCCAGTCGGCCATGGCCCGGGCGAACGGCATGTGCAGCGCCGCCTCCAGGCCGGGGACGCCCCCGCGTCCCTGCAGGAGGCGGCGTGCGAGATCGGCGCCGCGCCGGTCGGCGAAGTAGCGGACGAAGCTGTGCGTTCCTTGGTAGTTGCCGATGGGATCGCCTTCCCATCGGGTGAGGCTGCGGCCGTCGTATCCGCGCAGCTGGTCGCCCCCGCGACCGAGGAATTGGGCCCCCTCCCACCGCCCCGACGGGGCGTTCCATCCGAAGCCGGCCAGATCCTCCGCCACCTTGGAGAGGCCCTCGTTCAGCCACGTCTCCTCGGCGCCGTTGCAGCGGCGGACCAGGCAGCGCTGGTTCAAGTTGATCAGGTGCTGCAGCTCGTGCGCGAGCGTGGCCGGAAAGACGGACGACGACGCCTCGTCGGCGGAGAAGCCGTTCGCCTGCGCGTTGGCGACGTCGTTCAGGTAGATGATGTCCGCCCCGTTCGAGCCGCCCGCGCCGCACCAGGGCGTCACGTCGCGCGGCCGCAGCAGATCGTCGTTGCCGAAGTAGCCGAGGAGCCAGCCGCCGTTCAGATGGGCGCCCAGCTCGTGGCTCGAGACGACGAACAGCTTGCCGTTGCCGTCCACGTCGCTCTCGGCGCCGAACGCCAGGCGATCGGCCGGATACGCCCGCGACTCGAACAGGCCGCCCAGCGTGTCGAAGAACCCCGCCGGGTAGTGCGAGAGGTCCTCCTCGTCGACGTAGAAGACCGCGTGCGCGGTGGAAAGGACGCGCACCGCGCTCTTCCGGACCCGGTTGCCGAAGTCGAGCCCCCGCGCGATGCAGAAGCTGGTCCGGTCGGGCGGTGCGGCCGACCCGGCGGGCGCCGGGGAGGGAATGCCGTTCGCGAGCGCCTCGAGCAGCACGGCCTGCTCGTGCGCGCGCACCGCCTCGTGCAGCAGCGGCGCCGGGGCCGCGGCCCGCAGGGCGCTTGCCGCCGGGGCCAGCAGCGCCGCGGGCTGCGGATCGGCGGTGCCGATCGGCTCGAACGCGGCGCGCGCGCCGTCGTTCCCACCCACGTTGAGCGCGATGATCGCGAGCCGCTCGCCCGGAGCGAGCTGCGCGAAGTCGGCGCGGAGCGAGTCGCCCGAGAAATCCTCCGGGGCGAAGATCTGCCAGCGCGCTCCCGCGCCGCCCGAAGGTCCCGCGGAGACGAGCCCGGGCGCGACCGAGACTGCGAGCGGCGTCCCGTCCGGCTCGAGCGCGCTCCAGGCCTCGACCGCGATGCCGGCTCGCTGCGCCGGGACGGACCCGAGCGGGACCGCCGCAGACGTGCCGCGCACCACCACCGGCTCCCCGACCCGCTCGTCCGCCCCAAGATCGACGAGCTGGACCCGGTACCCCGCCGCGCCGCGCACCGCTTCCCATGTCACCGACACGGTGCCGTCCGGCGCGCCGGCGCGCACCCGCGCCGGCGGATCGATGCGGGCCTGCGCGGCCGCCGCGCGCGCATGCAGCTCGACGGATTCGAGCGCCGCCGAAGCGGCGTAGTCGCCTGCCCGCGGGGCCTCGTCCAGGCGCGCCGAACAGGCCCCCTGCCCCGCGGCGCAACGGAGCTGGACAGGATCGCCGCCGGGCGCAACCACGGCGATCACCGTGTCCTGCTGCTGCGGCGACCCGTCCGTGTGACGCAGCCGCGCGAGGAGCCGGGTCCCGCCCGCGTCGTCCGAACCGACGGCGAGCCCCAGGCTTGCCGTCACGGTAACGTGGATCGGCGTGCTCGCGACTTCGCCGCCGACGCCTACCACGCGCAGGACATAGTCGGTGTCGCGCGTCGGCCTCACCACCGCGCCCGAAGATCCGACGGGGCCCACTCCGTCGAGCGTGAAGGTGTCCGCCCCGGTGACGTACCAGCGCAGCTCGAGCGGCTCGCCCCAGCCGGCCTGGCTCGACTCCGCGCTGAACGATCGGATCTCGGGCGGAGGACCGAAGCGCAGCCGCCCGCAGGCGGCGAGCGCGAGAGCGGCAAGGGCGATGCGGCGCAGAAGTCCCCCGGAAGCAGTTTCCGAGAGGCACAACCATCCTGCTACGGCTGCGCTTCCCCGCCAGGTGTGCGGCCAGGGAGGGCCCGCCGCTCATGGGCAGCGCATCAGTCAATCGACCCAGGGGGTGGGGCACCCACCTTAGGCTACCTACGCCGCGGCTTTCTCCCGACGGCGGCTGCGGGAAACGCTTTTAGCCCGCTGCCGCGACGATCGCGGAGAAGTCGGCCGCTTTGAGGGAGGCGCCGCCGACCAGCGCGCCGTCCACGTCGGGCTGGGAGAGGAGATCGGCGGCGTTGTCCGGCTTGACCGATCCGCCGTACTGGATGCGGACCGCCTCGGCGACCTTTGCGCCGCCCAGCTCCCGGAGCAAGCCGCGGATCTGCGCATGGACCTCCTGCGCCTGGGCGGTGGTCGCCGTGCGGCCGGTGCCGATCGCCCACACGGGCTCGTAGGCCAGCGTGATCTCCTGCAGGGCAGCCGCATCGAGACCGCCGAGCGCGCCGCGAACCTGGCGGGAGACGACCTCCCAGGTCTGCCCCGCTTCGCGCTCCTGCAGCGTCTCGCCTACGCAGACGATGGGGTGGAGCCCCTCGGCAAGTGCGGCGCGGACCTTCTTCGCCACCCAGTCGTCCGTCTCGCCGAAGTACTGCCGCCGCTCGCTGTGCCCGAGGATGACCCCGTCGCAGCCGGCGTCCTTCAGCATGGGAGCGCTCACCTCGCCGGTGAACGCGCCTTGCTTCTCGTGGTGGCAGTTCTGCCCGAAGAGCTGGATGGCCGAGCCCTTCAGCGCCTCCTTCACCGCCGCGAGCGCGGTGAACGGCGGTGCCACGGCCACCTGCGCGGCCGCTCCGGGAAGCTTCTGCCGCAGCTCGCGCACGAGCTGCACGGCTTCGCCCGCCGTCTTGTGCATCTTCCAGTTGCCGCAGATGAACTTACGCCGCGTCATCGAGCACCTTCACGCCCGGCAGCTCGCGCCCTTCGAGGAACTCCAGCGACGCGCCGCCGCCGGTGGAGACGTGCGTCACCTTGCCGTCGAGCCCCATCTCCGCCATGGCCGCCGCGCTGTCTCCACCCCCCACGACCGTCGTCGCCCCGCGCGCCGTGACTTGCGCCAGCGCTTCGGCCACCGCGCGGGTCCCGGCGGCGTATTCCGGCGTCTCGAACATGCCCATCGGCCCGTTCCAGAACACGGTGGCCGCCCGCGCGATGCGCTCCTGGTAGCTGGCGACGGTCTTGGGGCCGATGTCCAGCCCCACGAAACCCTCCGGGATGGGATCGTCGACGGTGCGCGTCTCGATGCCGCCCTTCGGCTCGCGCGCGACCACGTGATCGACCGGAAGCACCAGCTCGACGCGCGACTGCTTCGCCTTCTCCAGCACCCTCTTCGCCAGCTCGACCTTGTCCTTCTCGACGCGCGACGATCCGACGCCGACCCCGCGGGCGGTCATGAAGGTGTACGCCATCGCGCCGCCGATGAGCAGCGCATCGACCCGGGTCATGAGCTGCTCGATCACCTTGATCTTGTCGCTCACCTTGGCCCCACCGAGGATGGCCAGGTAGGGCTTGCGCGCGCCCTTGAGGAGCCTGCTGAGACCGTTCAGCTCCGCCATCACCAGGAAGCCGGCGCCGCGCTGCGGAACGTGGCGGACCATGCCCACCGTCGAGGCATGCGCGCGGTGCACGGTCCCGAAGGCGTCGTCGACGTACACGTCGGCGAGCGAGGCGAGCTGCCGCGCGAACTCCTCGTCGTTCTTCTCCTCCTCCGGATGGAAGCGCAGGTTCTCGAGCAGGAGCACCTGCCCTTCGCGCAGGTCGGCCACGAGCTTGCGCACGCCGTCGCCGACGCAGTCGTCGGCGAAGAACACGTCCTGCCCCAGGAGCTCCGAGAGCCGCTCGCCGGCGTTCTCCAGCGACAGCTCCGGGACGACCTTGCCGTCAGGCCGCCCCAGGTGCGAGGCGAGGATCACCTTCGCCTTCTTGCCCAGCGCGTACCGGATGGTGGGGAGGGCGGCTCGGATCCGGGAATCGTCCTTCACCGCGCCCGTCTTCTTGTCGATCGGGACGTTGAAGTCGACTCGGACGAAGACGCGCTTCCCCGAGAGGTCGAGCTGCTCGATGGACCTGACCATGGCCGCGGCTACAATTTGCTTCCAACCAGCAGCGCCACGTCCACCATGCGGTTCGAGAAGCCCCACTCGTTGTCGTAGCCGGGTTGCCGTTGTAGTCGACCGAGACGGTCAGCTCGGTGTTGTACTGCAAGACCCCCTGGAGCCGGCCGTTGGCCGCTTCCTGGAAAGCCTTGTTGATGGAATCGACCGTGGCGGGCTTCGACAGCTCGACCGTGACGTCGATGAGCGAGACGTTGGGAGTGGGGACGCGGATGGCCGTGCCGTTCATCCTCACCTTCAGCTCGGGGATCACCTCGTGGATCGCCTTCGCCGCGCCGGTGGAGGCCGGGATCATCGAGAGGGCCGCGGCGCGCGCCCTGCGCAGATCCTCGTGGGGCAGATCGAGGATGCGCTGGTCGTTCGTGTAGCTGTGCACGGTGGTCATGAACCCGCGCTCGATCCCGAACGAGTCCATCAGCACCTTGGCGACCGGCGCCAGGCAGTTGGTGGTGCAGGAGGCGTTGGAGAGGACGTTGTGCTTCGCCGGGTCGTATTTCTCGTGGTTGATGCCGTACGCCAGCGTGAAGTCCTGCCCCTTGGCGGGAGCGGAGATGATCACCTTCTTCGCGCCGGCGGTGGTGAAGCGGCCGGAGCATTCCAGAACCACCTCGGACCCGTGCTGCTTGTGGGGCAGCTCGGAAGGGTCGCGCTTGGCGGTGACGGCGATCTTCTTGCCGTTCACCACGATGGCGTCCTCGGTCGCCTCGACGCTGCCGTCGAAGATGCCGTGCACCGAGTCGTACTTGAACAGATGGGCAAGGGTCTTCGGCTTGTCGATGTCGTTGATGTGCACGACGTCGAGCTTGGCGCCCCGCTTGATCGCCGCACGCAGGATGTTGCGGCCGATGCGCCCGAAGCCGTTGATCGCGATGCGAGCCATGAAACCTCCCTGGGAGTCGGGGCTACATAGGCTTCGCGATCCGGAGCGTCAAGCGAGCGCCTTGCGCGAATTGCGCCTGACAAACACAACGGGCCCCGACGGGGGCCCGTTGGTGCAGCAGGGGGTCGTTCGCCCGTACGTTTACGCGGCGCCCTTCACGGCCTCGCGCCGTTCCTTCTGCAGATCCTGCGTGATCAGCTCGATCAGCTCGGTGGAGAGCGTGAGCAACTGGCGCGGCGTGTATCCGCTCGAGCGAAGCTCCTTGTAGAAGGATCTGGCCAGGATGCGGGCCCCTGCGGACCGATCCAGCGCGACGGAGCTCTTGCCGTCCGTCGTTGGAGCTTGCGGGGCGAACTTTTCCGACACGGTGCACCTCGCTGAGGAAAGCAGCAGCGCTTCCGGGTTGCAACCTGCCTGCCGAGTTTACGATACCCGACATTTCAGGGGTTTACGAAGTAAATGGCAAGGCGCACCGCGGCGCGGTGCGAAGGGCGCCACGCGATTCGTGGGACCAATGGCGTGTGCACTGCGCAACACGGTTCGCACCGCGCCGCGGCACGACGGGCAGTCGACCGGTTGCCTATGCCCGCCGGCATCTCCACCGTGGCGGGGCATGAAGCTCCTGGTGCGCCATGCGGGCGGCGAGCTGACCGTCGGTAGCCAGAAGGAGTTCCTGCTCCTCTGGCAGCGCGGGGTCATTGCGCCCGATGACATGGTGCGTCGAGAGGGCCAGGAGCGCTGGACGGCCGCCGGCGAGCTCCCTTGGATCCGCGGCATGCGGATGGACGCGCGGCGGGACTCGCGCCGCCTCCTGTGGCTGACCGTCGCTCTCATGTTCGCCGGGCTCCTCGCGGCTCTGTGGATCCAGGGACGGGCGCCACAGCTGGCGCGGAAGTCCGGCCCGCCCGGGGCCGTGCGCGCGGTGCCCCGATAGCTGCTAGAACCGCGGCATGGCCAAGGCGACCTGGGACGGGAAGGAGTGTGACGTGCGCGTCGACTCCGACCTGGAAAGCAACTGGAGCGTCAGCATCCTCTCGGGAGAGTTCGACCCGGTGAGCCTCATCCAGCGCCCTGCCGCGCCGGTGATCATCAAGGTGCGCGCCAAGAGCCGCTGGCTGGCGCTGGACCAGGGCCTGCGATCGCTCAAGGCGCAGGGGAGGATCGCGGACTTCAGCCTGGAGCCCCGGCCGGCGGAGGAGATCGCCGCCGAGGCAGCGGAGAAGGCGAGGAAGAAGGGCGGCGCCAAGGCGGAAGCCGAAGAGGAGGCCTGAGAGAGGCCCGCTCAAATGCAGCCGTTCCAGCGCACCGCGGCCGTCTTCGACATCGACGACTCGCTCCTGGACGGGAACGCGGGGACCATCTTCACCTGGTTCCTCTACTCGAACCGCGAGATGGCGCCGCAGGTCCGCAGCCAGGTGCCGCGCGCGCTGTACGACTACGCGCGCAAGCGGCTCAGCGAGGCCGACATGGTCGCCCTGGGCAGCAAGTGCCAGCAGGGCATCCGCGCCGACAAGCTGCGCGAGCTGGCGCGCAAGTGCTTCGACAAGCACATCAAGAAGCGCATCACGCAGCAGGGCGTGCGCGCGGTGCGAAGACATCTGTTGTCGGGGCACCTGGTGGTGGTGGCCTCGGGCTCGCCGCAGATCATCATCGACGAGGTGGGACGCTTCCTCCACGCGCACGAGGCGGTGGGCACGCGCGCCCTGATCAAGGACGGCGTCGCCAGCGACGAGCTGGTGCCGCCCATCGTCTTCAAGGAAGGCAAGCGCGAGCGGGTGAAGGAGATCGTCGCGCGGCACGGGATCGACGTCTCCCGCAGCTACCTCTACTCGGACAGCGTGGCCGACACGCCGCTGCTCGAGGAGGTCGGGCACCCGGTGGTGGTGAATCCCAAGCCCGCCTTCCGCGCCGAGGCGCTCCGCCGCGGCTGGGAAGTGGCCGAGTGGAAGGGACGCTGGAAGACGGAGCCCGACGCGGAGGACCGCATCGGCGACGAGTGGCTCAGCTGGGAGGGGTGACTACTTGTCGACCGTGAAGCCGGAGTCGGCGATGGCCTTCTCCAGGTCGGCGTGCTTCGCCTTGCTGTCGTCGTAGGTGACCGTCACCTGCTTCTTGGTCTTGTCGGCGCTGGCGACCGTGACGCCCTTCACGTCCTTGAGGGCGGCCTCGGTCTTCGCCGAGCATCCGGCACAGTGCCAACCGGACACCTTGAGCGTCTCGGTCTTCTCGGCGGCGAGAGCGGCGCCAGAGAGTCCGGCGGCGAGGGCGAAGGCGAAGAGCTTCTTCATGGCAGACCTCGGAAGGTTCGAGTGCGTGCGGGAGCATCCAGGCGGGCGGCGCCCCTGTCAACAGGCCGTTCGCCTCCCCCTGCTCGTTCGACGTCGGGCGCGGGCGGGACATTCAACCGGGCAGGCGCAGGGCCCGCCGGGCATTCTCGGTGGTCGCCCGCTCGACCTCGGCCGGCGGGACCCCGCGAACTTCGGCGAGGCGCTCCGCGGTGAGCCGCACGTACGCAGGCTCGTTCCTTTTGCCGCGGTGCGGCGCGGGAGCCAGGAACGGGCAGTCCGTCTCCACCAGCAGTCGGTCCAGCGGGATCCGGGACGCCGCGTCGCGAAGCGCGTCGGCGGCCTTGAAGGTGAGCACTCCGCTCAGGCTGATGTACATCCCGAGGTCCAGGTAGCGCTGCGCCGCCGGCCAATCGCCGGTGAAGCAGTGGATCACCCCTCCGTCGGGACCCAGCTCGCGCTCGAGGATCGAGGCGGTGTCCGGATCGGCCTCGCGGGTGTGGACCACCAGCGGCTTGCGCAGCGCCTTGGCCAGGCGGACCTGCGCCGTGAACACGTCCCGCTGCACCTCCCGCGGCGAGCGATCGTAGTGGTAGTCGAGCCCGCACTCGCCGACCGCCGTGCACTCGGGCTCGCCGCAAATCGCTTCCAGCTCGCGCAGGTCGGCGGAGGTGGCCCGCGCCGCGTCGTGCGGGTGGATCCCGGCGGTCGCGCTGAGGAACGCACGGTCGGTGCGGGCCAGCTCGACCGCGTCGCGCGCCGCGGCCATGCCGGCGCGGGAGCCGGGGCGCCGCTCGTCCGGCTCGCGCCACTGGCCGACCACCACGACGTGCACGAGGCCTGCCTCGCGCGCGCGCCGGAGGGTGGCCGGGAGATCGTCGCCGTAGTCGGAGAAGTCGAGGTGGGCGTGCGAGTCGATCAGCGGCATCGAGGGCGGTCAGGTCGAGGAGGAGGTCGAGGGAGAGGGGGAAGTCAGGTTCGAGGGGGAGCTCGGGGAGGACCCTTCCGTCTGGCTCTGCGCGATCTCCGCGAGGAGCTCCTTGGATAGGGGTCCCAGCTCGCCCGGTTCGTCGGCGAGGGCGCGCAGCGCCGCGATGGCCGATGGGGAACCGATCTCCGCCAGTCCTTCGGCGGCGTCCATGCGCAGGTCCTCCGCCGCCTCTGCGGAAGCGACGATCGCGAGCAGGCGTTCCTCGACTCCCGGCGCCGCGAGGCGCCCCAGCGCGCGAAGCGCCGCGCCCCGCGCGGGCTCGCCGTCTGCCGCGGCCAGCTCCTCCAGCGCGGGGACCGCCTCGGCGATGCGCAGCCGGCCCGCCCACTCCGCGGCGATCGGCCGGTCGTCGCCGTCCGAGGCGACGCGCAGGACCAGGTGCGCCGCGCCCCGGGCATCCCCGAGCCGGGCGAGCGCCGCGGCCGCGAGCGTGCGATCGAGCTCGCCCAGCAACTCGCCTTCGAACAGCTCGGCGATGCCGGGCACGGCGGCCGGATCGCCCAGCGACATCAAGGCGGAGAGCGCCTCCTGGCGGCGGTAGTCCTCGCGCAGCGCGGCCACGAGCTGCGGCAGCGCGGCCCCGTCGCCCTGGTCGCTCAGCGCGCACGCGGCGGCGAACCGCATCGGCTCCTCGCCGGAAGCGAGCAACGCCCTCACCTGCTCCCGCGCCGCCGGGCCGGGCAGGCGCGCCGCGGTCCAGACCGCCGCGGTGCGGACCTGCGCCACCGGATCGGCGAGCAGCGCGAGGACCGCGCTCGCGTGGGCCGTCAGGTTCTCCGGCTTGCGCATCATCCGGACGGCGCCCAGAGCCGCGATGCGCACCTGCGGCTCCGGATCCTCCAGCAGATCCTCGACCCGCGCCACGATCGCCGCGGCGGCCTCGCCGTCTCCGGCGCGCCAGCGGTCGAGCAACACCCGCGCCGCGTCGATTCGCGCCGCCCCGTCGGCGCCGGCGAGCGCGCCTGCCAGCTCCTCGACCGTCTCCTGGGCAGCCTCGGGCTCGAGGGCCGGGGCCTGCTCCTTGGAATCGGTGCCCTTCTTGAACCATGAAGAGAAGAGTCCCATCACTTCACCTTCGATCCCGGAGCGACCTCCTCGCCCAGCTCCACGACCGTCAGGCCGCGCGGACCGCCGGTCGCGAACAGCACCATCCCGTGCGACTCGACGCCCCGCAGCGGTTTCTTCGGCAGGTTCGCCACCACCGCGACCGTCCGTCCGACCAGCTCCTCCGGCCGGTAGGCTTGAGCCACCCCGCTCACGATCGTGCGCGGAGCGCCTTCGCCGAGGTCGATGCTCAGCTTGAGCAGCTTGTCGGCCTTGGGAATCCGCTCGGCGGCGAGGACCTTACCGGCGCGGAGGTCGACCTCGGAGAAGCGGTCGATCGTGATCTCGGAAGAGGTCGAGGACGAGGTCGGGGTCGGGCTCGAGGGCGAGGGCGAGGAAGAGGTCAGGGGGACGGGAGAGCTCGGGACCTCGGAGACGAATCGCGACGTCAGCTTCCGGACGTCCTCATCCTCCATCCTGCGCACCAGCGGGCGCGGTTCGCGGATGGTCGCTTCCTCGATCGGCTTGTTGTCGGTGACCGCGGGAAGCGGCGCCCCGGTCTGCTCGACAATCCCCTGGGCGAAGCGGGGCACCACCGGCTCGAGCATCGCCGCGCAGACCCGGGCCAGGTTCACTGCCAGCGTCAGCTCACGCCGCGCGCCCTCCGGGTCGGTGGCGATGGTCTTCCACGGCTGCTTGCGCTGGAGCCGCTCGTTTCCCGCCGCCGCCACCGCGAGCGCGGCCTGCACCGCCGCGCGGGAATCGACGCGCAGGTACGCCTGCATGGCGTTGGCGCGCTGGAGGCTCGCCTGGGTCCAGAGGTCGACCGCCTCGCCGTCGCCGGGCAAGAGGCCCAGCTTCCCCGAGAGGCTCTTCCACAGGATGGAGAGGGCGCGGTTGGCCAGGTTGCCGACGCTGTTGAGCAGCTCTCCGTTGACCCGGTTCTTCATCTCTCCGAGAGAGAGGTCGATGTCGCTCGCCGTGGGCCCCAGGTTCGCGGCGAAGTAGTAGCGCAGCCATTCGGGATCGAGCCCCGCGTCCAGGTACTCGCGCGCGTTGATGAAGGTGCCGCGCGACTTGGACATCTTCGCGCCCTCCACCGTGAGCATCCCGTGCACGTGGACGCGCGCCGGCACCCGCCAGCCCGACGCGTGCAGCATCGCCGGCCAGAACAGTGTGTGGAAGTAGACGATGTCCTTGCCGATGAAGTGCACGATCTCCGTGCCGGAATCGGCGCCCCACCATTCCTCGACGCGGCGCCCCCGCTTGCGCGCCCAATGCTCCGTCGACGACAGGTAGCCGGTCGGCGCGTCGAGCCAGACGTAGAAGTACTTCTTCTCCTCTCCCGGCGGCCGGTCGGGGATCTCGAATCCGAAGTAGGGCTCGTCGCGCGAGATGTCCCAGTCCCTGAGCGGCTCGGCCAGCCAGCGGGCGAGGAAGCCGCGGATCTCCGGCTGCAGGTGGCCCGGCTCGCTGGTCCACTTGCGCAGGAAGTCCTGGTACTGGGACAGCTTCACGAAATAGTGCGCGCTGCGCCGCAGCACCGGACGCACGATCCCGCGGCCCGCGTCCTTGCAGATGGCGCAGTACGGATCCTTGAGCCGCACGGCCTCGTACGTGGAGCCGCAGTTTTCGCAGGCGTCGCCGTACTGGTCCTCCGTGCCGCAGACGGGGCAGGTCCCGCGCACGTACCGGTCCGGCAGGAAGCGCCGGTCCACCTCGCAGTAGAACTGCTCGACCTCGCGCCGCTCGATCGAGCCGCGCTCCACCAGCTTCCGGTAGATCTCCTCCGTGCGCAGCCGGTTCTCCTCGGAGTGCGTGGTGTAGAACTCGTCGAGGGAGATGTGGAACGCGGCGTAGTCCTCGCGGTGCTCGCGGTGGATCCGCTCGACGTATTCCTCCGGCGGGAGCCCGGCCTTGGCGGCGCTCATCTCGATGGGAGTGCCATGCATGTCGTTGGCGCAGATGAAGGCCACGTCGCGCCCCATCGCCCGCAAGGCCCGGACGTACACGTCGGTCTGGATGGCCTCGACGAAATGGCCCAGGTGGAGGCTGCCGTTCGCGTACGGCAGCGCCATGGTGACCAGCGTCCGCATGCCCGCGGGGGATACCACAACGGAGCCGCTCAGGCGCACACCTCGGTGAGCAGGCGCTCGACGAGCAACCGCTGGTCGGCGCCGCTCTTCAGCGACGCGTCCGCCTCCGCGCAGAGGACCAGCGCGCGCCGCCAGTGCGACCGCGGCCGCCGCCGCGCGCGCTTGTAACCCAGGTATGCCACGTAGGGGTTGGGCACTTTCTGGCCTTTGCCGGACAGCTCGGCCTCGACCTCGGGGAACACGCCGCGCTGGAACTCGTCGTAGCGCAGCTCGCGGGCGCCGCGCGCCGACGTCAGGCTGGAGTACCGGGCGTGATCGGCGAGCGCGCGGCGGACCGCCCCCGCCACCCCGCCCAGGAAAGGCAGCGCCACCGCGGTCGCGTTGGCCTTCCGGCGCAGCTCGTCGTGGAAGAGCTGCAGCGCGCGTCCCAGATCGCCCTCCGAGACCGCCTCGCCCAGGGCGAAGAACTCCTCCTCGCGGACGGGCGCCACCACCGCCTCCACGTCGGCGCGCGAGATGGTCCCGCGCTCGCCGGCGTAGAGGGCAAGCTTCTCCAGCTCCGCCGCGATCAGGCGCAGATCGTCTCCCAGCCGCTGCTTCAGCTCCAGCTCGGCGTCGCGGGCGAGCTTCTTGCCGTGCGGCCGCAGCGCCTCGTCCACGAGCCCGGAGATGTCCAGCGTCTCGATGCCGCGGCCGCGGCGCTCCGCGCGGCGGCGCAGGTGGGCCCCGCTGGCAGAGGCGAGGCGCACCAGCGGGTGCTTGGGCGGGAGCGATCCGGCGACCAGGATGAGGTGGGTCCGGGGCGGCAACCCGCGCTCGACGGCGGCCACCAGCGCCTCCAGATCGTCGGGGGGCGCCGAGATCCGCTGCTCCTCCGCCCAGGAGGACAGCTCCTGGAGCCAGCCCTTGTCGGACTCGTCCGGCGCGGCGCCGACCTCCTTGCGCCATTTCGCGGCGGCAGGCGCGCCGCGGGTGCCGAAGGCCAGGTCCGCGGCGCCCCACCCTGCTCCGCGCACGAGCTTGAGCAGCCGACGCGCGGCATCGCGCTGGCGCTTGCCCTGCCACAGCTCCCGCGCGCGTGCGAGCTCGCGCTCCGCGTCCACCTCGTCCGCGAACGCGTCGGCGCCCTCCACCACCACCGCCTTGGGCGCCGCGAACATGGCGACCGTCACCAGGTGCGAAACGACCTCGCGCGCCCCGGCCGATGCGTCGAGCGATATCAGATTGAGCGTCCGGTCCTTCTCGGGCACCAGCGCACAGGCCAGCTCGCGCGCCGCCCCGCGCGCCAGGTACTCGTCTCCTTCAATCAGGTAGACGGCCTTTGCCTTGCCTTGGGCCGCCGCCTCGAGCAGCTCGCTCAGCTCAGCCACGGCGCAGCTCCCGGATGCCGAGCAGCAGCCGCTCGAGCTGCAAGCGCCCGTTGCCGTTCTGGTCGAGCGCCTCGATCACTTCGGCGCAGAGGCTCGCCTGTCCCAGCAGGGCCGGCGCGGGAACCGCCTGCGACAGCCGGGCGGCGACCCCGGCCAGCTCCTGCACCTCGACCGCACCGCCCGCCTGGGCGACGAGGAGGTCCCGGGTCCAGGCTTGCACCGCCTCCGCGACGCCGCGCGCAGGGTCGCGCTCGCCGGCTGCTTCCGCCAGGTCGAGCACCTCGCGCTCGTCGGGCGCCGCGAGCGCCGCCTCCACCGACTCGAGCAGCGCGCGGCGGCGCTCCAGCTCCTCCGGGTCCAGGGACAGCGCGCGGCCCAGGCTGCCGTCCGCCCGCGCGGCGCGCTTCCGCGCCTCGTCGGGCGGAGCGCCGCGCTTCACCAGCTCGTCGACCAGCACGTTCTCGGGAAGGGGCGCGAGCTGGATGCGCGCGCACCTCGAGCGCACGGTGGCCAAGAGCGCGTCGGGCTGCTCGCTGACCAGCAGGAAGGTCGTCGCGGGCGGCGGCTCTTCCAGCGTCTTGAGCAGCGTGTTCTGCGCCCGTTCGTTGAGCGCCTCGGCGGGCGCCAACACGGCCACTTTGCGGCGCCCGCGCGCCGCCGCCAGCGCGAGCCTGCGCGAGAGCGCGCGCACCTCGTCCACGCGGATCTCGCGCGACGGCGCCCCTTCCAGGTCGGCCCGCGAGACGATCCCGCGGGCCACCGCCTCGCTCTGCGGCAGCACCCACATCACGTCGGGGTAGTTGCCTCGCGCGATGGAGGCGCAAGCGGGGCAGGACCCGCAGGGTTGCTCGGCGGAGTCCGACTCGCAGTTCGCCGCCTGCGCGAAGAGGCGCGCGAGCAGCTCCTTGCCTACTCCGGCCGGCCCCGCGAGCAAGTACGCATGGTGCGGCTGCCCCCGCTCCAGGGCCGAGCGGAGGAGGCGCACCGCGCGATCCTGTCCCGCGATCTGGCGCCACGGCATGTCCGGTGCTGTACCGGCGCGGGCCGCGGCGCGCAACCGCAAACTCCCGCCGGGCGCCGCGTGCTAGGGTTCGCGCCGATGCGCACCAAAGCCCTCCTCCTCGCCTCGTTCGCTGCGGTGACCGGCTGCGGGAGCGAGGAGAACACCGTCCTGTCCGGCTTTGCACCCGCAACCATCTCACCGGTGCGCAGCTCGATCTCGACCCAGGCCACCTTCACGGACGCCAGCGGATCGCACCCCCAATGGGTGATCGCGATGAGCGACGTCCCCGACCTCTGCACCAAGGTAACGGCGCACCACGACTACTTCCAGAACCCGATCGAGAACTTCACCGCCGTGCTGGTCTGGGTTCCGCCGGGCAACATCGGCACCTTCTTCGTCGGGCAAACCGATCCGGCGCATCCCGGCTCCACGGTGAACAACGAAGTGCTGGTGGGCTTCGGTCCCGCCACCGGCAATGCGCACGTGGTTCGGCTCCTTGGCGTCGTCTTCCGGGGCGCGAACATCGGCCTCTCGCAGTTCAACGTCGGCCCGGGCGGCGAGGCGAACGGAAACTTCGATGTGGTGATCTCCGACCCGGGTGGAAATCCTCGCGAATACGTCGGCAAGTTCAAGGCGACCTACTGCACCGGCGCGGAGCAAGCGCAGCTTCCTTGAGGGCGGTGCCACGGCTCGTTTTCCGGCCCGGGGCCTTCCGGAGTTGTGCTAAGGAGGCGCCGGATGGCGCTCCCGCTCACCACCGACCAACCCGACCGCGCCGTCGCGCCTTCCGAGCGCACCATCGCGCGGAACTTCCTGCTTGCCCGGATGGGCTCGTTCCTGGCCTTCTTCCCGCTCGGGATCTGGACCGCGAACCACCTGTGGAACCAGCTGGCGGCGTTCAGCGGGGCGCGCACCTGGGAGGAGTCCGTCACCGCGCACGCCAATCCGGCGACCGCGGCGCTGACCTTCACCGTGGTGATGGTGCCGCTGGTCTGGCACGTGGGGTGGGGCCTTTTCCGGCTGGGGAAGACCCGCAGCAGCACCGTCCGGAACGTGTCCAATCTGCGTTACTGGCTGCAGCGCGCCTCGGCGATCGGCCTGCTCGCGTTCCTCGGCGCGCACCTGTGGCTCGCCTGGATCGAGCCGCGGTTCGTGGTGGGCCGGCCCGAGCCGTTCTCCGACATCGCGCGCGAGATGCACCACCACACGCCGACGCTGATCGTCTACGTCCTGGGCATCCTCGCCATCGCCTATCACCTGGCCAACGGGGTGTGGTCGTTCGCCACCATGGGCTGGGGGATCGCGGTGAGCAAGAGCGCGCAGGCGTGGTTCGAGCGGCTGGCGCTCCTCGTGTTCTTCGTCCTGCTCGCGATCGGCTGGGCCAGCATTTACGCCCTGTATCGGGCCGGCGCGTAGCTTCAGCCGAGGTTCCGCAGCAGGAAGCCCTCGATCTTCGCCCAGGCCAGCGCGGCCTCCTGCGAATCGTGGTGCTGCGGCCGGTGATCGTTCAAGAAGGCGTGCCCGGCATCGAAGACGTGCACCTCGCTGCCGGGGCGGTGGGCGAGCGCGCGGCGCAGCTCCTCGACGTCGGAAAGCGGGATGGTGGTGTCGCGCGCGCCGTAGATGCCGAGCACGGGGCAGCGGCCGCGCCGCACAGCGGAGAGAGGATCGGCGGGATGGCGGAGGCGGCCGTAGCAGTCCACCACCGCGTCGATCGGGTCGGCCGAGTACAGGAGCGCAAGCGTGCCGCCCATGCAGAACCCGATGCAGCCGGTCTTCTCCGCCCCGCGCTCGCGCAGGTGGGCAGCGCCCGCGCGGAGATCGTCGAGCGCGGAGAGCCAGCTCAGCCGCTGCATCCGCTCCATCAGGACGGGCATGGGCGTGCGCTCGGGATCCGGCAGCGGGTCGCGCGCAAATATCTCCACGGCCGCCGCCCGGAACCCGAACTCCGCCAGGCGGCGAGCGCAGGAGCGGATCCAGGCGGACAGGCCGAAGATCTCCGGCGCGATGACCACTCCGGCGGCATGCGGAACCCCGGCCGGCTCCGCCACGTAGCAAGGGACCGCCGCGCCGTCGGCGCCGCGCAGCTGAACCTCCGTCTCGGTGATGCCTGCTTCCTGGCCCATGCGCTCACTCCTCGCGCGCAATTCATAACGGCGCCGACCCGAGAAGCGTAGCGCGCCGTCAGGGCCGGCGCTCGATCCCACGGTCGCGTTGCGTCCGGACGACGGCGACCAGGAGGTAGGCGACCACCGCCGCGTTCGCCGCCAGGATGCCGATGCGCAGCCACCCGGGCTTGCGGACGGCCGCGACGAGCTCCCAGGGCAAGAGCGCCCCGGTGGCGATCACCACCAGCCAAGGCGCCCACCAGCGGCCGGCGCGCAGCGCGAATCCCTCCACCGCGGAGAGCGCCGCGTCGGCGAAGGCGCCCGCCAGCGCCATCTTCACGTGTCCGGTGGTGCCGGTCAGGACGATCGCGGTGGCCGCCCGCAGCGCCCACCCGCGCGAGACGTGGTCGATCAGCATCTGCGCCAGGCTGGCTGCTCCGGCCTCGGTGCCGCGCAACAGCAGGACCACGAGGAGGATCCCGGCCAGCACCTCCACGGCGGCCTTGAACAGCTTGTAGTCGATGATCGCCTCGAGCCCGATGGCGCGCTTCAAGCGAGGCCCTCAGGACGAAGTGGGCGCCAGGGTCCGCACCAGCTCGAGCAGGCGGTTCATGTCGAACGGCTTCTCGAGCGAGCGGACTCCGAGCGACGCGGCGATCTCGCGGCCGGCGCTGGACCCGGTGGTGAGCACCACCGGCACCTCGGCCACCTGACCTCCCTCGGCGCGCAGCGAGCGGACCAGCCAACCGCCGTCCGCGTCGGGCATCATGAAGTCCACCAGTACCAGCGCCGGCCGGTGCTCCCGGACCATTTCCACGGCGCGGTGTGCCTCGCCGCAGGACAGCACCGAATACCCGGACATCTCCAGCAGATCGGCCAGGACTGTCCGGCAGTCGTCGTCGTCCTCGACCACCAGGATGGAGGGCTTTTCGTTCACGGTGAACGAACCTAACGCGCGGCCGGCCGCCTGGCCACGGCTAGCCGCGTGCCGGTGGTCCGGCTTTGGACAGCGCCGAGTCCAGGGCATCGACCAGGTCGGGGAGCCCGCCAGCCGCGACCGCATCGACCCGCAGGCCGGCAGCCCGTGCGTCCGCGGCGCAGGTATTGCCCATGCAAGCGACCCGCGCGCGGCCGGCGAGCGCAGGGGCCTCGGCGCCGAACAGCGCAGCGAAGCCGCGCGCCGCGCTCCCGCTCGCGAAGGCGATGGCTTGGATGCCGCCGCCTCGCAGCAGGCGCGCTGCCTCGGGAGGGGCCGCCGCCGCCGGCACGGTCCGGTAGAGCACCGGGGCGCGGACCCGCGCTCCCGCCCGCTCCAGGCCAGCCGCAAGAGCAGGGTTGCCCCCCTCTGCCCGCGGCAGCAGCACGTCCTTGCCGGCGACCAGCGGCGCGAGCATCTCGACCAGGGCCTCCGCGCCGACTCCCTCGGCCGGCGCGAGCGCCGGAAGGCCGCGTTCGGCGATGCGCCGGGCAGTGCCTGATCCGGCCGCCGCGATGCGGACGCCCCGGAGCGAGGCCGGGTCGACCCGGGCCAGGAACCGATCGGCGGCGTGGGCCGAGGCGAGCACGAGGAAATCGGGCGCGGGACCCGAGCGGAGCAGCCGCAGGGCGTCTTCGAGGGGCGCCGGATCGGCAGGGTCGGAGAAGGCGATGCAGGGCAGCGCGACCGGGCGGGCGCCCCGCGCGGCGAGCAGCGTCGCCAGCTCCGCTTGGTCCTCCGCGGCGCGCGTGACCAGAACGCGCTTTCCCGCGAGCGCGCTCATCGCCTGGGCGCGGGGAGACCGCCCGCCTGCGCACGGGACGCCTCGAGCAGCGGGCCCGCGCCGGCGTCGAGCAGCTTCGCCGCGACCTGCGCGCCGAGCTCCTCTGGCTGCTCGCCGCGCGCCTCCGCGTGGAGCACCCGCACCCCTCCGCGCGGGTCGGGCCCGCCCAGCGCGGCGCGCAGATGGAGCGCCCTGCCGTCCCGCACCGCGTACGCGGCGAGCGGGATGGTGCAGCCGCCGGCCAGCCTCGCCAGCAAAGCCCGCTCGGCGCGCACCGCGGCGGCGATCTCCGGAGCGTCGAGCGCCACCGCCGCCGTCCATCCGCGGCTTCCTTCGAGCGCCTCGATGGCCAGCGCCCCCTGGCCCGCCGCCGGAAGGGACACCTCGACGGGGAGGACCTCGGTGACGTGCTTCTCGAGGCCCAGCCTGCGCAACCCGGCCAGCGCGAGGACCACGGCGTCCAGTGGACCCTGCGGATCGCCGGCCGCCGGTTCGCGCTGCACCCCTCCCGAGAGCCCGGGCACCGTCCTGGAGAGGCGCGTCTGGACGTTCCCTCGCACCGGGACGATGACCAGGTCGGGACGGAGAGCGAGGAGCTGGACGGCGCGGCGGAGCGAGCTGGTCCCGACCCGGGCGCCCTTCGGCAGGCGGTCCCAGGTGCGAGCCACCGGCGCGACCAGCGCGTCGCGCGGATCCTCGCGCTGGGGGAACGCGCAGAGCCCGAGGCCCTCGGGCAACGCGAACGGCACGTCCTTCGCGCTGTGCACGGCCAGGTCGGCCCGGCCGTCGCGCAGCGCCTCCTCCAGCTCCTTGACGAACAGGCCCTTCCCGCCCACCTCCGCCAGCGGGCGGTCGACGATGCGGTCCCCGGTGGTGGTGATGCGGACCAGCTCGGCGTCCTCGCCGCGGCCGGCGAGCAGGTCCCGGACGCGTTCCGCTTGCCAGAGCGCGAGCGGGCTCTTGCGGGTCCCGATGCGCAGCGGGGTCACTTTCGCCCCGTGAGGGACAGGACGTCGGCCTGGTCGCCGTGCGGCATGCGGCCCGGGGGTTGCGGCTGCTCGGAAGAAGGACGGGGATCGGCCTCACCCTCGGAGGGATCGGGTGCGTCCTGCAGCCCGAACAGCTCGGCGGCCGCGTCCGCCAGCGGACCGCCTTGCTCGCCGCGCAGGCGCGCGGTGGGCCGGTGCAAGAGCTTGTTCACGATCGCCGCGGCCATGGAGCGGACGCTCTTCTGCTGCCTTTCGCTGAGCGGGCCCAGCAGCGAAAGGGTGCGTTCCACTTCCGCGTCCGCCAGCGCTTGCGCCTGGGCCCGAAGGCGCGCCAGCACCGGGACGGCCGCCCGCTCCTGCTTGGCCCGCGCATAGGCGATGATCTCCTCCCGCACGATGGCCTCGGCGCGCTCCACTTCCTGCTGGCGCAGGTCCCGGTTCTGCGCGGCGACCCGCTCCAGGTCGTCGAGGTCGTACACGTAGACGTTCTCCAACTGGTTCGCGGCGGGCTCGACGTTCCGCGGGAGCGCCAGGTCGATGAAGAAGAGAGGGCGGTACCGGCGCGCCTTGAGCGCCCGGCCCACCAGCTCGCGGGTGACGATCGGCTGCTGCGCGGCCGTCGAGCAGAGCACCACGTCGGCCCGCTCCAGCAAAGACGGCAGCTCGCCCAGGCCGACCGCGATCCCCCCGACCTGCCTGGCCAGCTCCTCCGCGGCCGTGCCGCTCCGGTTGGCGACCAGGAGCTCCGCTGCGCCGCCCGCGTGCAGCTCGCGCGCGGCGAGCTGCGCCATCTCGCCGGCGCCGACCAGCAGCACCGCCCTGCCGGACAGATCGCCCAGCACCTTGTGGGCCATCTGCACGGCGACGCTGGAGAGGGACACGGCGCCGCGCGCGATCGCCGTCTCGGTGCGCACGCGCTTGGCGGCCGAGAGCGCGGCGGAGAGCGCGCGAGACAAGGCCGCGCCGCAGGCGCCCGCCTCCAGCGCCCGGGCATGGGCCTCCTTCACCTGGCCCTGGATCTGCGCCTCGCCCACCACCATCGAATCGAGGCTGGCGGTGACGCGGAAGAGGTGCAGCAGCGCCTCGTCCTCGAAGCGCGTCAGCGCATGCTGGGCGGCGAGCTGACCCAGGTCGCGGAGCAGATCGTCCGCGCAAGTGCGGGCGTCGGCGACCGCGAATACCTCCAGCCGGTTGCAGGTGGAGAGGAGCATCGCCTCGCGCACGCCGGCCAGCGCGCGCAAACGCTGGAGCCGCCCGGGCAGGTCCTCGGCGCCGACGGCGAGCTGCTCGCGGACGGCGATGGGCACCTGCTTGTGCGAGAGACCGACGCAGAGGAGGACCGGCACGCGTCACCCCCTCCCCGGCGCGATCAGCGCGGCCGCGGCGGACGAGGCATGCTGCGGCGCCGCGAGGAGCCCGGCGTAGGTGCCGATGAGCAGCAGGAAGCCGGCCACCACCAGGAGCGCCACCCGGCGGCCGCGCCATCCGGCGACCAACCTGGCCTGGATGAGGCCGGCCAACAGCGCCCAGGCCAGCACCGCGAATCCCTCCTTCGGCGCAAGCGGGAACGCCGAACCGCTCGCCTCGTGCGAGACGAGCGAGCCGGTGGCGATGGCGACGGAGAGGAAGACGAAACCCCAGACCGACAGTTGCCAGCCCACGCGCTCGATCAGCTCCAGCGAGGGCAGGCGCGCGAAGAGCCTGCCGGGCTGCTTCGACTTGAGCTGCTTCTCGCTGGTCAGGTACAGCAGCGAGAGCGCGAAGGCGAGCGCCAGCGCGGCGGTGCCTGCCGCGGCGGAGAAGACGTGCGCCGCCAGCGCGAGCGAATGGGTGAGCTCCGGGGCGATGGGCCGCGTGCCGCCGTGGACGAGGTGCGCCGGCACCATCACCGCCACGGTCACCGGCGCGACGAAAGCGCCCGCCACCGGCAGCCGGTAACGCATGTCGAGCGCCAGGTATCCCGCGACCGTCGCCGCCGCGAGCAGGCTGAAGAGCTGCCCGCCCCTCCATGCGTCGGAGCCGAATCCGGCGCGTGCAAGGCCCTCGTCCTGCGAGAGCGAGACGGCGGCAGCGAAGGAGGCGAGGTGCAGGAGGAGACCCAAGAAGAGCAGCGCGCGCCCGGCGGACACCAGCCCGTCGCGCGGCCGCACCAGCCAGGTCAGGTACGCCGCGGCCGCGGCCGCGTAGGCGAGCAGCGCGATGTGCACCAGGAGGGTCGCCATGGCCGCTATGCTTCCCATAACGTTCTCTCCCTGAAAAGCGTAGCGCCGCCTGCAGGGGGCGGCGACTACTGGAGGTTGTCGAGGAGGAACTGCGCCAGCAAGTCCTGCTCGCCCTCCTTCTCCCCCTGCCGGTGTTTCTCCCCGCCGGCCGCCTTCTTGTCCCCGGGAGGCTGCGAGACCCCGGCCGCGCGGCGAAGCGCGTTGGCGTCGGCCAGGAACCCTTGCTGCACCTGGTAGGCGGACTCGCCCAGGATGACCGACTCGCGGTAGTGCTCGGCGCCCATCTGCTTGAGCGCGTCGAGGGTCTTGACTCTCTGTAAAAGACCCTTCACGTCGTCACCCGCTTCCATCTTGACGAAGCGGACGGCGCTGGTGAGCTGGAACGATTTCTTCTCGCGCAGGAGCGTGAGGACGTGCCCCTTCACCTCGACGCGGCCCTTCTCGGACCACTTGTCGAGCACGCTCTGCGGCACGAAGAGGTAATCGGCCATCGCGCAACGCTCCGCGCCCGGCGGCATCTCACAGCGGACGTCTCCTTCGAGGAATACCAGCGGGAGGAGGCTGACGGCAATCGAATTGCCCTGAGTCGCGGGGCACGCTGGAAGCGGTTGCGCGCAGGCGGTCAGTCGTGCAGATTCAGCCCTCGGCGGCTGACAAGGAGCGTGGAAACCATGGCGAGCGCAGACGTCCTCACCATCACCGACGAGAACTTCCAGGCGGAGGTCCTCGGCTCGGACACGCCGGTCCTGGTGGACTTCTGGGCCGCCTGGTGCGGTCCCTGCCGCGCCATCGCCCCCGCCGTCGAGGAGCTGGCCCGGCAGTACAAGGGGAAGCTCAAGGTGGGGAAGCTGGACATCGACGCCCACCAGAACGTCCCGCAGAAGTACGGGATCATGTCCATCCCGACCCTCATCCTGTTCAAGAACGGCCAGGTCGCCGAGCAGGTGGTGGGCGCCGTCCCCAAGTCGAAGCTCGAAGCGGTGGTCAAGAACGCGCTCCCCGCCACTTGAACGGGCGCGGCTCTTAGAACATGAACCTGCGCAGAGACACGTTGAGCAGGATGCCCACTCCGAGCAGGTCGGCGAGCACGCTCGACCCGCCGTAGCTGAAGAGCGGCAGCGGCACGCCGACCACCGGCAGGATGCCGGTCACCATGCCGATGTTGATGAAGGCGTGCCAGAAGAACAGCGCGGCGATGCCGATGGCGAGGAAGCTCCCGAACTTGTCGCGGGCGTTCGCGGCCACGTCGAGCGCGGTGAGCACCAAAAATCCGTAGAGCGAGACGAGCAACACGCCGCCGAGGAAGCCGTGCTCCTCGGCCCACACCGAGAAGATGAAGTCGGTGTGCTGCTCGGGCAGGAAGCTGAGCTGGTTCTGCGTCCCTTCGCTCCAGCCCTTCCCGCTCCACTGGCCGCTGCCCACCGCGATCACCGACTGGATGGCGTGGTAGCCGGCCCCCTTCGCGTAGGCCTGCGGGTCGAGGAAGGTGACGATGCGGCTCTTCTGGTACGGCTTGAGCAAGCGCTCCCAGGCGAGCAGCGCGCCGGCGATGCCGCCGGCGAACAGCGCGGTCAGGCTCTGCCAGCGCACCTTGGCGAACACGATCATGGTCATCGCGATGAAGAAGGTCACCGTCGCGGTGCCCAGATCCGGCTGCTTCATCACCAGCGCCACCGGGATGAGGACGAAGAGGAACGGGCGCCACAGATCGAACAGCCCGTACTGTCCCTTGCGCGCGGACACGTCGTCCCGGGAGAAGTAGCGCGCCATCAGCACGATGAGCGCCAGCTTGACGAACTCGCTCGGCTGCACCTGCATGGGGCCCACCTGCAGCCAGCGCCGCGCACCCAGCACCTTCTTGCCCCGGAAGGCGACGCCCGCGAGCAGCGCCAGCGCGGCGAAGTACGTCGGCCAGGCGGCGGTCGCCAGGAAGCGGTAGTCGATGAACAGGAAGGCGGCCACCGCGACCAGGCCGAGCAGCATCCACTTCGACTGCGCGAGCCACATCGGGTTGACCGCGTTCTTGGTCGCGCTCGCCAGGTTCCACACGCCCAGCGCGCAGATGACGATGGTGCACAGCACCAGCGGCCAGTGCAGGTGATCGAGCTTCTTCTCCGCCATCACCGACATCTACTGCACCGCCTTCATCGCCACCGCGTCCCTCTTCTTCAGCTCGAAATAGGCCTTCACCAGCTTGGACGCCGCCGGGGCCGCCGCATCGGCGCCCCAACCGCCGTGCTCGTTCAGCACCACCACGACGACCTCCGGATCGTCGGCCGGCGCGAAGGCCGCGAACCAGGCGTGGTCGCGGGAGAGGTACACCTGCGTGGCCGGGTCGAGCTTCTGCTTCTGGCCGAGCTTCATCACCTGCGCGGTTCCGGTCTTGCCCGCGAACTGCACGTCGGCGAGGCGCGAGCGGTAGGCGGTGCCGCCGGGCTCGTTGACGACGGCGACGAGCGCCTCGCGGACGGCGGCCAGGTTCTGGGGCTTCACGTCCAGCTTCCCTGCGCGGCCGTTGTTGACGTCGGGCTGGGGGGTGAACTCGCGGACCACCTTCCCCTCCGGTGTCTCGATGCGCTGGACGATCTGCGGCGTCCACACCATGCCGCCGTTCGCGATCGCCGCGTAGGCGACCGCCTGCTGCAGCGGCGTGACGTTGATCTCTCCCTGGCCGATGGCCGCGTTGATGGCATGGGAGCGCACGGAGCCCGTGGCCGGGTTGATGCTCTTCGAATCGGGGATGATGCCGGTGATCTCGCGTCCCAGATCGAGCCCGGTAGGCTGGCCGTAGCCCAGGCGATGCGCCATGTCGCTGATCGCGTCGAGCCCCACCCGGTCGCCGAGCGCGTAATAGAACGCGTCGCACGACATCTGCAGCGCGGAGTGGAGCGTCAGGGAGCCGTGGCCGCTGGGCTTGTCGCACCGCCAGCGGTGGTTTCCCATCGTGTAGCCGCCGTTGCAGAACAGCGTCGAGGTCGGTGTGATCTCTCCCTCCTCCAGGCCGGCGAGCGAGGTGACCACCTTGAAGGTCGACCCGGGGTGGTAGTTCTCGTTCATCACCCGGTTCAGCATCGGCTTGAGCGTGTCCTCGTTCAATTTCAGCAGCTCGGCGCGGGTGATGCGGCCGGACATCTTGTTGGGATCGAACGAGGGCCGCGAGACCATGGCGAGGATGAACCCGGTCTTCGCCTCCATGGCCACCACCGCGCCGGCGCGGCCGGGGAAGGCGGCGTCGGCCGCTTCCTGCAGCCGCTCGTCCAGCGAGAGCACCAGGTTGTTGCCGGGGACGGCGGCGATGAGGCGCTCGCTCTCCGGGATGAGCAGCTCGTCCATCTCCTTGCCCAGGTGCTGGCCGCGGGCGTTCACCGCGATGTTCTCGCGCCCGTCCTGGCCGCGCAGCTCCCGCTCCCAGCGGCGCTCGAGCCCGCGGCGCCCGATCGTCTGGCCGCGCCGGAACTCGTCGGGCTTGTCGTCGAGCTCGTCGGGCGTGACCTCGCTCATGTAGCCGATCACGTGCCCGAGGCTGCCGCCGACCCGGTAGTTGCGGTGCGGAGTGGGGATGAGGTCCACGCAGGAGAGCTCGCTGCGGTGCGCCTCCAGCACGTCGACCTGGTCGCGCGGGATGTCCAGCTCGACCAGGTACGGCTTGAACTTCTCCAGCTTGTCCTTCGAGGTCCACGAGCGCTGGTAGTCCTGCTTCATGCGCTCGACGTCCTCGGGGGTCATCTCCAGATAGGTGGCGAGCTTGGCCATCACCTCGTCGCGCTCCTTGCCCTTGCAGAACGCGGGGGTGAGGAAGACGTCGAACGAGGGGCGGTTGTCGACCAGGATGCGCCCCTGGCGATCCTTGATCATGCCGCGGTCGGCGGGGACGAAGAGCGACTTGCGGAAGTTGCTCACCGACTGCGCGCTGTACTCGTCGCCGCGCAGGATCTGCAGCTGGTAGAGACGCACGGTCAGGACCAGCATGGCGCAGACCACCACCAGCGCGCCCAGCGCGGTGCGCGGGCGCAGCTCCCGGATCTCGTCGGCGTCGCGGCGGACCAGCCCCAGCATCGACGGCATCAGCGCACCAGGGTGGCGGCCTCGGCAGGCACCAGGGCCTTGTCGAGGCGCCGGAGCACCGAGAAGACGGCCGGAGCGGCGATGGCGGTCCCCAGCGCGCTCCAGAACAGCGGCACGAACTGCAGCACCAGGCCTTCGCTTCCTGGAGCGACGAAGTAGAAGAGCACCGCCGCCAGCGAGGAGTGGATCAGGCTCGCGGCGAACGCGACCGCCGCGGACTGGGGGCCTCCGCCGGTCTTGAAGGCGCTGCCCGCCAGCCGGATCACCACGAAGGTGAGCACGGCCAGGAAGGTGTAGAGGAAAGGCGGGGTCGCCGAGGTGAGATCGGAGAGGTAGCCGGCGGCCAGGGAGAGCGCGGCGCCCTGCACCACCTCGTCGTTGAGCGCGAGGTAGAGCACCACCGACAGCAGCAGGTCGGCGCGGACCGCCTTGAGGTGGAAGAGGAACGGCAGCGTCGATTCCAGGATCGAGGCCGCGAGGCAGACGAGCAGCACCAGGCCGTTGCGCAGCGTCACTGGGGATCTCCGCGCAACGCGTTCGCCGCGCTGGAGGGCGGCGGGAGATGGCCGAGCACCACCATCACCTCGTCCAGCCGGGAGAAGGTCACCGCCGGGATCACGTCGGCCGCGGTGAACATGCCGGTGGCGCGCTTGCCCACGTTGACCACGCGTCCGATCGGCAGCCCCTTCGGGAAGAACCCGGGGCCGCCCGCGGTGAGCAGGAGATCGCCGTCCTGCAGATCGTCGGTGCGCAGCGCGTACTCGAGCTTGCAGCGGGTGACGTCGCCCACCCCTTTGACCGTGCTGCGGCCGCGCGTGCGCTGCGAGATGGCCGGGACGGCGGAGGTGGGGCTCAAGATGAGCTGCACGTCGGCGTAGTGCGCGGTGGCGACCGCGACCTGGCCGACCACTCCCTCCGGCGCCACCACCGGGGCCCCCTGGGTCACGCCGTCGGCGGTCCCGCGCGCGATGCGGAGCACGTGGCTGTGCGGAGAGGCACCCACCGCGATCACCTCGGCGGCCAGGTAGCGCGTGGGGCTTTGCCGGTCGGCGTACTCGAGCAGGCGCTTGAGGCGCTCGTTCTCCGCCTTCACCTCGGCCAGGGCGCTCGCTTCGTTGTGCTCGTGCAGCGCCTCGCGGCGCAGGCGCAGGTTCTCTTCGCGCACGCCGCGTAACGCCACGTACCCGTGCCAGGCGTCTTGCACGCCGTTCACCGCCACCACGATGGCTTTCTCCAACGGGGCGGTGAGCGCCAGGATGGCGCGGTCGAAGTAGTTGTGGTGCATCGGCTTGCGCGCCTTGGCGGCGAAAAACGCGAACGGCAGAGCCAGCAGGAAGGCGACGAAGACGGGCTCGCGGTAGCGTCTGAGGAGGGAGCGCACGGCTACCCGTGAAAGGAGCGCCGGATGGCGCGCATTCCCGGTTTTCCTGCTTGCATCACAGACTTGGTTCTCCTACCCTGTCAAGCTTTCAAGCGGCCGTTCGTACAGCAGTTTCGCGCGCATTTCCGGCGGTTGCAGGAGCGTTCCCCACATGCTCGACGTGATGCGGTCCAACGCGCGGTCATCCCTGATCGTCCTCATCTTCGGCGCGATCATCGTGACCTTCATCTTTTCGTTCGGCCGCGGGTCGTCGGGCTACCGCACGCGGACGCCCGAAACCTGGGCGGCCAAGGTGAACGGCGACGTGGTCACCGCCGGCGATTTCGCCCAGGCCTACGCCTCTCGCTTCCGTCAGATGTCGGCGCAGCGCGGTGGCAAGTACACGACGGACAACGCCAGGCAGGACGACCTCAAGCGACTGACGCTCAAGTCGCTGGTGGACCAGGAGCTGATCGCGCAGCAGTCGAAGGACCTCGGCATCGTGGTCACCGATCAGGAGCTGTCGGAGACGATCGCGAAGTCGCCCCAGTTCCAGCAGAAGGGCACCTTCGACTTCGACTACTACAAGCGGCTGGTGGAGAACGGGTACGGGATGAGCGTGCCCCGCTTCGAGGACTCCTGGCGGCGCGACATGCTGCGCGCCAAGGTGCTGCAGTCGGTGCTCAACGGCGCCCAGGTCTCGGACGACGAAGTGCGGGCCTGGTACGTGGCGCAGCACGAGGAAGCCTCGATGGCGTACGTGAAGTTCACCGGCTTCATGTTCCGCGACAAGGCGCAGGTGACCGACGCCGAGGCAGAGGAATATGCCAAGGCGCATGCGGCGGAGATCCAGATCGCGTACGAGAAGGACGCGAAGACGCGGTGGACGCAGCCGCCGTCGGTGAAGGTACGGGTGATCAGCGTCCGGGTACCGCCCGGATCCACGGCGGAGCAGGAGCAGGCGGCCCGCGCGCGCATCGAGGCGGCGCTCGCCGAGGTCAAGGCGGGCAAGGACTTCGCGGCGGTGGCGAAGGAGAAGAGCGAGGAAGCCACCAAGGACAGCGGCGGCGACCTGGGATTCGTCTCCCGCGGGGCATCGCCGTACGGCAAGACCCTGGAGGACGAGGCTTCCAAGCTCGAGCCGGGCCAGCTCTCCGCGGTGTTCAAGGATCGCACCGGGTTCCACGTGCTCAAGGCGGAGGAGAAGAAGCCGGAGCGCGTGCAGCCGCTCGAGGAGGTCCGCAAGCAGATCGCCCAGGAGCAGCTGCGGGCGCAGAAGGGCTCCGAGCTGGCCGGCAAGAAGGCGCAGGAGGCGCTTTTGGCGGTGAAGGCCGGCAAGCGGCTCGAGGACCTCTATCCGGCGAAGAAGACCGAGCCCGGGCAGTTCGACTTCACCAGCTTCACCACGCCGCAGGCGCAGGAGACCGAGCCGTTCCACCCCGTCGGTGGATACGTGCCGGGCATCGGCCTCGCGCCCAAGCTGTCGTCGGCGGTGTTCGCGCTCACCTCGCCCGGCGCGGTGCCCGACGCTCCCGTCCAGGACGGTGAAACCTTCTACGTCTTCCGCCTCAAGACGCGCGCGCGCGCCGACCTCTCGAAGCTCGATGATGCGGAGAAGAAGTCGCTCCGCGACCGCGTCGAGGGCCAGCGCCAGAACGAGCTGTATCAGGGTTGGCTCGACCGCCTGCGCAAGAAGTCCAAGATCGTGGAAAACGTGGCGATGCTGGACTACGACACGCAGCCGGGGCACGAGACGTTCAACCCGGACGACTACTAGGCACGGCACGCGGCGGTACGCGTACAAATCATCGAGCAACTGGCGGAGGACCCATGGAGGTCCGCCTCGTTTGCTTTCCAGGGGGAGAGTGGTGCAGAGGCGCTGGCGAGCAGCATCGGCGCGCTACTTAGCGGTGTTCACTCATTTGCCCGGCTCGAAGCCTCTGTACAGCGAGTTCAGCCGGCTGAACTAAAACGGTCTGATTCCCAACAATCCGCTAAGGGCAGGCATGACGCAGTGCGTCACCGGACGAAATGCTCCCTCAGGGGACGGCACCCAGCAGATCGCGTCGGCCAGCCTTCCATCCGGAAAAGCAATCGAGGCCAAGGTGGTCCCTCCTCGGACATGGAGCGAGCACGAATCCTCGGCGCGCCATGCTGGATACGACCCGCCGCCGGGGCACGAGACGTTCAGCCCGGACGAGCACTGGGCACGGCACGGGCAGCACGCGTGCGCGAGCGCAAGCCATCGAGCGCCTGGACGCACTCCGCTTCGGAGGACCCACCGAGGTCCGCCTCGTTTGCTTTCCAGGGGGAAAGTCGTGCAGAGGCGGTGGTGATCAGCATCGGCGCGCCCCGTGGGCGGTATCACCCAAGTTCCGGTTCGGATCCGTCGTCTCTGTACCGCTAGTTCAGCCGGCTGAACTGAAACGGTCTGGTCTTGGACACTCCGCTAGCGGAGGCCTGACCGAAACCGACTCCCCTGGTTGGCGCGGCGCCCAGCAGCGCCGTCGTGCCGCAAGACGGAGTCTCGCCTCCGCCGATGCGCTCTCCTCCCCCTGACAAGCAAACGGAGACCCAAATCGGTCCGTCCTCAGGCGCGGAGTGAGCACCTGAGCTGCCGCCGACTTGGGGCAGCATGCCTCGCTGTTCACCATCGGCAAGTTGTGCCATGGCTGCGCGCTGGAGGGGGACATGAAGGTCCAACCGGCGCTGGCGGACGTGGAAGTGAAGGACACCGACGGGAAGCCGGTGCGTCTGGGCTCGCTGTGGGCCGACCGGCCGGCGGTGGTGATCTGGGTCCGGCACTTCGGGTGACCGGCCTGCCATGAGGAAGTGGCCGAGTTGCGGCCACACATGAGCGAGTTGCGCCGCAAGGGCGCGAACGTGGCCATCGTCGGGAACGGGCTGTCGGCGATGGCGAAGGGATTCGTGGAGAGGCTCGGCCTCTCCGGCGAGGCCCGCGGGCTGACCGACCCGAAACGGCAGTCCTACCGCCTCGCCGGATTTCGCCGCGGCGTGTGGGCGACGCTCGGCCCGCGGGCGCTGGTGAACCTCTTCCGCGCCAGGAGCAAGGGCCTGGGCACCGGCAAGATCGAGGGCGACGCCTGGCAGCAGGGCGGCACCCTGGTGGTCGCGCGCGGCGGAGAGGTGCTGTTCCGATACGCGAGCACGCACCAGGGCGACCGCGCGCGCCCGGAAAAGCTCGTCGCAGCTCTGACTACCTGAACGCGAGCACGTCCGATTGACGCCGGCGACCGGCTCGATTACAACTCGCGTTCAGAAAATGAATACGGATTCAAAATCTAGAGCCTCGATTCACCCGCTGCGGACACGCCTGCGGGAGGAGACGGGCAAGGCCATCCTGGAGGCGGCCGAGCAGGCGATCGGCGAGCTGGGGTTCGCCGCCGCCCGTATCGAGGACGTGGCCTCCCGCGCCGGCGTCTCGGTCGGCACCGTCTACAACCACTTCGACGACCGCGACGCCCTGATCGAGGCGCTGGTGACCCGGCGCCGGGAGGAGTTGGCCGAGCGGATGGACGAGGCCTTGCAGCGCTCGGCGAGCGCGGGCTTCGCCGTCCAGCTGGAGACCTTCGTCCGCGCCCTGCTCGAGCACTTCGAGGCGCACCGGGCGTTCCTCTCCGCGCTGCTCGAGGGCGAGCACGCGCGCACCCGCGCGCCGATCGGCCCGCGCGGCGCGCGGCCGAACGCGGCCATGCTCGAGGTCTACCGCCGCGCCGAGAAGGTGGTCGACCGCGGCCGTGCGGAAGGCTCGCTGCGCGAGGCCGGCAGCGAGCTGTTCGCCGTGTACCTGGTCGGCGCCCTCCGCGGCGCGCTGCTGCGCGAGCTCTACGAGCCGCGCGGCGTGCCGCTGGCCGATCGCGCGCCGGAGATCGTGCGCTTCTTCCTGCAGGGGGCGCGCGGCTGATGTCGGACTCCATCGCCCTCCCCCTCCCGGCGCAGGCGGCGCCGGCGCGGGCGCCTGTCAACAAGTGGCTGGTCACCGTCTCGGTCAGCTTCGGCACGCTGATGGGCGCGATCGACGCGTCGATCGTGAACGTGGCCCTGACGCACATCCGCGGCGCGGTGGGCGCGACGCTGGAGGAGATCACCTGGATCTCCACCGGCTTCGTGATCGCCACCGTGCTGGTCATGCCGCTCACCGCCTTCCTCGGACGCCTGATCGGGCAGAAGCGGCTCTACATGGCGTCGCTCCTCCTGTTCCTCGCCGGCTCGGCGCTGTGCGGGATGGCCACCTCGCTCACCTCGCTGGTGATCTTCCGGGTCATCCAGGGCTTTGGAGCGGGCGCGCTGCAGCCCACCGAGCAGGCCATCCTCCGCCAGACCTTCCCGGCCGAGGAGCAGGGGATGGCGATGGCGGTCTTCGCGATGGCCGTGATGCTGGGGCCGGCCGTGGGTCCCACGCTGGGCGGGATCATCGTCGACAGCTGGAGCTGGCCCTGGATCTTCTACATCAACCTGCCGGTCGGGCTGCTCGGCCTCGTGATGGTGCAGCGCTTCGTGCACGAGCCCGAGGACATCCAGAGGGCCAACCGGGCCGCCGCGGCCGAGCAGAAGAAGAACGTGGACTTCTGGGGCATCGCGCTCCTCTCCGTCGGTCTGGCCGCCCTGCAGTACGTGCTCGAGGAGGGACAGCGGGACGACTGGTTCCAGTCCCGGATGATCACCGCCTTCGCGCTGATCGCCGTCTTCGCGCTGGCCGCGTTCGTCATCCGCGAGCTGACCGCCAAGCTGCCAGCGGTGAACCTCTCGCTGTTCAAGGATCCGGTGTTCGCCTCCGGCACCCTGATCGGGTCGGTGATGTTCGCCATGCTGATGGCGAACCTCTTCCTGCTCCCCGTCTTCATGCAGGAGCTGCTCGGATTCACCGCCACGCAGTCCGGGCTCTCGCTGATGCCCCGCACGCTGATCATGATGGTGGCCACTCCCATCGTCGGGCGGCTCTACAACAAGGTGTCTCCGCGCCTCCTGGTCGCCATCGGCGTCGTCTGCTTCGCCGTCGGGTCGGTGATGATGAGCCGGTTCACCCTCTCCACCAGCACCGCCGGCATCGTCTACGCGCTGCTCTGGCAGGGCGCCGGATTCGCCTGCTTGTTCGTGCCGCTCACCACCGTCGCCTTGTCGCGCATCCCTCGGACGAAACTGACCGACGCCACCGGCCTCAATTCGCTCTTGCGGCAGATCGGCGGATCGGTCGGCCTGGCCGCGTTCGCCACGCTCCTCTCGCGCTACTCGACCGTCGCCAGGGCGAGCCTCGCCACCCACGTGACGCCCTACGACCCCGGCGCCGCTTCCCGCCTCTCCGGAATCGCGTCCGCGCTCGCGGCTCGAGGTCTGGACCCCGCCACCGCCCAGGCCGCCGCCCCGGCCGCGCTGGCCGCGCAGGTGGCGCGCCAGGCGATGGTGCTCTCGTTCGAGAAGCTGTTCCTGCTGGCCGGGATCCTCTTCCTGGCCATCCTTCCGCTGCTGGCGTTCCTCAAGGTCGACCGGAGCGCGCACACCGCCGAAAAGCCCGACGTCCACTTGGAGATGTGAAGCCATGGAAAGCGCCCGCAAGCACGTGCCAGCTCCGCCACCCGCCCACACCTCTCCCGCGCACACCCCCAAGCCCGCGCTCGACGAGGCGGTCCGCGCGCCCGCGGCAGGTCGCAAGCGAAAGCCCTTCCTGGTGCTCGGTGGGATCGCCGCCGCCGTGGTCCTGGGGCTCGGCGCGTATTCGTGGATCACCTCCGGAAAGGAATCGACCGACGACGCCCAGGTGGAGGCCGACGTGGTTCCCATCGCGTCGCGCGTCCCGGGGATGGTGAAGCGCATCCCGGTGGCGGAGAACCAGCGGGTCAAGAAGGGCGACCTTCTCGTCGAGCTGGACGACGCCGACATCCTCGCCCGCGAGCAGCAGGCCGAGGCGGAGCTGGAGACGGCGCAGGCCCAGGCCGCGGCGGCGGACGCGCAGGCGGCGGTCGCGGCGGCCGGCGCGCGGGGCGGTTTCTCCACCGCGCAGGCGCAGGTCACGGGGAGCTCGGCGGGCATGTCCACCGCGCGGGCGCAGGTGGAGGCCGCGCGCGCCGGGCTGCAGCGCGCCGAGGCCGACGCGCGGAAGGCGGCGCTCGATCTCCAGCGCGACCAGAAGCTGCTCGCCGCGAGCGTGATCCCGCAGGCGCGCCTCGACGACTCGCAAGCGGAGAACGACGTGAAGCAGGCCGCCCTCTCGCAGGCGCGCGCGAACCTCACCGCCGCCGAGGAAGCCCTGCGGGCGGCCGAGAGCCGGGTGGGCGAGGCGCGCGGCCGCTTCGAGCAGAGCGCACAGGTCAAACCGCAGATCGCGGCCGCCGAGGCCCAGGCGCGGCTGGCGCACGCGCGCGAGAAGAGCGCCGAGGCCGCCTTGCGGCTCGCCCGGCTGCAGCTCTCGTACACGAAGATCTCCGCCGAGGACGACGGGGTGGTCTCGCGCCTCGCCGTGCACGAGGGACAGCTGGTGCAAGTCGGGCAACCCATCGCCGCGCTGGTGCCGGAAAGGACGTACGTGGTGGCGAACTTCAAGGAGACGCAGATCGGCCGCATGCGGGCCGGCGAGGCGGTCGAAGTGAAGATCGACGCGTTCCCCGGCCGCACGCTCCACGGCCAGGTGGAGAGCCTCTCCGGCGGCACCGGCGCGCGCTTCTCGCTCCTGCCCCCCGACAACGCGAGCGGCAACTTCGTCAAGGTGGTGCAGCGGGTCCCGGTCCGGATCGCCTGGGTGGACCCGCCGGCGGACCTGCCGCTGCGCGCCGGCCTCTCCGCGGACGTGACCGTCCGGGTGAAGTAGCCGTCGGGATGGCCGGGGACGGTCCGGGGCTCTACGTTCGGCTGCCCACGGCGGGCTCCGTGCCGACCGAGGAGACGAACCGATGAGCATGACCGGGCTCGACGCATTCGACACGACGGTCCACAAGACCAACCGCTGGCTGAACGAGCTGATGGAGCTTGCCGGCTGGGATGCCAAGCAGAAGGCCTACCTGGCGGTCCGCGCGACGCTGCATGCCCTGCGGGACCGCATCACGATCGACGAGGTGGCCCAGCTCGGTGCGCAGCTCCCGATGCTGATGCGCGGCTTCTACTACGAGGGCTGGGATCCGAGGCCCACCCCTCCCAAGGAACGGCACGTCGAGCAGTTCCTCGCCCGCATCGCGCAGGAGCTCCCGCGCGGAGACGCTGCGGAGGCCGAGGGAATGGCGCGCGCCGTGTTCACGCTGCTCAAGCTCCGCATCGCCGACGGGGAGATCGAGGACGTGAAGAGGGTGCTGCCCGAGGAGGTCCGCCACCTCTGGCCCTAGTGGGTCAGCGGTCCTCGGCCAAGGCGCGCAGCAGCTCCTCCAGCGAGTCGCCCAAGGGCTCGAACTCGTGGGGACCCGCCGCCAGCAGCGAGATGCGGCCGTACTTCCCCTTCTTGAGGCGCGGGAGCCAACCGTAGCCTTCCGACCCTCCGTCGGAACCGAACAGCACGAGGCCCGGCACCGCGCGCGTGACCTCCTGCGCCTCGCATTCGGCGCGGATGCGCGCGAGCGGCCAAAGCTGGATGGGCCGCCTGCGGGGCCCGAGGGTGCCCTCCCCACCGTCGTGCTCCAGCAAGAAGCTCTTCACCTCCGCGGGGAGCTTGCAATCCATCTCCTGCTCGGCGGTCGCGATGCCCTCCTCGCCCGTTCCTTCCGGCGAGAGGCGCACGCCGGCGAGCAGCGCGGCGAGGCCCCCGGTCATCGATCCCCCTCCGCCGCGGCGGGCGCGTAGATGGTGCGGTGGATGCGCCAGCTGCCGTCCGGCTGCCGCCGCAGGATGCGCATCACGTGCACCCGCGAGGTGGACACCTCCACACCGCCGCGCGGCCGCTCGGTGCCCTCGATGCGTCCCCACTCGACGGCCGTGTCGCCGAAGAGCAGGGTCTCCTCGAATGCTTCCTTGTAGTCGAGCACCTCGATGTCCAGGGAGGCCACCATCCGCCGCAGGCCGGCGCGGATGGCGGCGATGCCGCGCACCGGCGGCTGTCCCGGGCCGAGCGCCACCGCGTCGTCGGTGAACAGCGCCGCCAGGCCCTCCGCGTCGTACGCCTTGCTCGCGGCGACGTCCGCGTCGCGGAGCCGCTGGATCGCCCTCAGGTCGTCGGCTTGGTTCGTCATCAGAGCTTCCTCAGGAATTCCTCGCCCAGCTCGCGCGAGCGCCGGGTGGCGGCCTCGACGGCATTCATCAGCACGTTGCGCAGGCCGCCGGCCTCCAGCGTGTGCAGCCCCGCGATCGCGGTGCCGCCCGGGCTCGTCACTCCGTCCTTGAGCATGCCCGGGTGCTGGCCGCTCTCGATGAGCAGCTTGGCGCTGCCCAGCACCGTCTGCGCGGCGAGCTGCATGGAGGCCCTCCGGGAGAGCCCCACCTTCACGCCGGCGTCGGCGAGCGCCTCGATGATGAGGAACAGGTACGCCGGACCGCTGCCGGAGAGCCCGGTCACCGCGTCGAGCTGCGATTCCTCCAGCACCACCGTGACCCCGACCGAGTCGAAGATGGTCTTCGCGGTGGCGAGGTCCGCCTCGGTGGCGTGCTCCCCCAGCGCCATCGCGGTCGCGGCGGCGCCGACGGTCGCCGGAGTATTGGGCATCGCCCGCACGATGCGCACCGGCGGACGCAGGCGGCGCTCGATGGCCGCGATGGGGACCCCGGCCGCCACGCTGACGATGAGCTTGTCGCGAGACAGCTCTCCCGCGATGTCGCGCAGGACCTGATCGAGGATCTGCGGTTTGACCGCCAGCACCACCACGTCGCTCTCGCGGGCCACCTCGCCGTTGGAGCCGCCGCGCACGCGGTAGAGCTTCTCCAGCTCCTCGATGCGCTCGCGGCGCCGCGCGCTCACCCGGATCTGCGCGGGCGCCGCCGCCTTGGAGGCGATGAGCCCCTTCACCAGCGCCTCGCCCATGTTGCCTACGCCGATGAAGCCGAGCTTCTCGTTGGTGACCATGCCGGCCAGTCTAGCAGCCGGCGCGGCTCACATCCTGGGCGCCGGCATCGCGACCGTGCCCCGATCTTCCCGGGTCAGCGCGCGATCGACCGAGAGTGCGCCGCCGCCCTTGATCAACAGGGCGATGGCCAGGCCAAGGGCGAGCACGTGGTACTCGAACCCCTCGCCCTTCTGCGTCCCGCTCCAGTTCATGAAGAAGCCGACCTTGGAGTGGACCAGGAATATCGCTCCCGCCATCACGGCGCCGATGCCGAGGGCGCCCAGCCGGGTGAGGAAACCCAGGATCAGCAGCAGGGAGCCCCCCAATTCGGCCGCCAGGATCAGCGCGGTGAGGGCCGGCGGCATCCCCATCTTGGCGAAGCCCTGGATGGTCGCGGAGGCCCCCGGTCCACCGAACCATCCGAGCACTTTCTGCGCGCCGTGGGGAAAGAAAACAACGCCCAAGGTGAGGCGCATCACCAGGGCGGAGACATCGTCGTCGGTCTGCAGGAATCGACGGAACATGAGCCCTCCCGCGGCGCATAGTGCGCGCCGCCCGGAGCGTTCGGCAAGTTCGCCATCGCCGTCAGCCGATGATCAGCGTCTCCCTCTCGAACCGGCCCTCCGCGAAGCGCGACACGTTGAACCGTTCGAACAGCTCGTCGCGCGCGCCGCCCATCCACTCGGCCATCCGGCGCGCCACCGCCGGGGCCATCATGAAGCCGTGCCCGACGAAGCCGCTCATCTGCAGAAGGCCGCGTACGCCCGGCGTCTCTCCCAGGATCGGCGAGTGGTCGGGCGTCACGTCGTAGCACCCCGCCCATTGTCGGAGGAGCTTCACCTGGCCCAGGCGCGGGACCAGGTCGGTCAACGCGCGCGCGTACCGCGCCAGGAAGCGCAGCGACGAGGTCTGGTTCAGCCCGGGCGGCTCGGCCGGGTCCCCCATGCCGCCGACGATCTCGCCGCGCATCGACTGGGAGAAGTAGAGGCCGGTGCCCATCATGGTGACCAGCGGTCCCAGGAACGGCTTGAGGGGCTCGCTGGAGACGATCTCGTGCCGGTAGGGGACGTTGGGGAGCGTGACCCCGGCCATCGCGGCGACCGACGGGCTCCAGGCTCCGCTGGCGATCACCACCCGATCCGCGCGGACCGTCCCGCGGTCGGTGCGCACGGCGCGAATGGCGCCGGCCTCCACGTCGAGGCCGGTCACGCGCGTGAAGCTCTCCACGCGCGCTCCCCGCTTGCGCGCGCCGTCCGCGTAACCCCACAGGAACGGCCAGGGGAAGACGACCCCGTCGTCCGGGTTCCAGGAGGCGCCGACGAACTTGCGCGGGTCCAGCTCCGGCACCAGGGCGGAGGCCTCGCCGGCGCCGATGATGCGGGTGGCGAGCCCGTGCGCGCGGTGCAGGCGGGCGCCGTTCTCCAGGAGCCGGAGGACCTGCTCGTCGGCCGCGAGGAAGAGGTACCCTCCGCGCCGGAGCCAGACGTTGATGCCCAGCTCCTGCGCGAACCGGCCCATGAAGTCGATCGATTCCTTCGCCAGCTCGATGTGCGAGGGCGTCGTCCACTGCGCGCGTACGCCGCCCCCGTTGCGCCCCGAGGCGCCTTCGCACAGGTAGCCCCGCTCGAGCACCAGCACGTCGGTCTCGCCCCGGCCGGCCAGGTTCCAGGCGAGCGCGAGGCCCATGATGCCCCCGCCCACGATCACCACGCGGGCCTGCGCGGGCAACGGCTCGCGAGGCTGCAGCGGGTGAGCGGCGACCGCCGCCTTGGGCGGGTCCAGCGGCGACTCACGCCTGCGCACGACCTCCTCGGGCAGCCCCGCGAAGGCGGCCAGCGAGGTGGGCGAGAGCGGCGGGCGCGCGCGGAACGGCACCTGCGCCGCCGGGGGCAGCTTCGCGCGATCCACGCACAGGCGCATCGCGGCCAGAAGGCAGCTTTTCCCCTGGCACGGGCCGGTGCCCAGCCCGGTGTAGCGCTTCATGCTCTCCACGTCGGCGTAACCGCGCCGGATCGCCTGCTCGAGCTCGCCCTTGGTCACGTCCTCGCAGGCACAGACGATCGCCTTGTCGTTCATGGCCGCCCCGCCAGCGCCGCGTCCGCCGCGCCCACGCCCGCGCGCGTCCCCGAGTCGGGCGCCCGCGCCCCGCCCGCTCCGGCTGCCTGCCCCGCCGCGAACAACCACGGCACGCTGGTGCGCCCGGAGGCGTCGGTGACGACGGGGAATCCTCCCAGCTCGGCGGAGAAGCGCGCCTGCGCGCCGGCCTGGGAGGCCAGCTCGTGCAGAGGCGCCGGCGGGAGCGCGACCGCCACCGCGTCGCAGGCGATCGCCTCGTCTCCAGCGCGGAGCTCCTTGACCGGGTTGCCTCGCGCCCGAAGCTCCCGCGCGCGCAGGACGTCCAGGTCGGGCGCGCTCGCCGGAGCTGCTTCACCGGACGGCAGCGGCCAGGCAGAGGCGGCGTCGACCGCGCGGGCGATGCCGTAGCCGGCGCGCCGCAAGGCGCGCGCGCAGGCGATCAGCTCGTTCCCCTCGCCGACCACGCAGACCCGCTCCCCCACCCGGACACCGCGGTGCAGCGCCAGCGCGAGCAAGCCGCGCGCCGCGTACACGCCCGGCCGGTCCACGCCGGGGAAAGGCAACGGCTGGGAGACGCCTCCGGTCGCCACCACCGCCGCGTCGGCGAGGATGGCGATCACCGCTGCCGGCCGGCGAACCGCGAGCAACGCCGGCTTGCCCGGCCCCGCCGCCGCGTCGTTCGCATAGAGGCCGATCGCCTCGGCGTCGAGGACCACCTCTACGTTGGCGGCGGCGAGAGCGCGGCGGTGCTCCTCCACCCACTCCGCCCCGGGCGCGCTCTCCTCGATGCCCAGGAGGGCCGCGCCGCCCAGGCGCGCGTCGCGCTCGAGCAGCAGCACCCGCGCACCGCGGCGCGCGGCGGCGAGGGCAGCGGAGATGCCGGCGGGACCCCCGCCCACTACCACCACCTGTTCCTCGCGCAGCGCGCCCGGCACTGGTGGCCGGGCCTCGTCCGGCAGCTGGCCCAGCCCGGCGAGCCGCCGCGCCACCTCCAGCGCGACCCGGCCGAGCAGTCGCGAGCCCACCAGCAGGTGATGGTGGTCGAGCCCCTCGGGAAAGAGGAAGTCGGCGGCGCGCAGGAGGTCCTTGTCGGCGCCGAGCGGAGCGTTCTGCCGGGCGCACCGCATCCCTCCGCGCAGCAGCACGCGGCAGGCGGGCAGGCTGGGGACGCCGTCTACGCGCAAGAGGCACTGCCCGCAGGAGCCGGACAGGCAGAAAGGCCCGCGCGGCCGGTGGAACTTGATCGAGCGCGTGAAGGTGGTGATGCCGTTGCGCAGCAGCGCGGAGGCGACGGTATCCCCCTCCCGTCCCTCCAGGCGGTCGCCGTCCAACGAGAAGCCGACCGGGCGACCTGGAACCGATTGCATGGGGTCGATACAGCGGCGGCTAGAAAACGAAGTGGCGCCCCTTCTGGCGCCTCGCGTAGATGGACACCGTCGCCCGCACTTCGCCGACGCCCATGTTGCCGCTCTCGCCGATGGTGGAGGCGCCGAACTCCTCCCACTCCAGCGCGCTGTCGGTGCCGTCGTTCTCCTTCACCATGCCCGCCAGCGTGCGCCGGGCCCGCGTGAGCTTCCCATCGTCGCGCGTCCAGAGGCTGGTGGCCAGGTCGTGGGGATTGTCGAACAGCGAGAAGCGGACGAACGCCTCGAAGTCGGGAAGCGCCATGGTGACCAGGATGGGCATGAACAGCTCGGTGGTGGCGAGCTTGTATTCGCGCACGCCCTTGCCGTCCCAGTCGTGCGTAAGCGTGGTCCGCGGTGTCACGCCGTCGATCAGCGCAGGCTTCACCGCCTCCGCATTCTGCCCGTATTCGCCCGCCGCGCGCCCGCCCTCCCGGACCACCTTGAGCCCAGCCTTGCGCGCCTCGGCGACCAGGTCCAGGGCGGTCTGCGCCTTGTGCACCATCAGCGGGCCCAGCGTCCTCTCCCCCGCGTCGGGCCTGCGTGGGTCGGCGACCGTCCAGCGATCCATCTCGGCCGCGACGAGCGGCACCAGCCGGTCGAGGGTGGCCCGGGACCCGGAGATGCCGTGCAGGCCGGTGCACTTGTGGCTGGACAACCCGAGCTTCGCGTAGGTCAGTCGGGCGGCGATCTTCTGCAGCTCGTCGGCCTGGTAGCCGTCGTCGACCCAGGCCCAGTTGCAGCCGCCGCCCTCGAACCGGGTGCGCAAAAGGCCGCGCCCGGCGGAGATCGCGCGCGCCGTCTCCGACGAGCCGGTCACTGCCACCACCGCGGCGCGGTGATCGGTGGCCAAGGGCGCAATGCCCTTGCCGAAGCCCTCCACCTTCTGCACGAAGCGGGGGTCCGCGCCGGCGGCGAGGAACGCGCGGACCATGGACGTATTGGTGAGCGCCGCGAAGGGGTGCCCCTTGAGGATCCACGGGCAGCCTGCGAGGTACGCGCCGGCCAGGTGGATCGTCGGAATGCCCCAGATGAAGTTCATCGGCGTCACGATCACCGCCAGACCCGCCGGCAGCCACGCGTCGCGCCAGTAGCGCTGCCCCGGGAACATGTCGGGGACCATCTCGCCCTGGATGGCCGCCTCGAAGCTTCCCTCCAGGTGATCGCAGGCGCGCTTGGCCTCGAAGAAGTCCTTCTCCGCCTCCAGCCGCGTCTTGGGAATCTGCTGGCGGATCTCGTGCAGGTACTCCTCGGTGAAGTAGTTCAGGATGCGCGAGACGTTCTTCACTACCTGCTTGCGGTAGGCGAGCCCCTCCTCGGCCCAGGCGAGCGACTTCCACACCTCGTCGCCGTAGGCGAGGGCGGCCTCGACGTCCTGCTTCCCGCTGGCGGGCATCTCGGCGTGCTCGCCGGACGCCGGCGCGCGCCACTCCCCCGCGATGTAGTTGCGGACCGTCGTTTTGGCCTCACCTGGCTTCGCCGGGATGCCGTGCTCCGCGTAGCAGAAGAGGTACGGCCGCAGCGCCTCGATGTCCTGCTCGGCCATCTGCCGCGCGAACAGCGAAAAGGCGGCCCGCCGCTCGGGGAAACGGGCGGCCAGCGGATCGGGGCCGAGCTGGCCGCGCTGGTTGAAGGCGCGGATGTCGGCTTGCAGCTTCGCGTCGACGAACGCCATCCAGGTCCTCCGGTCTCCGGGCGGCCCTTCATAGCGGCGCAACGGGCAGTTCCGCAAGGACCGTTCCGGCCGGAAGTCCTCTTTCGCCGGAGCGCGGGCCTGCGGCATGCCGCCCCACCTCCGACCACCGAGGCCCACAGCGCGGGCCGTTTGGTTACCGATCGATAATTTGAAAAGCGGAGGGGATCCCCGGATCATTCGTTGGCGATGGAGCGTGCCCCCGCTTCGGACAGGTCGAGGCTTGCCTCGAGACTCGCGTGGATCGCCGCGGCCGCCTGGCTCGTGGCGGTCTCGGGCGCATTTGCGATCGTGTGGAAGTACAAGAGCACGCCCTCAGCCGAAGGCGTCCTCGCGCCGGCACGATGGCCGGCTTCGTCGGCGGTGGCGCGCAGCGCGAACCGGGCGACGCTGCTCCTCTTCGCGCATCCGCGCTGCGCCTGCACCCGCGCCAGCGTGGCCGAGCTCGCCCGGATGATGGCGCGCTTCCACGATCGGATCGAGGCCAGGGTGCTGTTCTGGACGCCTCGCGACGGTCCTTCGGACTGGAACGCCACCGATCTGTGGAGCAGCGCCGCGCGGATCCCGGGCGTGACGGTCCTGCGCGACGAGGAAGGCCGAGAGGCTTCCCGGTTCGCGGTTGCCACTTCGGGTGGCGTGGTCCTCTACGATGCGCGCGGGCGCCTGCTCTTCCAGGGCGGCATCACGGCTGCACGGGGACACGAAGGAGATAGCTTCGGCCAGGAGCGGATCGCGTCGCTCTTGACCACGGGCGCGGCCGACCGCGCCGACGCGCCGGTGTTCGGGTGCGCGCTCGAGCAGGAACCGCCGGCCCGCATGGCGCTCGCCGGCGCATCGACCACCACGAACCAGGGGGAAGAGAGATGAGCGTAGCGAGAAAAGCACTCGAGATGACCCAGGCAGCGGCGGACGTGATCGTCCAGCGGGCCGGGGCGCGGTACGAAGCGCACCGGCAGGAGATTTTCCGATCCGCGGATCGGATGTTCGGGGGGCTGATGATCGGGCAATGGATCTTCGCCATCGTCATCGCCCTCACCTTCTCCCCGTACGCCTGGCAGGGGAAGATCAAGACGGTCCACATGCACGTCTGGATCGCCTTGTTCCTGGGCGCTGCGATCACCAGCCTCCCGGTGGCGCTCGCCTGGTTCCGGCCAGGTGAACCGCTCACGCGCCACGCCATCGCCGTCGGGCAAATGCTCTGGTCGGCGCTGCTCATCCATCTGACCGGCGGACGCATCGAGACGCACTTCCACGTGTTCGGATCACTGGCGCTCCTCGCCTTCTACCGGGACTGGCCCGTTCTGCTCACGGGCACGGTGGTGGTCGCGACGGAGCACCTGCTGCGCGGGATCCTCTGGCCCGAATCGGTGTACGGCATCCCCAACCCGGAGTGGTGGCGGTTCCTGGAGCACGCCTTCTGGGTCGTCTTCTGCATCTCGTTCCTCATCCTCTCCTGCCGACGCAGCCAGACGGACATGCGGGTGATGGCGGAGCGCGGGGCCGAGCTGGAAGCGCTCTCGGAGAACCAGTGGCGCAACTCGTCGGCGGTGGACCGGGCCGCTGCCGACGGTCGCGGCGACCGCTGAGGAGGACGCCAT